>Ga0070708_100000100_pt1 | contig 56562 bp, 49 predicted proteins | sample KBSK5503metaG_FD_65469 | JGI IMG/M metagenome (GOLD analysis project Ga0070708, IMG submission 65469) | Corn, switchgrass and miscanthus rhizosphere microbial communities from Kellogg Biological Station, Michigan, USA - KBS K5-50-3 metaG | ecosystem: Host-associated > Plants > Roots >... | reverse complement strand
GCGTTGATATCGGCCACCTTCGCCTGCACCACCTGCTGCTCACGAAGGAAATTGTTGAACACCGGATACGAAAGCGAGAAGGACAAGCGGCCGTTGTAGGCGAAAGGCCCATCGCCGAGCCCGAAGCGTGGATCAGTCCCGCTGCCCGTACGCGAATAACTCGCGCTCAGAGAGGGTAGGTACGTGGCCTTCGACGCTTTGACGGCCTCCTTCGCCGCGTCGACGCTTGACTGCGCCACTTCCACCGCCGGACCACGCTTGGCCAGCGAGGCGAGCTCCGAGCTGTCCGGAAGCGCCGCCATGTTCTCCTGCACGCTGGCGGGGTCGGCTGTCACGGGCACCTCCGATCCAACGAGCCTCGTAAGCGCCGCATCGGCCGCTTCCTTGTTCGTCTGCGCGGTAATGAGCGCAAGCTGCGCGTTGCCGATCTGGACAACGCCGCGCAATGAATCCGAGCGCGTCGCCGCTCCGGCCCTGACCTTTGCCACCGAGCTCTTGAATTGCTCGGCGGCCTGGGCCATCTGCAGCTCCGCCGCGTCCCGGCTCTCGATCGCGGCCAGCACCGCGTAGTATTGCTGCTTGACCTGTAGCGCGACATTGTATTTGACGGCTACACGGTTCGCCTCGGCCTCCACGATGTTCGAGTTCGCGGTCCGAAGCGCGTACAGCCGCTGACCACCATCGAAAAGCGTCATGTTGAGAGTAAGGCCGGTGCTGTTCGTCGGCGCCGCCGTGATGGCAACCGTCTCGCCATTCTGGTTGACGCGAGTCTGCCCACCTCCGAATTGAATCACTCGACCCATGTTAAGACTTGCGTTCGGAAGAATCGCTCCGATCGCCGCCACGCGCGCTGCCTTGCTCGTTCTCTCATTGCCCTCCGCCTGGATTGCCTGCGGCGAGTTCTGTTGTGCCATGCGCACCGCTTCGTCCAGCGAGATCTTCCGGGCGCTGTCGGGCCCTCTGGTGAGGCCCGGCTGGAGCCCGGGGTTGAGAACTTGTGCCCCCAGATTTGGGGTGGGGACAAAAAGAACGGCTAAAGCTGTTGCCGAGACTAGTCTCATCGGCGACTTGATGTTCAACGACATATGACCGAGCACGGGATTCGGTTGAAAACGAAAGGGCCGCACCAAACCGCGGCCCTTCATTAACTACGCCCAACCCACCCCGTGTGCTGAGGCCGCGCCCTAAGATCGCTGGGACTGCAGCATGCGCTGTTTTAGCAGCGACAACCGCCTGCGTACCGACCCGTCCATCACCGTATCGCCGACCCTGACGATCACTCCGCCCAGGATGGCTGGGTTCTGCGAGATATGTGGTACCACGCGCTTGCCGAACAGTCTCGTCAACTGGCGCGCCAGCGCGTCCTTCTCCGGCTCGGCCGGCTCACGCGCCACCGTGACGGTGGCGTGCAGCCGATTTTCGGATTCATCGATCAGCGCCTGGTACTCCGTTGCGATCACCGGAATCAACATCTGCCGACGCTTGTGGATCACAGTTTCGATGTAGCGCAGGAAAAGCTTGGGGACCTTTCGTCCCAAAGCTTTGTCCAGGATCTCGATCTTGTGGGCTGCCGCGAGTTTTGGCGACTCGAGAAAAGTGCGCAGCGTCTGATCCTCCCGCATCGCCGCGGCAATGGCGTCGAGCAGCGCACCCCATTGCTCGACATCCCCGCTCTTCTGCGCCAGCGCCAGCAGCGCCTCGGCGTAGTTGCGGCCGATCGTCGACTCGTTCATCCGCGGTTGGCTCCGCCCGTGGGAATCGAGGAGAGGAAGGTCTCCACGATTTTGCGGTTCGCCGCGTCGTCGAGATTCTTCTCGATGACTTTGCTGGCCCCGGCGATTGCCAGCTCGACGGCCTCGCGGCGCATCTCAGCAATGGCTCGCTCTTTCTCCTGCTCGATTTCATGACGCGCCCGCTCGAGCATCTGCTGCTGTTGCGCGTGGGTCTCGTCGATCATCTGCGCCCGAACTTTCTCGCCGACCTGACGCCCTTCGGCGATGATCTTCTGAGCTTCGTTGCGGGCGGCCTCGATCTGCCGCTGCTGCTCGGCCAGCGCCTGAGCGGCGGCTTCGCGATCGCGCTTTGCTCCTTCGATCGCCTCCTCGAGCGCTTTCTCGCGGGCTTCGACGGCGGCAGTGATCTTCGGGAAGACGAGCTTGCCGAGGATGATCAGGACGAAGATGAAGGTGACGAGCGTCCAGAACATCAGCCCGCCGTTGGGCGAGAGAAGATCGCCCGATTGCCCGGACTCTTCGGGCGCGACCTGCGCCGCCTGTAGAAGTGCGAAGATGAGATTGTGCATGGATGGCTTTTCGTTTGAGTGGAGCTTCGCCGTCTAGTCCGTCGTTGTTGCAAATCCGATCGCGGACCCGCGGTGCAAAACGCAGCGCGGGCCGCGCCGGCAGTGCCTTAGAACTTGAACTTACCCTGAATCAGGAACGCGATAACGACCGCGAACAGCGCGACTCCCTCGACCAGCGCGGCGAAGATGATCGCGCCCGTCTGAATGCGACCAGCCATCTCGGGCTGGCGAGCCATGCCGTCCATCGCCTGGCCGGCGAGACGTCCGATACCGATGCCCGCGCCAATTACGGCCAGGCCCGCGCCGATGCCGGCGCCAAGCATCCCCCACGCGCCCGTGTATTCGCGGGAGTACGTGGCTGCAGCCTGAAGCAGCGGAAAGATCGAAACCATTTTGTTACCCCTTTCGACAATCGTGATATGTCATGCTCGCGATCTCTCGATCGCTGTCCGTCAACGGAGCCTTCGCTCCAACGGACCTCTCCGGCCCGCTCGGCCAGATACTTACACGGAGTTGAGCACTCTCCGCGTCAGTGCGCACCCTCGCGAATCAGTCCGATGAAGACGCTGGACAGAAGCGTGAAGATGAAGGCCTGCAGAAATGCAACCAGAATTTCGATCAGTGAGATTCCGAGCGCCATAACGATCGGTGCCGGTACCAGGAACCAGGAACCGAAGGTAAAGATGAGACTGATCAACGCCAGCAGCACCACGTGGCCCGAGACCATGTTTGCGAAAAGTCGGATCGCCAGGGCGAACGGTTTGGTGAATTTTCCGATGATCTCGATCGGTGTCAGTACGACGGTGATCGGGAGCTTCATCGCTAGCGACATGTCGTCCGGCCAGAAAACGATCGTTTTGATGTAGCCGAGTCCCAGAGCCCGCATACCCGAAATCTCGATCACGATGAACGTGATGATCGCCAACGTCGCCGTCACCGAGATGTTTCCCGTGGCAGTCGCTCCGTAGGGCACCAACCCCAGGAGATTGGCGTAGAGAATGAAAAAGAAGAGCGTCAGCAGATACGGCACGTACGCGTTGCCGTGCGGTCCCACATTGGGTAACACGACCTCGTTTCTGAGGTAGAGTACCAGCGCCTCGAGGCCATTGCCGAATCCGCTCGGCGCCTTTCCTTCGCGGGTGCGGCGATTGTGCGCCCGGAGGGCGAGCAGCGTCGTCACGATACACAGCAGTGCCGCGATCCACAGCATGACGACGTGCCTGGTCGGCGAGATGTCGAGCGCGAAGCGGCCGATGTGAATCGGATTCCAATGGGGCAACTCATATTCGCACACGAAACCCGAGTGGAAGCACGGGTAGTCGAGCGTGTGCGAGTCGGTGATGTGCGGGGTGATGAAGTCTTTTTGGTCAGCGATCATATTCGAGCAGCAGCGGTTCAGCCATCATCGTCAGAAAGAAAAACGTCACCAGACTCACCAGCGCCGCCTCGACCGAGAGGTTGATAATCCTCGCCAGTGGCGCGTACAGCACCAGCACGAACAAGCGGAGCACCCCACCCAGTCCCCAACGCAACAGCAGCTCACCCGGAAAACCGTGCCCCGGCCGGGCCGGTCTGAGCAGCGCATAAGAGCCGAGCTGTACTGCGAAAGCCAGTCCAGCTGAAATCAGCATCGCATTGTGCTGATCGACGGTCCGGTAGTACGTCCTCAGAATGATTGTCGCGACGATTATCAGCGAGGCCGAGACTCCGGCGAAGAAGCTGATCGCACGCTTCTCCTTCACCACTCCCTCTTCCCGCTTCCCGCTTCCCTCTTCCCGCTCTTCCTCTCCTCGTCGTCCCGCTTCTGGGCAGCGGTGATCTTGCGGTACATGTTGTAGAAAGCCGCAGCTGCTCCGACGAAGACGCCGACGATGGTGAACAAGCCGTTGAAGCCGAGTCGGTTATCGAGCCACTGTCCAGCGAAGAGGAAGACGATGATCGCCAACGCGAACTGGAGTCCCAAGCCGGCGAAATCGGCGCCGGAGAGACCCTGCCTGGGGCTCGGTTGCGACCGCTTTTCGTCATCCATTCCGCGGTGAATTTAGCTGCTTGTGAAGATTTTCACAAGCGAATGGATGGCTCCGTTCCGAAGAGAGGCCGAAAATTTCAACCTCATGCAAGTCGAAGAATCACGCGAAGTTAGTTCGTGACTTTGGTGTTGACCGCTCGTCTTAGTGTCGATAAGTTGGGCATCTCACGTTATGTGAGAATGGCCCGCCCGACCATAAAGTTTCGCGCTCACGACCTTGGATAACCGCCTCATTCTCCCCCTGCTCTGCGCAGCATCAGTCGCGTTCGCCGCGGCTCCTTCTTTCTCCCACGCCGAAAAACCGATCGCCACAGCGAAGCACCACGATTCGGAGATGAGCGCGCCGATCGTCACCACTTTCGACATCACCAGACCGAAGGATGATGCGGAAAAACTCCGCTTTACGCTCAACGTCCGCAACAATACATCGAAGATGCTGGAACTCCGCTTCCCCGACGGGCAGACGCACGACTTCGTGGTGAAGGATTTCACCGGCAAAGAGGTCTGGCGCTGGAGCAAGGGGCGCATGTTCACCTCGGCGATGCGCAGCGAGACGCTGAAGGGCAAGGAAGACACGATCTATGAAGAAAGCTGGAGCTCGAAGGGTGAGCACGGATCGTTTACCGCCGTCGCCATCCTCAAGAGCAACAACTTCCCGGTCGAGACGAGCATCCAGTTCGTACTGCCCTAGTCGTCGGCTGTCTCCTGGAATAGGAAACGCGCTCCGCAAGAGCGCGTTTTTTTGCGGCGCCAGTATTTACTTGACAAAGTCAACTATCTAGCCGAAACTGGGGATCAGTTGGATCGGGAGCCCCAATGACTGCAACCAGTCCTCACCAAGTCGGAATCGGTGAACAAACCCGCCACCAAATCGAATCGGTGCGCGAGTTCAACCGCTTCTACACCCGACTGATCGGCGTCCTCAACCGCGATTACCTCGACTCGCCCTTCTCCCTCGCCGAAGGTCGCGTGCTGATGGAGGTTTACTACCGGAAAACCACCACCGCCTCAATAATCACTCAGGCGCTGGGTATCGATGCCGGATACCTGAGTCGCATGCTGCGAGGCTTCGAGCGACGCGGCCTGCTCGCCAAGGCTGGGTCAGCAAACGACGGGAGACAGAAGCCACTGAGCTTGTCGCGGGCGGGCCGCCAGGCGTTCGAGGAGCTCGAGGCGCGCCAGCGCGACGTGCTCGCCAAGACCCTCAAGCCAGTCGCCTCGCACCATCGCACTCAGCTCATTGGCTCAATGCACAAGATCCAGCGCATTCTCAACGCGCCGCCTGAGATTCGCACACCCTACACTCTCCGATCGCTCCGGCCCGGCGACATTGGGTGGGTGACGCACCGCCAGGGAATCATTTATTACGAGGAGTACGGCTGGGACGAGCGGTTCGAAGCGCTCTGTGCGGAGATTCTCGCCCAGTTCGTTCAGAACTTGGACGCCAAGCGAGAGCGAGCCTGGATCGCCGAGCGCGATGGCGAGATCGTCGGATCGATTTTTTGCGTCAGGAAATCAGCGACCGTCGCCCAGCTGCGCCTTCTCTACGTGGAACCGACCACCCGTGGCCTCGGCATTGGTACGCGACTCGTCGATGGATGCGTCGACTTCGCCCGACGAGCGGGTTATCGCAAAATGATGCTGTGGACCAACAGCGTTCTCGATTCAGCGCGACGGATCTATGAGCGCAAAGGATTCAGGCTCGTCAAGGAAGAGCGGCATCACAGCTTTGGCAAGAATCTCGTCGGTCAGAATTGGGATCTCGACCTCACAACAGACTGACGGGCCAGAATTCGTTGAGCGGTGAAACCCTCAGCGTTGACGAGCCTCGGAAGGCGGGCATACCTTCGACACATGAGTACCAGCGTTCTTATTACGAGTAAAGTCGCGGCGACGCTCGCTTTGTTCACGATTGCCCTCGCTGCTTCCCGCGTATCGGCCCAGAACAAGAAGTCGCTCGTGATAGCGTCAGTGGCTGATGCCCAGTCCGGCCAGCCACTGGTGGACGCCGAGGTCAAGCTGGCGGATGTGAATATGTCGGCTACGACCGATTGGAGCGGCGAGGCGAGAATTGCCAAGGTCGCCGCCGGTCAGCACCAGTTCGAGATCCGCAAAGCAGGCTACGACCTGCTCGCTGTCACACTGGTGATTCAGGGCGATTCCATCGGTCCGGTCTTCCGTCTGGCAAAGACCGTGGCCGATACGTTGACCCCAGTCGAGATCGCCGGTGACCCGTCGACCTCCTACCTCGCCGGCTTCGAGAAACGCCGGCAGCAGGGTCGCGGCAAATATCTCACCGCCGCCGACCTCGAGCAGAGGCAGAATCGCTCGCTGGTGCAGATCCTCGCCCAGACGTTCAGCGGGTTAATGACGACGCCCGATCTGGCGCGGCCGGGTCACACCATTTTGACCTCACGTCGCACCCGGCCGCGACTTACCGGTGCAGACACTCACTGCGGGGTCGACCTCTATCTGGATGGATCACCGTATCTGGACGACCTCGAGGCGCTGCATCCGACAGAACTCGCCGGAGTCGAGTACTATCCGGTCGAGAGCGCTCCCAGCGAGTATCGCAAGCTCACCGACAATTGCGCAGTGGTAGTGCTCTGGTCTAGGAAGTAGCTCGCGCCCTCAGGCGAAGCCGGGATACATCAGTGTCGGGCTGCGCGCCGGAAAATGCACGACTTGTGGGTCGTAGCGCACGGGATTCCGTAACCACTCCTCGGCGTCCCCCCTGCTCTGGAATGCGCGGATCGTGACCTTGCCCTGATCCGACATCGCTTCGAGCATTCGGCCTCTGCCGTAATCGGCGGGATTGTGCGTGACGATCGCCCAGGCGTGCGGTCCGATCTCTTCGGCCATCACCTGCAGGTAGTAGACTGCCTCTCGCAGGTATTCGATGGTAGCAGTGTTGGGTTCACCGGGTTTGCGATCCCAAAGAAAGTTCATCCCCGGATGGAATTCGGTGTCGGCAATCGCTTCTTCGACGACTTCTCTGACGCGCGCCATCGTCGGAAACTCGTTCCAGTACAACGTCACCAGTTTGCGCGCGACATCGATTCGATAAACTGGGTGCATACCAGCCCGCGAAGGTTTGGACTGGCATATATGGCAAGATTTTCGCCACTTTTTCCGGTGCGCCCCGCAAAATCGGGGGTCTACTCGCGGATACGCGGCGAACAGCGTGCCTCAGTCGCTGACGGTATTGGTCAGGCAGGTGCGTGGCGGCTCGTAACCGTCGAGGAATTTGCCGACGAAGTTGCCCTCTTCGGTCCCATCGGGCTTGGCAATCAGCCAGTCCCGGAGATCGGACTCGGGGAACGAGTAATGATCCCCGAGATGGTAGCCGTGCACGACTTCGACTCGATTCCAGATCTTCCCGCTGATCCTGCCATCCTGAATGGCCTCGACGGCTATGAATACCTGCTCGCGACGATCCTGATCGTCGACGAGGAGTGTCGTCACGAAAAAACTGTGACGCGGCGGGAGGCCGGCAAGGTAGCGCTGACGCGCCTGCGGCCAGGTGGCTCTTGCCTGCGCGATGTAGGGCTGCATCGCGCGATCCATCGCCGTCCAGAGACACTTCTGCGTCACCTGCACCGGTGAATCGCTGGGGGCGTTTGGCGCCAGTTGCGGATGCCCCTGTGCGACAAGGAGAGCGGGTGAAAAAGCGATCAGCGCCGCCGCCAGACCGGCGCGGCGCATGGAGAGAAGAGATGTCCATGACATGCATCAAAGACGAATCCGAAACGAGACCAGCAACCCTCGATGACAAGTGCGTCACACACGGTTCATGAAGCCGTCATGATTTGTCATATTGTGCAGGGCGAGGTATGATGCGGAGCGCGGTCTCTAATCGGTGTGGGGCTTCCAGCAGCCGCTGCGAGTCGACCGGCTGGCACACCGACTAGAGACCGCGTTGCTATTTGTACGCATGTGGCTGCAGCCCTCTTCGTTCAGCGAGAGCCGCACCGTTCCATTCGATGGTGTAACCGAGGTGGTAGCTGGCGGGTACGTGGAGCACGCGCCAGCTACCAGAATCACCCGACCATCAACCGGCCAGACACGGCTGGCCTGTTCCGTCAGACGTTGCATTCGGTGGATCGTTGGGATTTCGCGATCCGTTGAAGCCCTGTCCGGCAGGCGGAATGTTGGTGTTGGTGAACCGCTCGTTCGGGTCGTAGTACATCCGCGCCGGCATTTTCTCCCCTGCCTGCGTCGGCGGAAAGTTGGGCGTGCATGTTCTCTTGTAATCGTTCCACGCCTCGTGACCAACCTGGAAATCGGAGATGTACTTCTCGAGCAGGATCTCATTCAGCAATGCCTGACCGGCAACTGCTTCGGCGGGCAGGCCGTGGTTCGCCCTCTCCTGATTCAGCTTGGAGAGCGCCGTCACCTGATCACCGGTGCGATATGCCGCCTCGGCCCAGATCAGAATGTTCTCATCGTAAGTGACGAAGGGCTGCTGGAAATTCGGAGCCAGCCTCGCGTCGCTCAGTCTGGTGGCTGCGCCGTTGAAGTACTCGGCACGGCGGGGATCGTTTCGATTTTCCAGCAGCGCCACGAACAGCGCGTCGGGAATGAGATATCCGCCGCGGCCCGCCGTTACCTCGAACTGGTAGTAGAAGTTCGTCTCGGCGGAGTTGCTGGTGAACGCGCCCACGTAGGTGCCAGCGTTGGAAGAAATGCCCCGCTGCGCCTCGGCCAACGCCTGCGCATATGCACCTGGCCGAACCTCCGCGGTATGCATGTAGAACCGCGCCTTCAACGTGTGCGCCAGCGCACTCCACAAGCCCGCGTCTCCGCCGTACACGAGGTCAGAGCCGGCCGGCGTTGCGCTCGTTGACGCGGTGTTCGCCAGGTTGGCGATCGCGGCGGTCAGCAGCTTCTGCACCGAGTCGTAGACCGCGAGCTGGTTGTCCAGCGGCGGATTCGCCTCGTTGGTGAGAGCGTGCGAGTAAACCAGATCGCCGAACAAATCGGCACCGGTTCCCATCGTGATCGCTTCCTGTACCTCCAGAATCCCGAGGAACGCGAAATTCTGCGCGTCCCGGGTGATTTTTTGTGCGCGTACGATGTCGATCAGGCCACCGGCGGCGTAGAGCCCAATGTTGAAGCCGCTTTGGATGCCTTCATCGTAGAGGTAATTGTAGATGCTCTGATACTGGTTCTGACCCCCGGCGAACTCGCGCGCCCACATTCCGGTGACTCGTGCGGGATCGCTGCCGAGCAACGCCCAGATTGCCGCCTCCGCGCCCATGAAAAGCTGGCTCGGGGTTGCCACGCTCGGACGGTTCGGATCGGTGCCGAGGTCACCTCCGGTCAGAAAGTCAGTCTTGCAGCTCGTCGCCATCAGACCACCGGCAAGGAGGGCAAGATATCGAAGTTTTATCACTGCAATTCTCCTTGTCCTTACCGGTTTAGGCTGATTGACAACACGAACGAGCGGGATTGCGGATTTGCAAACCAATCCAGGCCCTGTGTCAGGTACTCTGAACCCGCGTTGTTCACTTCGGGATCAAAACCGCGATACTGCGTCCACGTCTTGAGGTTGCGTCCCGCGATGCGAACGTCGGCCGAATTGAACCCGGTGAGATTCTTGACGAATGACTGGTTGAGCGTGAAGGTCAGGCCGATTTCGCGCAGCTTGACCCAGCCTGCGTCTTCCATGAACTGCTCGCCGGGACCAGTGAAGCCGCCGCCGGTGCCGACGATGCTCAGCCATCTCTCCCATTGCTGCGGAGTGGTCAGCCCGACGACACCCTTCCCCGGCCCTGCGACATCGGGATAGGTCTTGGTGTCGTAGTCGACGCCGTACTGGCCGGTGCCGCTGCGACGATCCGTGTCCTTGTGGGTGCCAAACACGTAGAGCGCGCCACGGGTACCGTCGTACTGCGTTCCGCCTTTCTTGACATCGAGCAGTCCGGACAGCGTGAGCTTGTTGAGAATTTTGAACGACGTCGAGTAAGACATCGTGTACTTGGGATGTGGATCGCCGATGACGCGGATCTCGGGATCAGCGACCGGCAGACCATTGGGCCCAAGGAACAACGCGTTGTTCTTGAAACCGCCGGGCGTGGCCGCGCACAGCGCGTCGATGTCCTGCGTGCCCGCCATCCCCGGAACCGGGATCTGAGTTCCGCGACCGCAATGGACGAACCCGGTGCCGATGATCACACCCGGCGCATAGCCAATCACGTCAGCACCTTCGGCTTCGTTGGCGCCGAAGCCCTCCAGCAGGTCGAAGATCTGCGCGCCGCCCAGATCCGTGACCTTGCCCCGATTGCGTCCGAACTGAACGCCGAGCTCCCACGCCAGGTTCTGAGTCGTATAGGGCCGAGTGTTGAACGAGATCTCGAGTCCCTTGTTGGTCAGCGCCCCCGTGTTCTGGAATGCGCTCGTGAAACCGGTCGCAGCCGCGTTCACCGTGATCGGCAGAATTACATCGGTAGATTTCTTGTTGTAGCCGACGATCGAGACATCAATCTTCTGATCTAGGAGTCCGAGATCGGCTCCAACCTCCGTCTCCTTCTGCAGCTCTGGGCGCAACGAAGTATTGCCGAGCCGCAGGCTGCTGGTGACGCCGGGTACGCCCCCAATCGAGCTGCGCAGCGCGTCTCCGTAACCGGATCCGAACTGGACGATCGTGCTCAGTGCGTTCAGCGCGGAATAGACGTTGGGCTCTCGCCCGGTCTCCCCGTACGCCACGCGGAGCTTGCCAAAGCTCAGTAGTCCGCTTTGCTGATCACCGTGCAGGAGATTGGTGAACGTCCAGGCTGCCGACGCTTTCTTGAAGGTGTGACGCCTCTGCGACGCTCCGAAGGTCGAGAAACCATCGTTGCGAAGCCCCGCGGTCAGGTAAACCTGATTGTACAGATTCAGCTCGCCCTGGCCGAAGTAGCTCTCGATGTGCTGCAGCGATTTGAACTCGAGACCCGTCTGGGCTACAGTGTTCTCGATCGCCAGCGGTGCCGGCGCGATCAGTCCTTCACCCTGCGACGAAAGCTGACGGTAGCGGCGCGAGTTGAGGTTTTGTCCGACGGTGAAAGTAGCGTTGACATTCCCGCCCTGATCGTAGGTCGCCGCTGCAATCAGGTTGTGGTCGATGATCAGATTGGTCTGATCCGCTCGAATCACACTGCCTGCCGCATCATTCGCCGACGTCAGCGGCAACGCTTGCAACCGAGAGTCGGTGTAGTAGTCGCCGCCCACGGTCTCCTTCACGTTCAGCCATGTAAGCGGACGCCACTCGATGTTGAAGTTGGACAAAGCGCGTCCGACTTCGCTGCGGTTACCCGTGCTCGCCTCGGCGAAGAACGGATTGTCGTAGTACGCGCAGCAGTTGAAGGATTCCACACTCGTCGCATTTGGGAACCTGTAAGTACGCTGCAATCCGAACGAGTTCAGGTACGGCTGATTATTGAAAGCGGGAGGCGTCCTCAGCGCACCAATGAGCAGGCCGGAGATATCGTTGCCGTGTTGCACGAACAGCCCACGCGCATCGACGAAATTGAAATTGCCGCTGAGCGTTACCTTGCTGCCAACCTCCTGCGTTCCCTTCAGCCGGAAGCTGGCCCGGTTGTACTTGTTGTTCGGACCTTTGATGATGCCGTTCTGATTCGTCAGACCAACCGAAGAGAAAAAGGTTGTCCGGTCGTTGCCGCCGGAAATCTGAACGTTGTCGTCCGCCGTCAGTCCGGTTTGGAACAACTCTCCCATGTGATCGTACGTCGGCGTTCCGGCGGGAAGTCTGGCTCCCCACGAGGTTCTGCCGGCGGTTGGCGAGCAGTCCGGCGTACTGCCGCAGGTTGCCGCGGCATCCGGAATCGGTCCTGCTGCCCGCGCCAGCGAACCCTGCGCGTAATCGTGCTGCAGAAAATCGACGAGCCGCGGTTTGTCGAAGCTGAGCGTCGAAGAAACGTTGACTCGCGTCGCGCCCGTGTGGCCGCGCTTGGTCGTGATCAGCACGACACCGTTGGCCGCGCGCGCGCCGTAGATAGCCGACGCAGCGGATCCCTTGAGGATCTCGATGCTCTCTATGTCCGCCGGGTTTAGGTCCGCAGCGCGATTCGGCGTAACGGTTCCACCCTGACGGTCAGAGAGGTTTCCAAGGTTTACGGCCAGAAACGCGGTAGAGACGGTTTGATTGTCGATCGGCTGACCGTCGACAACGAACAGTGGTTGGTTGGTGCCCGTCAACGACGCTTCGCCGCGGATCACTACCGATGCTCCAGCGCCGGGCTCGCCCGACTGCGTGCGCACGTTCACGTTCGGCGCCTTCGCAGCCAAAGCCGCGATTATGTTCTGCGGCTCGTTGGAGCGCCGAAGGGCCGAGCTGTCGACTCTATTGATGGTGACGCCGAGCCTTTCGCGGGTGGTCGACATGCCCGCGCCGGTAACCACCACTTCACCGAGATGGAATGGATTGACCGGAAGTGTGAAGTTCTCGTTGAGCGTTGCGCCCGGAGTGAGCGCGATCGATACCGAGCGAGCGGTGTAACCAATGACGCGCGCCGTCAGCGTCACCGTTGCTCCCGTTGCCCGACTGGCTGGGACGACGAAAGTGTAGCTGCCGTCGTCGTTGGTCTGGGCGCCGATATTGGTACCGGCGATGAACACTGCTGCGCCCCCGAGGGGCGCGCCCACATCGCTCGTCACGCGGCCGGTGATGGTCGTTCCGCTCTGGGCGAACGCCACCGTCGCCGTCAACGCCAATGCGGTGATGGCCGACAAAAGATGTCTTCGCATACAGCTCCACTCTCCTGAGTGCGTGATATCCGCAATGTGAGAATGGGCGCAGATGCGTGATAGAGATTTGAGGTGCCGAAGCTGTTAAGGAGTTGTAGTTGGTTTGTATGGGTGTGTGTCAGATTTTACAATTCGCATACATCACCGCTCGCGCGGCCACCAGTCCCCGGCCATATAGTATGCCTTGGCACACCCGTCCATGACATGTCACTAACCGGTCGCATGCGAGCCATCGGAGCCCGCCCGCTGCTGCTCGGCAGCGCGCTCGTGGGCATCGTCGTCGTCTCGGCTCTCGCCGTGCGGGAGTCAATGCACAATGTGGACGAGCGCAAGGCTGCCGCCGAGCGCACGGTCAGAGACTACGCGATGTTCGCGAGCTATCTCTATGCGACCCGCGCCTATCTCTTCGCCCGCGAGCGCGCGTTGATGCCGTATGCGGTGTTTCACCTCGACCAGCCCTACGTGCGCAGCGAGCTGCCGGCGCTGTCAGTGATACCGGCGATTCCCGACACGACTGAGCGCTGTGGACCGGGGTGGACAATCTACAGATTCCGCATCGATCTCCCGTCCCGGAATGTTCAATACCTTGGCGTACCACCGCAGCCGGCAGTCGACAAAATCATCCGCGATTCGATTCCCAGGCTCGCGAACCAGCCGTGGCTGAAACTTGCCGGGTTCGGCTATCTGTTCGTCGAGCCACCGAGTGGACGCGAGTCGCTCTCCTACGCACGCACGCTCGATTCGGCGGGAAAAGTTCTCGCCGTGTACGGGTACCGCTCCTGCTATGGCGTGCGCGATACAACCGATTACAGCCAGATGCACAAAGTCGTGCGCGTCCTCCCGCCGATGGTGCCGGGTTACTCGGTCGGGGGAACGAGCTCAGTGCTTGGAGTCGCGAAGACCGACCGGTCCGCGACCATCCTGCGATCGAGCTCGGCAAAAGAAGAAGAGAACACGCGCGGCAGGTGGCCCGCGGGAATGCCCGCCGATTCGTTGTTCACGTTGACAGTGACTGACGATCAGGGAAGAACCATCTACCAGGCTCCAAAGGGTGGGAGCACTTCCTCGAAGATCTACGGCGTTTCACCCCTCGGCTACGTCGGTGGCGTGCGATTCTGGGTCAACCTGCGACCGGACGTCGCCAAGTACCTCGTCGCCGGTGGAATCCCCGAGTCGCACGTGCCGATGTCGTGGGCGCTGCTGGCGGGAAGCATCGTGTTAGCCATCGCCGGCTTTGCGTCCCTGCGCAGTGAGATACGGTTGGTCAACTCGCGACAACGTTTTCTCGCCAACGTCTCCCACGAGCTGCGCACGCCGCTGCAACAGATCCTGATGTTCGTGCAGCTGCTCCGGCTGGGCAGGACGCGGACCGACGACGAGCGGGACCGCTCGCTCGAGATCATCGAGCGTGAAACGCATCGCCTGATTGCGTTGTCCAATTCAGTATTGGCGGCCGCGCGACCCGAGCTGCAACTCAAATCCGCTTCGGTCGATGTCGGGCACGTTGCCGAGACGGCGGCAGACTTTTTCACTCCTTTGGCGGAAGCCCGGAAGATGCGCATTCTGCTCGACGTTCCAGAGCCGGCTGTAGCGCGCGGCGATCCCGGCGCCATCCGTCAGATTCTGATCAACGTACTCGACAACGCCGCCAAGTACGGGCCCATCGGTCAGACCATCACCGTCGGCGTCAGAAATGAGCCGAGTGCGGTCCGACTCTGGGTCGATGATTGTGGGCCGGGAATTCCTGCGTCGGAGCGCGAGAACGTTTGGAAGCCGTTCGTCCGACTGGGCGGCACCCTTGACGACAGCACCGGTGGCGCAGGGCTCGGCCTCTCAATTGTGCACGATCTGGCGACGGCGATGGAAGCGACGGTCGATCTGGCCGAGAGACCGACGGGTGGGACCAGGTTCACGCTCAACCTGCAGCGGAGCCTGGATGGGAGCGGAGGTGCACTATGATGACACACGCCTGGCACGCGGCTGGTAGCGAGAACGGCCGCGGGCACGCAATCGGCCGCTCGATATTGATCGTGGAGGATAACGAGACTCTGGCGCTGGGACTGCGCACCAGTCTCGAGGTCGAGGGCTACAAGGTTGATTGCGTCACCGATGGAGCCCTCGCCCTCCACTGGCTCGACGAGCACGAGACAGATCTCATCGTGCTCGACCTGATGCTGCCAAGCGTGAACGGCTTCGAGGTGCTGCGCCGTTATCGGTCGAACGGTGGATCAGCGGCGGTGCTGATTCTTTCGGCGCGCGATCAGGAAGTCGACAAGGTTCAGGGCTTCCGCATCGGTGCCGATGATTACGTGGTGAAGCCGGTGGGTGTGCTGGAATTCCTGGCGCGCGTGGAAGCGATCATGCGACGCCTTGCGCCGTTTGGGAAATCACTTGGTGTCGACGGTGCACAACGAAGTCAGCACCGTTTCTCCGACGTCGTCGTCGACTTGCGGACGAGAACGGTTCAGCGCAGCGGCAGGGCGGTCGAGCTGAGTCCGATGGAATTCGACTTTCTGGCGTATCTCATCGAATCGGGCGGCGACATCGTCTCGCGCGAGACGCTGATGCGCCAGGTCTGGCGCTATAGCAATGGCGTGACTTCGCGCACTGTCGACCAGCATGTGGCGCGACTACGCAACAAGCTCGAGCCGGATCCAGCGCAGCCACGCCATCTGATCACCGTGCGCAAAGCGGGCTATCGGTTTCAGACGTAGCCGCGATTGCAATGAGTGTCAGGCTGCTGTCGCTGCGCGGCCGCGCTAACCGCATTCGCTCGAGTTGATTGGGTGTCTCAAAAGACATAGGCAGCGGTTAGCGCGGCTTTCGCATAGCGACAGAGTTACAATCGCGGAAAGTATGGGGCGACGACCCGGAGATTGACGGCGCGACGCCAGGCGAGCCAGAGATCGCGCAGGAAGACTTTCTCCATGCGCCGCAACGCGGAGAGGTGACTGTGCTTGGGCGTCCAGCCTGGGCGCAGTTTGGCCAGTCGCTCTCTTTCTGAATCGTAAAACGTTCTATAGTCGCTGCCGCAACGCAGCAGCGAGACTCCGATCAGATAGCAGGATTTGCGGGCGTGGGAGTCGTAGCTCTTGCGTCCGCCGAGTGCGCTGCGACGAGGAGCTACCCGCGTCGACTGCTCACCAGAGACAGCCTCAAGCCGTCCCGGGCATTCGCGCGATGAGGTCCGCGCATAATGTGGCTCGTGCAGCTTGTAGCCGACGGGATAGGCGACTTCCAGTTTGCAGCGTGAGCACCGATAGGCGACACCGGGAATCGTCGCCAACCCACAGTAAGCCCAGAACGCCGATGGAGTTTTAGCGCGAGTAACATCAAGCCTCGAAAGCAGTCGCGCGGCGAGGAGGTGGCCGATTCCTTTCTTCGTCTCGAGCCATGACCATGCCGGATGCTCTTCAGTCGCCACCCGCAACGACTCGGCTGCATCGGCTTCATCGCTTGCGGCTCTGGCATAAGCGCGCTCGAGAACCCTTGGCGCGCCGGCGGCGTTGCCCTGCGCAATCAGCTTGAGCAGCGAATCGGGCTTTTCTACCCTGCTCGTGCTTCGGGCGACGGTCCTCCCCTGGAAAATTGCACGCAGACGTTCGCCATGCGACACACGTGATCGCTGCGCTTCCTCAAACAGCTGATAAAGCAGCCGGAGGTCGTGCCCGGGTTGGTCGGGTGCAGGGGAGAACCTTTCTAACGAGATCGCCATGCAGTAGTCGGAGCGGCATTGGTGCTTGCTGACCTAGCAACACTAAACTCGGTGACGGGCGCACATTGTTTACGATCGGTAAATGTTTGGAAGCGAATTACGGGTTACGGGTACGGGCAACGGATTGCGCGTTGCGGACCAACGGCATTTCGGACTGCTGACTAACTGCGGATTGGGAGACCTACTGCGGATTTCTAACTAGCCGCGGTCTCTAGAGGAGCCGCATGTAGCGGCAGGAGTTGAGGAGGACGAGCGTCGTCAGCGACAGAGCGACGAGGCTGGCGCCCAGGAAGACGAAGACGTAGCCGAACTGTCGCGGCATCCGCGGGTGAGTTCTCAGCGCGATACCGAACATTTGCGACGCGCCGCCGCGGGCGACGGCGAAGCCGGTAGAGATGACGTGCACCCCGAGCGCAATTACAATCGCGGACAACAGGGCGCCCTCCAGCCACAGATAAATCCGCAGTCCCGGGAATGACCACCGGGCGAGAACGTACTGATCGGCAGCGGATAGTCCGCTCAAATCCATCATCAGGAATCCCCCGACGACGGCGACGGCGACAAACCCGAGCATCCAGATGAGGATGTGCGGGGTGATGCGCAGCTTTTCGCGAGAAGTTTCTGTCATCGGCCGGGCGGATTAGCAGGCAGTGCTCAGCGGGCCGCCGGTAGCGGTCTCTGTTGCAGTTCCCTTCCATCACGACGAACGCTGCACGTCACGGCAACTACTATTCGGCTCAACGCGCGTGGAGCCTTGGCGCTGGGCGCTGCCACGCCGTCGAGCGCGGCAGCCCGAACGCAACGATCGCATCGCCGGCGCCCCACGCCTCTCCGTCGCCGCCGGCGGCAATGACGACGTACTGTCTTCCATCTCCTCCGCGGTAAGTCATGGGCGTTGCTTTGCCGGAGGCGGGAAGATCAGCGTGCCATAGCTCGCGACCCGTCTCGATGTCGAACGCGCGCAGTTGCCGATCGATCGTCGCCGCCATGAAGACGAGGCCGCCGGCGGTGGCAATCGCACCACCGAGGTTGGGCGCAATCGGCGTCGTCCACGCCTTAGTTCCGGATTTCAAATCAATTGCGACCAGCTCGCCTGGAGGCATCGGCGTGCACGGAGTCGCTGGAGGAACGAAGAGAATCCGGCGACGCATGATGTACGGCGTGCCCCGCATCACCGTGTAGTCGTAACCCATTCGAGATCGCGATTGCCGCAGCGTATCGAGGCTAACTCCCGCCAGCGGGATCAGCTGCACCGCGGCTGCCAATCGATTCACCGGTACGACGGCAATCTGCCGCACCGGATCGAATGCAACACCGCCCCAGTGCGCGCCACCGATATTCGATGGCACCACGATCGTCCCTTCGAGACTCGGCGGGCTGAAAATCCCTTCGTTGCGCAACCCGCGCGTCAGCGTTTGACACGCGGTGTCGGGGGACTTCCCATCCCAGTGATGCGGGCTCAACGGTGGCAGCGACGAGAATGGCTGCGTCGGCCAGGCGCGCTCCCCAGGGACCGTGCTCGCTGGAACTGGTCGCTCTTCCATCGGGAAGAGTGGCGCGCCCGTCTCCCGATTGAGGACGAACATCATTCCCGTCTTGGTCGTCTGAATGACCGCCGGCTGACCCTTCACCGTCGCCAGGAGCGGCGGCGATGCATTGTCGTAATCCCACAGGTCGTGGTGCACGGTCTGGAAATGCCAGACGACTTGTCCTGTCGACGCCCGCAGTGCCACGATCGAGCTGGCGTAATCATTCCGCCCAAGGCGGCGACCGCCGTAGTAGTCCGGGCTCGGCGACGACGTCGGAACGAAAACGAGATCGCGGTCCGGATCAGCGGCGATAACTGACCAGGCGTTCGAGGCACCAGTGCGGTGCGCGTCGCTTCCCTCCCAACTATGAAATTCCGGGTCGGCTGTATTCTGCGGCACGGGATCCCAGCTCCATTTGAGCTGGCCGGTGCGAGCATCGTAGGCGCGGACTTCGCCGCTGGCCGCATCAGTGCGATTGTTGTCGGCGATCGCTGATCCAACGATCACCAATCCGTTGACGACGGCGGGCGGTGAAGTCACCTCGTACTCCGCCAATTCGAACGGCGCGTTGCGCAATCCCGTTCGCAGATCGATGCTGCCCTGATTTCCGAAGTCGGTTATTGGTGTCCCGTTGCCGGCATTGACGGCGATCAAGCGACCGTCAGTGGTCGCCATGTAGATGCGATTGTTCCAGAAAGACACCCCGCGTGTGGTGAAGTCGCCAAAGCCTGAACGCGGCGGAACCTTGGCGTCGTATTCCCACTTCACATTGCCGTTCACCGGATCGAGAGCGACGAGCTTGCCCAGAGGCGTCGAGATGTAGAGCGTGTGGTTGATCATCAGCGGCGTCACTTCGAGCGACCGCTTCATGTCTCTCGTCGCCAGTGGCTCGCCGGTGTGATAGATCCATGCCACCGTCAGGCGCGCAACGTTATCGCGATTGATGTCGCTGAGAGCCGAGTACCGCGAGCCGTAGACATCGTGCCCATAGGCGCGCCATTCTCCGTCGTCGATTTTTTGCGCGCGGCTCATCGGGGCAAGAGCGAATGCAGCGATGAGTGACACCAGGAGGGCGATCGCGTTGAACTGTCGCAGGTGTGAGGTCATTGGGGTCCGGCGGAGATTGACGCTCCTAACCTAGACCCGTGCATTCCTTGCACAAGAACTCACCGCGGAGTTTACGAGACCGTCACATCGGGAGCCCGACTATCTGCAACGTTCTACCGTGCAGTGAGATCTTGGCGCGCGCCGCCTGGACGTTCACCCGTGGTGCATCGAGATGCACGTTCGCGGCATCTTCGATCACCTGGCCGTCGGTGAGCGTCACCGGTGCGCCAGCGATCGTCAGGTTCAGGTCCTGCAGTGGACCGATGACTGCTCGCACCGTCCCTGCCTCGTCATCGTGCACCGACGGCACGTTGAATTCACTGGTGAAGGACGAGCCGACGCACGGCCGCCACCAACGGGTCTGCATTTGTACGGTCGCCGAGACCTGGAGGTGATTCTGCGGATCGAAGCCGCACGCGTTGAAATCCTTTCCTGGTAGCGCCGCGGCCGATATCTCCAGGAGTATACCGGGAGCGGACAGGACGCTATCGACCTGGTGCGATCTGAGCGCGACGAGATTAGCTATGCGCGCCGCCGCTTCGCGTCCAGCCGCGCCTGTATCGAGGCGAGCGACCGCCGCGCGAAATGCTGAACGCTGCGGATCATCGAGTCCCGAGGCAATTGCCAGCGCGTCCTGCAGCGTCAGATTCTGGTCCATCAGCTGTTGCTTCCAATTCGCTGGTCCAATCGCGTCGAGCAGCGACGCCTGAGCAGGGCCAGTCTGATAGAATCGCAGCCGGAAGGATTGCCGGACATTGCTGGTGAGTCGCGCCAGATCGGTGACGCGATCAGCCAACATTTTCTTTGCGCTCCCTCGGGTTGTGGCGGACACCTCCGGATCACTCGCCAGCAGCTGCAGCACGCGCACTAGCGCGTACTCGGCAAATCCCTCGTTCAGCTCGCTCGCCTGCTCGAACCCGGCGAAGTTTGAATCAAGGAGCGACTGGCGAGCTCTTCTCACCGCCACGAACTCTCGCGCCAGCTCCCGTTTGCGCGCGACGGGTTTCTCCTGTAGCGCGTCCCTCAGCAGTCTGCCCTCGAGGGACCACAGCGCTTCGTTTTTCACGGCGAAGATCGGATAGCTCGCCACGTAGAAGGAGTTCTCACCGTAACCGAAGCGGCGGCCCGGCCGCTGTGACGCGCGCTCGAATACGTGAAACGCCTCGTGAAACGCGAGCGGAACGACGACTTCGGCGGCAAGCGAGGACACTACCACCTGCGCGACCGCTCGGTCACCGATCGATGTGCCGGTGTTGGCAGCGCCAAGATTTCGCTGACTGATCCAGACCGCATTCGGAACGCCGGCGACGCTCTCGAAGCCGGTTGGTAGCGCTCCACGCCAATTGAATAGCACAGTGCCCCGCTGTGGAAATACGTAAGCGATCGGAATCGTGTCGGGCCGGTAGCCTGGCCAGACTGCCTCGCCATAGCGTCTGCCCAACCTGACGAAGTCGCGATCGATCGCGGCCAGCGCCCGCACGCTGTCGATGGGGATTTGGGCGCTGACGGTACTCGTCATCAATGTCACCATTACAACTACGACTGTAGTTCTCCACGTCATGCGAATTCCCTCCATTGATCTCACTTAGAGTCGTTACATCGGTGGCGCGATCGGCTTACGCGCGTTCCACCTGATGCCGCCCTCGGGCGTCATTCGCAGCGAAAGCACGCTGGCGCGGTCGACAAGCTCGAGACTGGGCCCGTTCTGCCTTACCTGGCGCGGCTGGAGTTGCCGGCCGGCGATGCTCGCGCCCACCACACGTCCCTTCTCGACCGTCAGTGTGAACGGCCCCGCCGGATCCTCGGCGTTGATCGTGTAGCGCAGGAACGCCAGCGATGGCAGGGTCACTCGCGGCGCGAACAGAACCGCCAATGCCGCCGCGGTGACAAGCGCCCCGGCCAACGGTAATCGGCGCACCTCCACTCGCCTCCGAGCGTCAGGAGAATTCGAAAGAATTCGTCCTACTCGTCTAAGCGTCAGCGAAACCGGCGCGCCCATCGCCGGCGCGTAGGCGAGATGTACACGACGTCGGTGGACTCTCGTCGCCACCGTCTCGAGGGCCGCGGCGAGTGGAATCGGCGACTTCGTGGCGGCCACTGCCTCGTCGTCACATATGCATTCGGACAGCTCGCGCAGCTTGTCGCCTGCAATCCAGTTGAGCGGCTGGAAAAACAAGCTACGCACGATGACCGAGCTTGCTGATCGCCAAAATGCATCGTGGCGCCTGACGTGTGCCGCTTCGTGAGCGACCACGGCGCGTAACTCCTCCGCGTTCAGTCGATCGACGACCCACGCCGGCAAGCAGATCTCGCCGCTGAGCGCGAATGGAATCGCCAGATCCTGGACAAGGCTGACGCGAGTCCTTTTGATTCCATCGATTGGCGCCAATAAGTCCAACCAATGGCTCAGCAGCGGCGTCTTGTTCTCGATTTGGAACCGTAACGCGCGGTGACACACATACAGTTGACCGAGTCCGAGTGCGGCGCCGACTATCCAAATGATGGCGACTCCGATCCAGACGGGTTCAGGAACTTGGCTCGTCGTCAACGGCTGCGGCGTGTAGCCGATCCCACCGACAGTTGCCGAGCCGATGTTCAAGCTCGCCGAGAACAACTGCTGGGCGAGTGCAGTCACAATCGGCAGCCCAAGCGCGGCGCGCCAAATCGATTCCGAAATGCGATCCCAGCACGGAGGTAATTTTACTGTGGCGATCCATGCCCCACCGAGCAGGAGCGTACTGTGGATGAAGTAGGTCGCGAGCCAGGCGCAGACGAGCGCCGCGGCATGCTCAACGGACATCGGGCTGTCTCCGCTGCAACTTCTTCCGCTCAGCCAGCCGCGCGTCCTGGATCATTCTTCGCATCCGCTCCAGATCCTCTTCGCTGACGTCGCGTTCGGATAGAATCTGTCCCACGACTTCACTCGGATTGCCGCGAAAGAGATTGCGAATTACGCCCGAGATTGCCTTACGGCGCATGTCCAGCTCGCTGACGCGGGCGCGGTAGACGAAGGTTCGGCCGGCGCTGCGGTGGGTGACGAATCCCTTCTTCTCGAGTCGGGCGAGCAGCGTGCTGACGGTGGTGATGGCCAGCGGCCGCGAGCGCTTCATCGCCAGCTGCACCTCTGCTGCCGATGCCTCACCCTTGTCCCACAGGACGCGGATGATCGCCAGCTGGAGGTCGCTCAGGTCGGGACTGGACATCATGCGCTTAAACTACAACTGTCGTTCAAACGCCGTCAATATGTTCGGGCCGGACCTGCGGATTGTTAAGCGGATTTACCTGCCGGCGGTGGCTTGGGCTCCTGCCACTTGAATTTGCTCGAGCTCGTCCCGGGTCCGCTGAAGAACAGTGAGTCGAGCATGCGCGCCCCGCGATTGTAGTTGTCCGGAATTCCCGCCCAGTCGGTGATGATGTACACGGCGTGGTCGGGCGTCCCGTTGCCGCCGACTTGTATCGCCAGCCAGCAGACTGCGGCGGCATCGGTTGCCAGACCCTCGAGCCGCATCTGCGTGCACGTATGGTATTGGAGAAGAGCTGGGCGCGATTTGTAAACGAACTTTACCTGCGAGCCGGCGAGAACCTCCTCGGGTAAGGCCGTGCGTACGATTCCATCTCTGGGAACGTCGTAGACAATTTGGCCGTTCACCGCCTTGGGGCGTACGCCGTCAATCTGGTCGTAGATGACCATCACCGGACCCTGAAAATCGGGCGGCAACACGAACAGCTGCAGCTTGTGCTCGGTACCGGATATCACCAGGTTGGCCTGAATCATCCCCTGACGAGCGCAAGCGATAGTGAGAGCGAGAACAAAAATCGCCCCGACCTGGCGGCCGATCGCGCCCGCCAGGCGATAGCGAGACCCGCAGTCTCTCAATTCACTTTGAGTAACTCCCATACCGACCCTTCTCCGGCAACAGTAAGGAGGACGATTGGGAGGGGTGCGCCGGTAACGCTGATTGCGGACTGCGGGTAACCGGGTCCCAGGTCTGTTCGACCTGGACGTAGCGTTTGGCTTAGGCGATTACGCGCGCGGCGGATTTTGCCGCGGCGCGCCCACTGCGAATCGCGCCGTGGACAGTGCCGTTCCGCCCCTCGCCGTCGGCGGCTTCGCCCGCGATCCAGACCGTGTCGTCGATCGGACGCGAAAGTTGCCTGGCAGCCTGCGATCCGCCAACGAGTGGATAACTGTACGCTCCACGCGCGAAAGGATCCGTGTCCCAATCGTGCGTCCAGAAATCCTCGAGCTGTGACTCCACGCGGCGCTTGCTGACGCCAAAATTCTTCGCCAGCGAAGCGATGGCGCGATGGCGTTTTTCTTCAAACGATAGTCCCGCCAGATTGGTCGCCGCGGGTCCGCCCACCCATCCCACCATTGCCGGCAGATGCGCAGGGTGAAGCGTCCACCAGACCCGGAAATCGCCAGAGTCACCGAACAGATAACTCATCGCGTCGAATGATGCGCCGTCCGGCGCCGCACTCAGCTTCCCAGTCCACCAGCGATCTTTGAACAGCGTGACGACGCGAACGACGCATCCCATCTTCAGCCGAGTGCGCATCTTGTCGATGATGGGCAGCGATGGCGAGAACTCGATCGCTCCCTTTTCGCCCGTAGCGAACAGAACATCGAGCGGGGCGGTGACAATCGTCGCCCGCGCTCTGATCGTAATGGCGGTGCCATCTTTTCCGCGGGCAAGAACTGAAACGCTTCCTCGCTCCCATTCGATGCGCTCAACCACCGTTTCGAGGAAGACTCGATCATCGAGCTCCCTGGCGAGCCACGCTGCAACGCCGTGATAGCCCGCAGTCGTGCGCATCGCCCGCTCCTCCCCGGAGACCTCGCTGGGACTGCCGCCATTCGCAAGCGCTTTGGCGCTGATCAGCCGCGGATCGGCGGCGTGGAACCCCTCGACGAATTGAACAGCCAAGGCACGTGCATCGGCGGCTCCCCGGCCGCCCGGGGCCCGAGACAGAAACTCGGCGAATGATTCGTCTTCGCCGTCAGCATTCAGACGTCGCATCACGGTGTGAAGCCGCAGCCAGAAATCGCCGACGTGCTGCAGCCGGCCGCCACGCATGCGCCACCGATCCCCCTCGACCACAAATGGAACGATGCGCGCCGCCTCGGTGATCTCCATCAGCTCCGGCGCACTGCCGTGAATGAACTCAGCGCCGAGCTCGATGGCGTGGGGCAGACGCTCATCGTGCACGGTGAGGATCCTGCCGCCAATCCTGTTGCGCGCCTCGAGGATGCACGTTCGGACGCCGCGATCCTCCAACAGTCGCATCGCCGCCAGCCCGGCGACGCCGGCGCCGACGATTATGACATCAACGTCGGAGGGAGGTGCCACGGTGTTGATTGCTTTCGCCATCAGTAGTGATTCGGCTCCCGGATTTCCTTAGAATCTACCGATGACATCGTTCGGCGCAGCGTGGATTGCTAGTTGCCGCCGCGCGCGCGATCTGAATCGCCTACACCTCGATCAGTTTGGCGGAATGCTGCCGTGTCCGCCGGCGTGATGATCGCCCCGCTGGGCCTTGATGAATTCCCGAATTGCGGTCAGCGCTTCTGGGTCGCTGGTCGTGATGCGAACTTCACCGCCGCGCGGTAAGTTGGCATACGAGTACATGATCAGATCCTTCTTCGCGCTCATTACGGCGGTGCCGGGCATCGCGCGCAGGTGGACGAATTCAGGCGTGGAAAAATCGCCCGCCTGGAACGCGTGCTCGATCAGCTTCAGGTGCGCACGAATCTGCGCGACTGCCAATGAGTCGGAATCCTTCATCTCAAGCGCGATGCGTCCGCCATCGGCGGTAACATCGAATTGATGGGCGGACGCATACTGATCCACGCCCATCGCCATTTTGCCCCTCGCCTGAAGCGCCGCGAAAGAGCTATCGGTTTGCGCGGACGCAGGGCTTGTCACTGCAACGGCTAACGGCAGCACCGTGCACGTGATCGGGTTTCGCAAAGAGAACGACATGATAGCTCCGGGTTGGTAGCGGTTTCATTGTTAGACACGCCACGGTGGCCTGGCGTCGCCTTCACAGGAACGCTCGTACCGCGTCGATCGTATCTGCCTCGGACGCGTTCTTGTCCGGCCGGTAACCCTTCACGCGCGCGAATCGCAGCGCCACGCCGCCTGGATAATGTGGACTGCGCTGCACTTCGTTGAACGCGACTTCTACTACCAGCTCGGGCCGCACGTAGACGATGTGGCCATCGCGATGGGTCTCGCGCGCCAGCAGCTCCTTCGTCTGCCATTCGAGCATCTCGTCGGTCATGCCTTTGAATGTCTTGCCGAGCATGACGAAGCCGCCGGTCACGGGATCGCGGGCGCCGAGGTGGATGTTGCTCAACCAACCCTGACGTCGGCCGGATCCCCACTCGACGGCCAGTACCACCAGATCCAGAGTGCGCGCCTCTTTGACTTTGATCCACGCCGAGCCGCGCCGACCGGCGGCATACGGCGCCGAAAGCAGCTTGACCATGACGCCTTCGTGTCCGCGCGATAATGCGTCCTTCTGAAATCGCGCCGCCTCCACGGGATCCGCGGTGAAGATTCGCGGCACTCGCACCGATAGGGGTGAAAAACTGTCCAGTCGCTCCAGCCGCTCGGACAGAGGGTGGTCGAGGATGGTCTCGCCGTTGTGAAGCAGAACGTCGAAGAAGAAGGCGCTTAGTGGAAGCTCGTCACGAAGCTTCACCACGTTGATGCGCCGTCCGAATCGCCGCATGGTGTCCTGAAACGAGAGCGGCCTGGCATCTGGTGCCAGCGCGATGACCTCGCCGTCGAGAATCAGCTCGCGAGCGGGAAGGGCCTGTACGACATCCACCACTTCGGGAACGGCGGCCGTCACATCATTGAGACTGCGGGTGTACACGGCGACGCGGTCGCCCTGGCGATGCACCTGGATCCGCGCGCCATCGAGCTTCCACTCCACGGCCGCCGGAACACCAGCGCTCAACGCGTCAGCAACCGTCGGCGCGGAATCCGCCAGCATCGGCTGCACCGGCCGAAAGAGCTGCAGCTGATACTCGCCGAGAGCCGTCTCGCGACTCTCGCCCAGTGCCGCCTTCGCCACGATGCCGAGATCTCCGGCCATCATGGCCGCGCGGCGCACGACATCCGACGGCTGACCGGCGGCTTTGGCGATTGCTTCGAGTAGCACACCTTCCAGCGCGCCCTGCCGGACTTCTCCGACGGCGAGCTTGCCGAGGAAATTCTGTTCGTCGACAGTCGCGCTGGAGAACAAATCGCCGAGTCGTCGCGCCCGTTCGCTCGCTGAGCTCTTCCCACGGACAGTGGACAGCCGGTCAAACACTTTGTCGACCTCGTGCAGCTCCAGGCTCGCTGTGGCAGGCGGCGTGTGTTCGCGCGCTGCTGACACCGTCGCCCACCCTATCCCCAATTTCCCCTGCCGCGGCCACCCGATCAGGAATCCCACGGCGATTTGAACTTCATCCGGCGAAAGTTGCGACAGGAACGCAGCCAGCCTGGAGATCTTCTCCAGTCGACCGGATGTGGCCGCCACCGACGCTGAAACCTTTACCAGCTCCTCCAGTTTCATTTCAAACTTTCTGCACGCGACCTCGGCTGCCAAAGGAAGCGATCGAGATCTATGCGACCCCGGGCGTCGAAGCGAACGCCTTCGCGCTCGAGTAGCTCGCGCTGGCGGATCGCGCTCTTGCCGGGGAGACTGATCACACCCTGCGCATTGATCACGCGCTGCCAGGGTACGCGCGTTCCCGCCGGCAGTGCGTGCATCGCGTAGCCGACAAGACGCGCCTGCCGGCCGAGGCCAGCCAGCCGTGCGATCTGACCGTAGGTCGCCACGCGGCCGCGTGGTATTCGCGCGACAACCTTATGAATGCGTCCGTGCGTACTTTCTCCATCCGCTGTCTTCATCGTGCGATCTCCGGCAAAAACTCGCTCAATCGTGACGTCACACGACCGTATTCTGTGCTAGGTTAACGCTCGGCAAAAATAACTTCAAACGCATGACGAATCCGTCCGACACCGCGCATCCGCTCGTCAAGAAAGTGCTGGTGGCGAAGCCGCCAGTTGCCGAGCTGATTGGTTTCGTCATTGAAGGGATCGGCGACGGGCAAGCGGTCGGGACGCTGCAGGCCGGGCCACAGCACGCCAATCCGATGGGGACGATGCACGGCGGCGTTTTGTGCGACCTCGCCGATGCCGCGATGGGGATGGCGTTCGCCTCGACGCTGGCGCCCGATGAGTCCTTCACGACGATGACGCTCAACATCAACTATTTCCGTCCCGTCTGGCGCTCGCTCTTGCGTGCCGAAGCGAAGGTGACGAATCGCGGAAAGAACGTCGGCTACGTCGAGTGCGAAGTCACAGATCAGGACGGTAAGCGGGTAGCAAAAGCGAGCTCGACCTGTATGGTGCTGCGCGGCGACTCTCGCATGGAACAGAGCAAGGCGCGGCCGACGTGAACTGCAGCCATTCGAGGCGCTCGTGAAAGTCATCGTGCTTGGCGCCGGCGCGATCGGCGCCTATTACGGCGGACAACTGGCGCGTGCCGGGCACGAGGTCACCCTCTACGCGCGCGGCGAGAATCTGGCAGCGATTCGAGAACGGGGTCTGGAGATTCGCACCGCCGATGGATCCTCCGTCGTCCAGCTCGGCGCCACCGATCGCGTCGACGAGTTGGGAGCCGCCGACTTCGCTATCCTCGGGGTCAAGAGCTACTCGCTCGATTCCATCGGTCCGGTGGTCAAACAAGTCGCCTCCAAGGGAACCGTCATACTCCCGTTTCTGAACGGCGTTGAGACGACGGACCGGCTCATCGATGCCGGCGTTCCGCGCACCACGCTACTCGGCGGAGTGACGCGCATCAGCGTCGCCAGAGTGCAGCCCGGTGTCGTCGAGCGCCGGGGTCAGTTCCAGAGCGTCGTCGTCGGCGAGCTGGATGGACGCATCACCGACCGCGTCACGCGCATCGCCGCCGCTTTCCGCGAGACCGGAGTCGACGCGCGCGCATCAAACGAGATCGAGAAGGAGCTGTGGCAGAAGTTCGTGTTCATCGCCGCGCTCGCGGCTTCGTGCGGACTGGCACGCACGCCCGTCGGCCCGCTGCGCGAGAAGCCGCTCGGTCGCCGCCTGCTGCAGCGCTCCGTCCAGGAAGTAGTGGATGTTGCGCGCGCCCGCGGAATTCCGCTCGCCGCCGACGAAGGCGCGCAGGTCGTCGGCGCTATCGACGCGCTCCCGCCCGGCACCAAACCCAGCTTTCTCCTCGATCTCGAAGCCGGCGGACCAAACGAGCTCGACATTCTGAGCGGGGCAGTCTCGCGCTACGCCGACGAAGCCGGTCTACCAACACCGATTCACGACACAGTCGCGGCGGTGTTGGCGGCGCGCTAAGCGATCGGTGAGGGGATCACGCTAGCGACTTCGCCCAAATGGGTGATGTTTATTGACGTCCGGGCCCCCAAGATTTCTGGGCCACCTGGAGGTTTTATGACAGCCGTCGGTTCCTCTCTGCGGACCCATTGCCTCGCCCCGTCGCGAGTGCGCGCCCCGATCGACGCCCCCATCGGCGCCACCGGTTACGGGCGAATGTTTCCCGACCTTCCTTCATTCGAAGCCGACGAATCTTTTCTGCGCGCGCTTGGTCGTGCGGGCGGCGTCTGTGATTGCGGCGATACCCTCGACGTGCCGACGTCGCTCAGCAACGTACCCGCCGGCTGGCCGTTCTTCGGACAGTACATCGCCCACGACATAACCGCCGATCGATCCGCGTTGACGAGTCACGCCGATCCTCACGCGCTACGCAATGCCCGAGCGCCGAAGCTCAACCTCGAATGCCTGTACGGCGACGGCCCAGTCGGCAACCCATTTCTCTTTCAGCGCGACGACTCCACGAAGATGCTGCTCGGCGACGGCGGCGCGGACGTCCCCCGCAACAGCGAGGGCATCGCCATCATCGGCGACCCGCGCAACGACTCGCATACGCTGATGGCGCAGATGCACCTGGCGATGCTGAAGGCGCACAACGAATTCGTCGATAGCGAGCGGGCACGCGGTGGCTCGGAGCACGACGTCTTCGACCGGGCCGCGCGCCAGCTGCGTTGGCACTATCAACACGCGATACTGGACGAGTTCCTGCCGTCGCTGGTTGGACGATCGCTCGTCGAAGAAATCCTGAGGGTTGGCCCGCGCTGGTTCCAGCCGGACGGTGACGTGGTCATTCCGCTCGAGTTCGCCGACGGTGCCTACCGCTACGGCCACTGCCAGATCCGCCAGCAGTATCTGCTCAATCACGACACGCAGCCGGTAGCTATCTTCCCCGACCTGCTCGGCTTTCGAGCGGTGCCCAAGGAAAAGACCGTCGACTGGACGCTATTCTTCGACGCGCCCGGACACGACCCGGCGCAGCGCTCGAAAAAGATCGACGGCAAGCTACCGCGGTCGTTGATCAATCTCCCGGTGGCAATCACCGGCGAGTGCGAGGTCGATGAATATCACTCGCTGGCAGTCCGCGATCTGCAGCGCGGACAAGGCGTCGGCCTGCCATCTGGTGAAACCGTCGCGCAACACTTGGGCGTGACACCGCTGACGAGCGAAGAAGTAGGACTGCGCCAGACGGGTTGGAAAGGCGACACGCCGCTCTGGTACTACATTCTGCGTGAATCGGCGGTGACGACGTCCGGCGATCGACTCGGTCCGGTCGGCGGCCGCATTGTCGCCGAAGTCATCGTCGCGCTTCTCGATCGCGATCCGGATTCCGTCCGCTCCGCGAAATCGGATTGGGAGCCCGAGAAATCGTTGATCGAGCTGTTGGCGCCGAGTACGGCCGCGTCTGTCGTTGGCCGCTGACCCGTTCGGCAATCAGCCCAGTCGCGTCCCGGTTGTCGCCGGGTCCACCGAAGCATTCGCGCCGGAGCCGTACTCCTCTCGATAGAAACGGAGCAGCTCGAACAGGTACGCGATCGCCAGCGGCCCAAGGAGCACGCCGAGGAGCCCGAAGTACTTCACGCCGGCGAACGCGCCGACGAGGGTGATCATCGGATGGATGTTCGACACGCGCCGGTAGACGAGCGGGCGGATCAGATTGTCGATGTTGCTGGCGATGCCGGCGCCGATCACCAGCATGATGACGGCCGCGCCGTAGCGATTCTGAACCAGCAACACCAGCACCGCCGGTGCCCACACCAGTGCCGTCCCGAGCACGGGCAGGATCGACGCGAAAGCAGTAGCGGTTCCCCAGAAGAACGGATTGGGAAGATCGACGATGTAGAATCCGGTGCCGACAAGTGTACCCTGGATGATGGCGATGAGAACGGTGCCGAGCAGGGTCGCCTGAGTGACGTTGTAGAATCGATCGCGCAGGGCATCGGCCGTCGATTCGGAGAATGGGATATAGCTCCGGATGGTCGTCCACGAAGTGCCCTCAGAGCGCAGCATGTAGTAGAGACCGAAGAAGGCGATCACCAGGTTGAGAATCGCCGATGTGGCGCTGCCGAGGAAAGAGAAAAGCTTCGTCGACAGCCACGACGCGATGGTGCCCGTCGTTTTCGCCAGCTCCTCGCCGACATCGACGCCGGCGACAGTGAGCTGGCTGATGGCGGCGACGACGGCGCTGCTCTGCAAACGGCGCAGCGCGTCGGGCGCCTGGGCGATGACGATTCCGATCAGCCAGCCGAGTGGAAGCGCGATCACCAGCAGAGCAATGGCGAGGATCAGCGCCGCGGCGAGCCCCGGTTTCATCACGCGTTCGAGGCGCTGGTACGGATTGACGAAGACGACATAGAGAACCGCGGCGCCGAGTAGTCCGCTCGCGAACGGCGAGAGCGCGACGAAAATGGCGGCGGCCAGCACGAGGATGAGCAGGCCCGCGCGATCGCTCGGCTTATTGAAGAACGACAGGCGATTCTCTCCAGGTCGACGGGCGTTGAACGTGACCCCGACCGGCGGCGTCGTCAAGCGCGGTCGGCGCACTTTGAGCGGCCGACCCGCAGATGTTACACGGACGTCGTGTTGACTTGAGCTAGTGCGACGAGCTCGCGATCTGGAAGGCGGGGGTGAGGAGCTCTGGCTCTCGCACGGTTTCGTCGTCAGGCACCGGCATCGGCAGGATGAAACGATACGTCCCGACGGCGATACCTTGCGGTAGTCGGAATTGGTGCACGACGGTTTGGCCTGGCTCGAGGAAGCCGAGCGAAGGCCGGCAACTGGCAGGCTGGTCGGTCACCTTCAGCCACGCGTTGCCGCTCTTCCGCTGCAGCTGCGTTTTGCAGAAGGCATCGGGATAGAACAGAGTGACGTCGCTCAGGTTCGCGATGGTGATGTTGACGGACTCGCCCGACAGGTAGGTGTCCTGTGCGAAGCCGGCGGCGACGCGTTTCCCTGGACCCGGATCGTACGGTCGCAGCGAGGCGCACCCCGATGCGATCAGTGTGAATACAGCAAATAGGCCCAGGTTCGCCCGTCCCAGCGTGCCCCGCATTGACTCTCCCAGAAGATTTCTGGGATACTAAGCTGAGCAATAAATTTGCCGAGGTTCTAATTGTGATTGAGGGGGTTAAGCGCTTCGGAAATGCGAGTTAAGTGCTGCGGCCACGCCACAACTGAGGGCCATTCGCGCGTTTGCGCCACAGGTAGGTAGAGGTGTCGACTACCTGTTTGCAAACCACAACGACCTGTGCAAAATGCAGCTAAAGCTTGATCAATCCCAAACCTTCGGCCTGGCGACTCCCATCGTGCGAAGGTATCCGAGCAGCTGGCCGCAGTGAACAGCTTCGTGATAAATGGCACGCAGCAGAAAATCGCCGAGCTGCCGCTTGTAGCCGACATCGGAGCGATCGATCACGATCGACTCAAAGTCACCGTCGGCAAACGAGCCGACCATTTGCTCGAACTCCTTACGAAACGGCACTGCGAAGGCGAGCTCGTCATCGACGCCCACGAACGGCCGTCCCGCGAACGGTGAACGGTCCTCCGCCACGCTGCGCCGCTCGCGCGCCATCAACATGTAGAGGTACTCGCCCTCCAGAACGTGGCGCACCATTTCGATGGCGCTCCTCGCCGCGGGGTCGGGTTTCCATTGGAGTGAGTCCGCTGGAATTCCGCGCCAGGCGATCTGGCTGCGCCGTCTCACTTCGCGGGCGTTCAGCAATATCATGTCGGTCGGTCGCATACTCGATATTCCGATTGGATGTCCTGATCCTGGAGGGTGTCACGCCGAAGTATCCATGAAAACTGCGAATGAAATGACTGAGGTTGTTAAATCCGGCCGCGTAGCACACATCGGTGACAGACATTCCCGACTGCAAGAGGTCCCGCGCCCGCAGAAGTCTGAGGCGAACCAGGTACTTGTGCGGCGGCATTCCGATCAGCTCCCGAAATACGCGCGCGAACCGGAAAGGACTCATCGAAACCTGTGATGCGAGATTCCACAGGGAATGGTGAGCCGTGGGATCTACATCCATCAGCTCACGCGCGGCGCCGATCCGCTGCGCATACCATTTGAGCTGATCCGAACGATAGAGGTGGTGCGAATCATCCGTGGCATTGGATGCCGCGTCCACCAGCTCGGCTGCCAGAGCGTCCAGCGCCATCTCGTGGCCTTCCGACGCCAGTGACGAAAGCTGCAATCGTAGCCAGGCCAGCCGGTTCGTGGCCGGGAGCACGAGCGATAGTCTGGGGAAAACGTCCGCCAGCTCACTTGCCAATGAGCCGGAAAAGTCCACCCTCAGGCAGGCATCAGGCTCCACATGCCTTAGATGCGAGTATCTGTACTCGTCGGTTGGACGGCTGAGAAAGATGCTCCCCGCGCCGAGCGTCCATTGATGTCGCCCATATCTGAGACGGAACCAGCCGTGCTCGACGATGTTGATGCGAAATTGCTCGGCCGCTTCGTGCGCCGAAAAAGCGGTCGGCAACTTCGCACCAGGCGGATGATCAAACTGCGCGACTGATACGTGGGGAGTTTCGCGCAGCGTTCGAACTCGGAACGGCTCAACGTTGGCGCTCACACCAAAGCGTAGTGAGCCGTGATTCCGGCTGTCAAGCGGAGCCTGCGTTAAGTAGTACTGCCGGACAACTATTTCTTACGCGCGTAGTGAAACACGGTTGACCCGGCCTTCCCTTTGTAGAGGTAAGTCCAGCGTTGGGTGATGTGGTCTTTATCATCGAACATCACGGTCAGCCCGGTGTTGTGCCAGTCCGCTGGGGTCTTCATTCCCGTTACTCGCGCCAGAGAAAACGTCACACCCTTTTGAAGATCCTCCGGGACACCTGACACCATTTGGGGCTGGTTCCCGGTTACGCAGTAATGGGTCGCCATCAGGTGATCGCCGTCGACAGTGAACATCGTGATCATCGGCGGCGAATCTCCGGGCTTCTGGTCTTCCATCAGCGCCGTCCCATTCGCCGTCAGCGTGTAGGTAACCTGGATTGGCACGCCGTCCTGGACTCCCTCCCATTCGCCGACGAGGGATGCCAGCTGCTTGAATGCAGCTTCGCTTTTCGTCCTGTCCTGCGGGCGGGTCTGCCCGGGCAAGACGGTAGCGGTAACGAGCGCTGCGACGCAGAGCAGTACATATCTGACTGTGTTTTTTAGCATGAGGGCTCTCCCCAGAATGTCGTTTCGGGTGTGCAATAACATTCTGGAAACCGGGACGCGGGTCTTACTTGCGGTTTCTTGCCTTTTTTCCTATGAGCGCCGTTTCATGTGATGGTCTTCTTCGACCACCCAGGTCTTCCCGCCGTCGTGGGACTTTTCCCCCTGCCAGTGAAACGAGTCCGGCTTCATTTCGCTGAACGTCCACCGTAGCGGCAGGCTGTCAGTATCGACACCGCGGAGGACGATGTTGTCGCCCTCGAGTCCGCCCTGGGCGGTGACGACGTAGTTAAATTGCGGATTCACGAAAACCACGCGCCATTGCTTGAGTTTCGTGTCGAAGAAGCGAATGGTAGTGCCCATCGTGCGCTCCTTCTGGCCTCCGGACGGATATCCGATCCAGAGGTCCTGGACAGCGTGACCGTCCATGACCCAGCCGAACAACAGCTCACCTTTTTTGTGGGTCACGCGCCCGTCAGGGAGATGAAAGCTGAAGTCGGCGTCCCAGGTGCCAACGAGGCGATCGAAAACTCGCGCCTCGCTGGCCAGGGACGGGTGTGGCCGCGTTGCAGCGAGAGTCGCGACCATGGCGCGTCGAGTATCCGTATCAGGACCGCCCGCTTTACGAGCGGCGGTGTTTGCCACCGATGTGCTGCTCGCAGACAGCGCACCGGCGATAACGACACAAATACCCAGGCCGTAAAGTGCAGCCCGTCCTGAAACGAGTTTTGACATACCGACACCCTTTTCGTTCAAGTCATTTGCAGGATCGCACGTTGAAATACGCAGGTCCACGGTGGCTTGCGCTTTCTTGCCGTTTTCTGGCGGATCACGCTCGTCAGATCGATCGCTCCATTTGCACCAGTGGCACTGTGACGTCGCCGGGCAGTCGAACGGTGGTGCGCTCCACTACCGTGAAACCCAGCGCCTGATAGAGCGGCTCTCCGGGCAGTGTCGACATCAGCTCGAAGCTTCGGAACTGCGCCGCCCGCGCCGCGCGCTCGCACTGGTCGTAGAGGCGCCGCGCCAGACCACGCCGCGCGAATTGCGGATGGACGAAGAACGCGCGAATACGCGCGGCGTCGGTGGCGGGATTCAATCGCGAATCCTCGTCCGCTTTCGCCTGATCCCCGCCATAGAGCGTGCGACGCGCGCTCCATCCCCCGGCAGCTACCGGCAGGTGTGTTTCATCCACAGCGATCACGTAGTACGTGCCGTCGGCAATGAGCTGAGTATCAACACCGAACACGTAGGTGATCAATGCCTCGATCTGGAGAGGTATGTAGTGGTCCGCGCTCAACCCGCGCGCCGAGTCAGCGATGAGCGCGTTGAGTGCAGGTACATCTTCCATCGTTGCGACCCGGAGCTCCATGATATCCCCAGAAGGGAGAACGCTGCTAGTTCCTCAGAGTGCTGGCGCCGGTCAGCGCTCCCGAGCGATATACGCCCGCAGCAGACCCGTTCGCAAATCGCCCGGCGGATCGCGACTCACAAGCCGAGACAGCGCGTCGAATGCCGTCTTGGCGCCCGCCGGGTCACCGTTCTTCAGATGCGCCACTACTGTCGCGTCTCTGAGGTAATCAGCCGAAAACCATCTTTCGCCGTTTCGAGACTTCCTGATTAATTCGTCGCCAACGCGCTGAACAACCTCGAAGTCCCATCCATCGGCGGCCCTCAGGAACTCTACCGACTGGCGAACGCCCAATGGTGCGTTGGCGCGATCCACAAATTCGTCGATCCGCCGGTAAAGCACGGTGTCGACCGAGCCCGGCGAGCCGTCGTGCACATCGCGATCGACCTTGAAGAGCAGCGAAACCCAGCGGTGCCAATCGGATGGAGACTCGCGGGCGGAAATCGACGCGTCAAATGAGCGATAGCGCTGCGCAATCGGTCGATAAGCCGAGTCTGCCGAGCTCGTGTCGCTGGGAAAGAGACGTAGCCGGGCACTCCGCGCGCGAATCTGCAGCCGCGGAACGTTGGCGAGGACGGCGGTATCGATTGCGAGCGGCATGCTGCGGCCGCTCAGCGCGGCAGCGATGTCAAAGGACGACGTATTCAGATTCTCAAATCCCGTCGCCTCGGTCAGCAGGTACCGCGCCCTCTCCGCACTCAGGTCCAGCACCGGCGCGAAATCCGAATTCGCCCGCACGGTGGCGACCAGCGGCGACAGTGCCTTCGAATCGGCAAGATGCAGCGCTGCCAGGGAGGCTGGCGTCAGCGACGATACGTTCCTGAGATCCTTCTCCACCATCGGCCATGCCGTCACGCGCCAATCGGGAGCAGGCACCGCTGCCGCGGTCGTCGCAACCACCACGATGTCGCTGTCGTCGGTGAGATAGACGTCGTAGGCCGCAAAATTCTGCTGCACAGCGGCGAGCATTGTCAGCACCAGCGAATCATTCATCTCGTACAGATGCATCCATTGCGCGAACACGCCGCCGGGGGCGAGATACCGTTTTATCCGCGCATAGAACTCGGTGGTGAACAGTCCCGCTACTCCACTCACCCATGGGTTACTCGGCTCCGAAACGATGAGGTCGAAACGACGCCCCGCGCCCGCGAAGTACGACCGCGCATCGTCAACCACGAAGCGCGCGCGGCCATCGCTGAAAACGCGATAGTTGACGGAGCGAAACGCGGTGGAAGCGCGGATCATCTCGGGCTCGATCTCGATGGTGGCGAGGTGGCGAAGTGTCGGGCTCCCCAAGAGAAAATGAGATGTCATCCCCGACCCCTGGCCGATAACGGCGGCACTCTTCGCCTGTGGCGCATGCGCGATCGCGATCAGAGGCAGCAGGACTTGCGTCGACACATCGTCGACCAGCGATCTTCGCTTCGTGCCGATCGCATCGGGCGCCAGCCAGTCCGCGTCCACTGACGCGTCGGGCTTGCCGTTTGTAGAGATGATCAAACTTCCCTCTCGGCTGTGCCTTACGGTGACGGTGGCTGTGCGCCCATCCTTGTAAAAAGTCGTCGTGAAGTCACCTGGTGCCGGCAGGCCGCCGAACCGGTAGACGCCGCTGCCGAGCAACCCTCGATCGAAGCGCACTTTCGAAGCGCCGAGAAAAACGACCAGTGAAGCGAGGAGAAAGGTCGCGAGCACTGGAGTCCGCGACTTCGCTGATCGCGGGAGGGCGACGAACAGCAGCACCAGTCCGATCGCAACATCGAGCGCACCGCCGTCGATGACGAGGAGTTTCACGCCGAGGACGGGGAGAAGCGCCAGCCCGGCGAGCTGAACACCAACGATCGAGCCCGCAGTGTTAGCGGCGTAGACCTCACCGATGGCAGCCTCGTTGGCGCCGTCGTGGTAGAGAATCCGCGTGATCAGCGGCAGCGTCATGCCCGCGCAAAACGTCGCCGGCAGCATGACGGCGAGACATATCGCATAACGCGCGATTGTAAATCCAGCATAGCCCGCTGAAGTTTTCGCGAACAGGTCCATGAACTTTGCAATCCAGGTGAAGGACTGCATGTAGAGCGGCAGTGTGGCGACGGCGAGCGCGCCCATCGCGCATTGCACCAGTGCGAGCGCGCGCAGCGGATCGCGCCACCGATCGGCGCGGCTACTGACCCACAGCGCACCGAGCGCCAGGCCAAGAATGAACGCCGAGAGCATGAGCTCGAACGAGTGCGTGGCGCTGCCGAGCACGAGCGACAACATGCGAATCCAGGCGATCTCGTAGGCAAACGATGCCACGGCGGTGCCGAACGCAGCGCCGAGCAAGAGCCATCGCATTTGGCGCTGCGATGCGAGTCCAGGTGAAACGATCTCGACCCGTTCGAAGTTCGCAGCAGCGGGCGGCGCGAGCGACTTTTTCCATTGACTGACGACTGCCAGCGTGATTCCCGCAGCTATGAAGTTGAGCGCTGCCGCGAACGCGAGCGTGCCGGGAAAATCGAAGCGGCTGACCAGGTAAAAGCCGGCCAGCAGCACGCCGACGGCGGCGCCGAAAGAGTTCGACGCATACAGCCACGACAGCACCGCACCGGGACGAAATCTCCAGCGCCTGAGGATCCCGGCGCTCATGAGCGGAAAAGTGGCGCCGAGCAGAATCGACTGCGGGAGAATCAGGCTGGCGGCGAGCAGCCACTTGACGGCGGACTGAGCGCCGGGCGACGCGACAAGTGCCGGGAACAGCGAGTCGTACGCTGCCGCCGATACCGCCCGGAACGTTGGATGAAACAGCAGGCCGAGCACGCCGACGCCGGCCTCGACGACGGCGTACCATATCAAGGGACTGCGCAGCCGCTCGCTGTAGCGGCCGACGATAAACGAGCCGACCGCCATTCCACCCAGGAAGATTGTGAGCACCAAGATCTGGGCGTACGCGCTGTGGCCGACGAGCAGCGCCAGATAGCGCGTCCAGATCGATTCATACATGAGGCCCGCCGCGCCCGACAAAAAGAACAGCGCATAAAGGGCAAACAACATCAGCGAGGCCTCAAGCGGGGCAGCACCCTCTAGCGGGGCGCAAAGCTCCGCTTAGAAATCGTTCCATTAAGGCTCCGCTAAGAATTGTTAACGTCACCCGGGTCCGGTGACGGCGCGGATTTCCGCAGAGTCTGGAATAAATGAAAGGGTGCATCCGCGCCCGCTGACTCACCTTACTTAATCACCCGACCAAAATTTGCCTTATGGCTTCGCTTGTTAATAAAACACTCGCGGCCGTCCTTGTCCTTTCCGGCTTTCGAGTCGCTGTAGCACAGGACGTTTCGCCCCGGTTTGCGACCGGTGTGACTGCCGGTGCAATGAGCTTCAGTGGGGGCCGGAGTGAACAGGCTATGAGCGTTCTGCTCGAGTTTCGGCCCGTCTCGTGGCTGTCCTTCAGCGCGACGCCCGGCTTTGGCCGGACCAACTTTGGCTCTTTGTCGTCGACCGGGCCAACGGATATTCCACTCGCCTCGGCCGCGCGGTATTCGCAGGCGAGCGCTCCATGGTCGCCAGCTGTTGTCGGATCCCTTTCTAGCGTGATTTCGACCGGAAAGGCTGGATCGACCCTCGGCGTTGGCCGTACCGCGATGATAGCCGGCGCCGGACTGAGCGTTGCGCCGCTACGCCGTACGTACCTGTCAGGAGACGTGTCACACCCGCTGACCAGTGCCAGTGGAAACGGCTCGGCGGATGTGTGGATCTCTCGTACGATTGATTTCGCAACGCCGAGCGTGGGCTATAGCGCCGAGATCGGAACTGCGGATTCGGCGGCAACGCTGGCGCGCTCTGTTGCGGGCGGAATCGCCTTCCGCCTTGCCGACCCGCTCACCCTGGCGATCGATGGTGGGCACGGTATCACACCCGGAGCTCCGCGGTGGACGATCTCTGTAAGCTTGGGGACAGCTTACGGAGGAATCTCCTCCGTGAGCGGCGGTTCGCTCTTTGGCCGTCTCAAGAATGCGTTCGGTTCGAGAGCGACATCGTCGAGTGGATACTCCAAATCACCGAGTGGCGGTACCAGCTGCCGAAAGGTGGGGACTTGCTGATCTTCGCCTCGGCTCACGGCCCGACATGTGCAACTCCATTTGGTGACGCCCGCCGCTGACGCTGAAGTCTTCTTTGAGGAAGTGCAGGGCGGCTTATCACCTTGGCTCAACGCCACGTCCAAAGGTGAGTCGGCCGTGGATTCGAATCATCATCAATCGAGGTAAATGAATCATGAAGACGCTAAACTTTTTCGCTGTTGCGGCTGCGATCGTTGCCACACCGCTGGTCGCCGTCGCCCAAGGCAAGGCGCAGCATCCAGCTCCGCCCACAACCATGGGTAAGAGCGCGCCGGTTCGTCAGGACAACCGGCCTGAAAAGATTGCCGACAAGGCGCAACGCACTTCAGATCGGACCGCTGACCAGGCCGCCAGAAACGCGGACAAAGCGCAGGACAAGGCGGCGCACAACGCAGACAAGTCAGCCGACAAGGCAGAGCGCGCGAGTGAGAAGACCGAGCGCGCCGAGCTCGACGCCGCACACGATCAGAAGCACCTTACCAAGGGCATCAAGCTGACGCTTGCTGAGAAGAAGCAGATCAAGGCGATCGAGAAGAAGTTCGACGCGCAATTCCGTAGCCTGCGCAAGTCAGAGCTCGCCGCCGATAAAGCCGCCAAGAAGAACGGAACGGCGGATAATGATGCAACCTTCGCGGCGCAGCTGTCACAGCTCACGACTCAGGAGCGGGCTGAGATGCGTGCGGTTCTCACTCCGCAGCAGCAGTCGATCTTCGACAGCAACGTCGCCAAGCAGTCGACGCACAAGTAATCGACATCACATGGCGTTCTCACCTGCGCCCAATCAGGTGATATGCGGTTAGCATGAGAGGGGGGCGTCAACCAACGCCCCCCTCTCATTTATTCTGATCCCGACGTCCGCAGACACGTTGCGGGACGCGGCCGCGAATGCCCGGATTGCGCTCAGACTTATCGTCGATACTCGCCCTGTCTGGTGTTACCTGTTCTCCACTCCGACAACTAGCACTCGCCCCGACGCGGGGTAACGGTATATCGCTGAAGTGCCCGCGGGGTCCGGAAATGCCGTAGCGTCGTAGCGACGGTTGAACGCGTTCAACAGATCGATCGTCACTCGCGCTGGTCCAAATGGAATTCCGAGACGCGAGTCGAAGCGCGTGTAGCCGCGAAGCGCATTTACATTCCCGTCGTCGACAGATGCTCCGCCAAGGGAAGACGCCACCACGCCGGCGGAGAAGCCGCGTCCGAACGTGGTATTAACTCCCGCGGATGCAATCCGTCGCGGAATCGCCTTCAGCTGCTTCCCGGCGAAAGGCCCGTTGATCGCCAACACCTGCTGCTGGGTGAAGTTGCCGAACGCGAACCATCGCCCGTACGCCTCGGCGGTAAAACCCAGCTCGGCGCCGCGATGGCGGCTGCGGCCAATGTTCACATACCGGAACGTGTTGATGTCGAAGTCCAGCTCGTCACGCATTTTCTCCTGGTACAAAGCCGCCGACCAGTCGATTCGACAGCCTTCCGCCAGAGTCCATGACTGATAAAGGCCGCCTTCGACCGACGTGCCGCGCTGTGGAACGAGATTAGGATTCGAAACCGTCACCGAGAAGGGGGGCACCGGGATCGGTATGTGACGATCGTCGAAAAGCTGGTCGAGCGTCGGTGATTTGAACGCTCGTCCAGCCGCGAGAAAAATGTTGGTCGCCGTTCGTTCCGACGCCGGCAACGCAAGATTCATCGCGATTCGTGGACTCACCGCCTGATGCGTTTCGCGCTCGGTGTTGCCGCCCGAAGTAGTACTCGGCACGAACTTGTCGGCGATCCGGTCGATGCGGGCGCCAAGTGAGAAGCCCAATGGCTCGATCGGGCGGAGCCGCCAATTAACAAACGCCGCCAGTAGCCCTCGGGTCGCCGTCGACGGCGGAGTCGGCGCCGACGCGCCGCCATCGGAGCCGGCGTAAGCATTGAGATCGCCGGCGACGACGTCGGCGTACCGGGAAGTGAGTTTCCCCACTGATCCGTCCACTCCCGCGACCAGCCGACCGACGTCGCCAGGGGCATCGTTGCCGATCTCGACCTGACCGGAAGTCAGGAGGCGCGGTGCCCGGGTTCGCCGCAGCTTGGTGTCGGCGAAATCAGTCGAAAGAGGAAGTGTCCTCACTGCGCGCGCGTCGGCGTACTCGCCGACCACATACCCGGATAAATTTGCCGCTCCGAGCAGACGGGTGCCGTTGATCCCTGCCCGACCGACTCGGTCGTAACCGTGATCGAGACGAAAAAAAGGGTTCTGCGCGCGGCGGTCGAGCGTCGTGGAGAGCAGCGGACCCGGATCGTCGTATTGGCGCGTGTGAAGCAGAATGAATCCAGCGAGCAACGACCCACTACCGTACGTCTCGATCTTCGCATGCACGTTCGACACGGCGGAGTAATCGTCAATGCGATATCCATACGACTGGCGATAGTCGCCATCGATTCCCGCGGCGCCGGCGCCGAGACTATGCGCGGCACGCAGGGCAGCGTCCGCGACATCGTACGACCCGCCAGCTGCGCGCCAGGACAATTGCGCAGGTGCAATCAGGCTGAGTGCGTTGAGCGTCCCGCCCACCGCGGCGTCGCCGTGCATGTACGATGTGGCGCCGCGCACAAGCTCGACGCGGCTGAATGATCCGGGCGGTAGCATCGTCCAGTCGACTGCTCCGGAGCCGAGCGCTGCGATGGGGACGCCATCGATCTGGGCGGACAGGTAATCGGTCTCGCCACCGCCGTAAAAACCACGGGCGATGATGCGCGGATTTCCGCCGAGCGATTTGGCGTCGATGACGGCAATTCCGGGGACCAGCGCGAGAGCGTCGCCTACCGAGCGGAGGGGGAGCGCTCGGATCCAGGACCCCGGAACCGCGCTCACTGCCACTGTTGAATTGCGAATGCTCGTTGCCGACCGATCCGGGGTGACGACGACAGTATCGAGCTGATGCAGTGACGCCGAATCGCTGGGAGCGCGCTTAACTTGTTGCGCTGCCGCGATTGAGCAACACAATCCCATCAACAGCGCGACTGCCGTCGCTACGTGTCGAAGTTTAGCCAACTGCCAATCGCTCGACGATCAACCGACTGGCGCTACCTGATACTGTTCCAGCTTCCCGTCCGGCATTTCGTAGGTCCAAACCCTGATCGTCTGATTCGGAAACGACACTCGATACGAACGATAAGTCATCCCGCCCCGCAACGCAGTGCGCGTTTGCACGAATCCGGTTGGAGCGCCGAGCGGACCAAGGCTCGATTGAAAATCCTTGAGCGCCTGATCGCTGAAGTAGAAGTTCGCGTTCGATGTGAACAGTGAGCGATCGATCGTCCCGCGCTGCAGTCCCTCGAAGATCGATTTCGCTTGCGCCGTCCTGCTCTCGGCCAGCTTGTCTTCGCTGGTGAAGAGGATCTGCGCGATCCCGTTGGCGATGGCGCTCGCCGCCGGCGCGGCGTCCTGATTGGTCAGCACCACGATCGCCGCGCTGTCCTCGGGGAATACGATGTTCTCGGCGGTAAAGCCGGAGACTTCCCCACTGTGCTCGATCATGAATCGTCCGCCCTGCATACCGACGTCGAGTCCGAGTGCGTAGCCGGTGCCGGCGCCGTTGTTGAGGACGACTTCGCGCTCGAGCTCGCGATACGATTGCGGCGAGAGCAGGCAGTGGTGAATGAGGCAGATGTCCCACTTGGCGAGATCGCTCGCCGTCATCGCCAGCTCGCCGGCGGCCCACATCCAGCCGGCACCGGCGTCGGGTGCGGGACGAAGCGGACCGAGTCCGTAGCGAATGTATCCGGTGGCAGTGGCCGCCCGCGGATTGACGTCGAAGTCTGATGCGCTGGTGAGACCTACTGGTTGGAGGATGCGCGTGCGCACGAACTGGAAGAACGGCATTCCCGCGGCCTTCTCGACGACCATTCCGGCGAGGGTGTAGTTGGTGTTGCTGTATTGCCAGCGCGATCCCGGTTCGAAGTCCAGCGGTTTCTTCGCCCACGCATCGGCGATCGCCTGCGGAGTCGTCGCGACCAACATTCCGGGCATCACATAGTCCTGCGGCCAGAAGTCCTGGTAGCCAGAGGTGTGGGAGAGAAGCTGGCGAACGGCCACGTCGTTTCCGCGGAAGACGCCGGGGATGTATTTCGAGACAGGATCATCGAGTTTGAGTTTCCCTTCCTGTTGGAGAAGTAGTGCGGCCGTAGCAGTGAACTGCTTGCTGATGGAGCCGATGGCGTATCGCATGTCGGTTGTCGCTCCCACGCGAGGATCGAGCTTTGCGGCTCCGTAGGCGTTCGCGTATGCCAAGCTCCCATTCTTGACCACTGTAACCGTGGCGCTCGGGACGCCCGTCGACTGTAGGACCTGGTTGCCGATGGAGTCCACCCGTCGTGCCAGCGTGTTGTTGCCCTGCTGGGACTGGGCTGCCGTTCCTGCTAGGCAGAAAGATGCCAGCCCGCCTAGGCAAACAGATACCAGCCCTCGCGTAACTACCCTTGCCTTCAGCATTTAGTCTCCCCGTGGTGATCACTTTTCAGTCGAAGGCGAGCGCCGCCAAAAGTTACAAGCCTGAGCCCATTCCCAGCCGGAGCCTTGGGGTTGAACCGCGATTATGCTCGCAACACACGCAATACGGACGCATCATTGTCACCCTTGGGTTCTGACGTAATTCTGACGCACGAGCACAACATTGTCCAAGAAGCTTTGCGAGGCTGAATGATCGAACTCCGCGCTCTGGGCACCGCCGAAATCCACACCGGCACGGCGATTCTGACGCCCTCTCGGGAGATCGTGTTCGCGGCGGCGCTCTTCATGATACTTGAAGGTGAGAAGAAAGTAAGTCGAGCCCGTTTGGCTTCCCTGCTATGGCCACGCACGTCCGAAACCGTGGGTGCACATCGTCTGCGACAGACGGTTTTCCAGTTGAAAAAGCTTGGATTCGCGGTAAACGCTGATCGAAATACGCTGCAAGAGCTGCCGCAAGACGTGCGTAGCGATCTCGATGAACTAAAAAACACAGCAACCGATTTGCTAGCCAATCTCGGCCGCTTGGAGTTCTTGCCTGGCTACTCTCCTACTTTCTCGCAAGTCTTCCGCGATTGGGTTGAGAGCCGCCGCGAGCAGTACCACATTCTCATAACCAGACGCCTGGTCGCGGAGATAAATACAGCACGAGCCAGAACTGATTGGCAAACGTGCGACAAAGTCGCGGCCCAATGCCTCGCTCTCGACCCGCTAAACGAGTGCGCAGTTCTAGCGCGAGCGGAGGCCAGCGCAATGCGGGGCGCCAAATCGCGAGCCCTTGAGATCCTCGATAGATATGCATCGGATTTGGGATCTGAGGACCCGAACCTGAGAGTCTCTGCTGCAATTCTTCGGAGACGCATCAGTGAAAGAATTCCCGAGTCCTCAGTTGCTACACGCGACTGTGGCTTTATTGGAAGGGATCGAGAGATGCAGCAACTAACCGCGAAACTGGTTGCGGCATGCAATGGTGACGGCGGCGGATGCTTAATAAAGGGCGAGGCGGGAATCGGCAAAAGCCGACTCGCATCCGAGCTTATGCGATTCGGCGCTCTCGAAGGCATACTAGGAATAAAGACCGCCTGTCGCCGCTCAGATGTCGATCGACCGCTCTCAGTGTTCGTCGACTTAGTCCCGCATCTTACCGCAATGCGGGGAGCGCTTGGTTGTTCGCAGGAAAGTCTTGGAACCCTGCGGAGACTAACCGAATTCGATGGCCGAGCAAGTTCCGCCTCGGCGTTAGAAGAAACCTCCAATTCCGATGCAAAAGTGCGAGCCGCTGTCATCGACCTGATCGATGCGGTCGCCGACGAACAACCGCTCCTTATCACCATCGAGGACCTCCAATGGGTCGACGCAACCTCGCTCGGCGTTCTTCGACAACTGTTATCCTGGGCAAGAAAGAAGAAGATTTTTTTCGTTCTGACTCAGCGATTTAATGCCGGAGCGTCGGATGATTGTCTTTCGACGGACAATCTCACGACGGTTGGGTTGGCTCCGCTCAAACCGGTCCACTCTGAATCGCTCTTGGGTGAGATTTTCCGAAGACATTCGGGCGTTGTTAGCCCAGAAGTCGTAGAACGGCTACTCGTCCTCGGAGAAGGCAATCCTTTCTTTCTTCAAGAACTCGGGAACCACTGGCTCGAGAGGGGTTCGCAGGCCGGTTTTCCACCGTCAATCACGACTCTTGTCGATGATCGGGTCGATCGCCTTTCGAACGAGGCAATTCAAGTCCTGCAGACATGCGCAGTCCTCGGGGTAAACGCGTCAATAGAATGGGTCGAGGCTGTTCTTGAATACAAATCTCATTCGCTTCTCTCGGCTGTCCAAGAACTGAGCATGGCTGGGATGCTGCGCGGTAATGAGGATGCGACCGACATCACGAGCGACAGACTGATCATTCGCCATGACTTGCTGTCTACAGCCGCCATTGCCAGACTCGCGAAAGCATCGCTCGCGTTCTTACATCGGCGTGCCGGGATGGTCCTGGAACGAGAGACCATCGGCGGCAATGCGCGAATCTCTGTCCTATGGGCGTGCGCATTTCACTGGCGAAACGCGGGAGATCGAGAGCGCGCATTTCGAGCGGCACTCGCGTGCGCTGACCACTTACTAGAGGTAGGATTGCCTCACGACGCCGTGCCGGCCTTTGAAAGCGTCTTGAGTTACTGTATTACAGATGAACAGCGCCTCTTGGTTTTTTCGCGGCTTGCTGCTGCCCTCCAGATGAATGGGCAATGGGACCAATCAAAAGAGATTCTGCGTACCGCTCGGCAACTTCAAAAAAAAACCGCTCCTGATGCGAGCGCTCACGATGTTGTCGAGTTCGCACTGTTTGAGGCGAGGTGGCGGGTGAGTTTGGAGAACGGCGCGCTACTTGACGACCTGAGAATGTGCACGCACAGCGGTGACGCATCCGTCGGGCACCGTGTCGGCTGCGGGCTTTTGGGTTTGAAAGTAGCCACGGAATTGAATCGGCTAGATGTAATAGAAGACCTTTTCGTGACCATGCGACCACTGCTTGAAGACCCGCAAGTTGGCCTCGTCGTGCGATTAGAGGTCGAAATGATCTATCACAGCATGTGCGGAAAGGCATCAGAAGCGGCGATAGCTGCCGATCACCTTCTTGAGGTTGTGCGGAACGAAAGGAACCATGTAGTCCGGTCGCGCGCGTTAGGTAACGTCGGTATTGTGTTTAGGCTCGCCGGTCGAAAAGAGGAAGCCGAAGCAATCTTTATCGAGGTGTTTGAACACGCGAAAATTCACGGTTTGGTCAGCCGAATGTCATTCGCTGCGCTTTCCCTGTGTCGACTTTATCTTGCCGCTGGTCAGGTCGCCCGAGCAAAGGAAGCAATGCAAAGAGTTGAGCATTTCGCTGAGGGCGATCAGGATCTGCACAGGGCTGCGGATCGGCTCTACTTTCTCGCGAGACTTGCCTTTGAAGATGGAGATCTTGAAAGAGCTTGGGAACGATACCTGACGCTGGCTCACGCAGCTTCAAATCAGAGCGTTAACAGACGCGCTGCCGTACTTGCGGTCGGGATACGTGTCGCGATCCAGAGAGGGACTCCGAAGCACACGGTTCATCTGATGGTAACGGAACTTGAGGCTGCCCACGTAGAGAATCGAGCTTCGGGTTGGCAGGATTTCGAAACCCTAGCGCTAGGCCTCGGCTTGCGCTACTGCGGTCGGATTCCGCGCGCCCGCATAATGCTGGGAGAGTACCTTTCTACGTATCGGAAAGAGAGAGGGGCTCCGCCCGAGAGCCTAATTAATCTCCTCAAAGAGCTGCGTGCCCCCTATGCCGTTTCAACCACACGCAGGATTGAACCTCTCTCCGGCGTCCTTTGAACCCACCCGCTTTCCTCGGATTCCTTTGTCGCAAAAAGCTTTGAGTATTCCGGACTGCGGAGTAACGCATCGCAGATTGACGGATCGAACTGAGTGCCTCTAAACCGCAAAAGCTCTTTTCTGACTGAAGTCGCGTCTAAGGCGGCTCGATAGGGCCGATCCGTCGTCATCGCATCTATAGTGTCCGCGAACATGATGATGCGGGAGCCAAGCGGGATGGCGCCGCCTTTGAGGCCGTCAGGGTATCCAGTTCCGTCCCAGTTTTCGTGGTGATGACGAATCAGCGGAACCACGTCACGAAGTTCAGTGACTTTGCCGGCCAACTCGGCGCTCTTAACCGGATGCGTCCTCATAATGACTTGTTCTTCAGGTGTAAGGCGGCCCGGTTTACTGAGGATAGGTCCAAACACTTCGTGAATCTTGCCTACGTCATGTAGCAGTGCCGCGGCGACTATCCGCTCTATGTCCTTACTTCCGACGCCTATGGACTTAGCGATGATTCGAGCCTTGTCGGCCACGCGACGCGAATGCCCAGAGGTGTAGGGATCACGCGCCTCGATTGCCGCCACCATCAGCTCCAGCAGTTCTTTGTTAGTTTGCTCGAGCTGGCCTGTGACTTTGTAGAGCTGGCGGATTCCAAGAAGCGGTACCGCAAAGATGAACGCGCCGACAGTTCCGTACGAGGTATATGTCCAGACGAAAAACAGAATCGCAGGAAGCGACAGAAAATCGTAGGGGAGCGCGCTCAGCGTGTTCTCCCTCCAGATTTGCCACGGGCTCCGATCACCGACGATTCCGAGCGCTCCGCTTACACAAATTGAATTGGTGGTGAAGAACACCAAGAAGAGTGCGAAAAGTGAAAGAGAACTCGAGTCGGAAATTCGATGCAGCGGAAGTCCGCCAAATGCACGGTAAGCTAAGATCGCTAACGCGAGAGCAAACGCCTCCTGGGCGGGATTGAAAATTGTCCGAAGCGCATTGCGTTTTGCGACGATCTGACCTGCAAGCGATGAGGCGACAACCGCGATCACACTCACCCAATTCGGGGCTATAGCTGCGCTCGCCAGAACGGGGATGAAGGACACAGAGCCCGTGGAACTGCCACCGGTGCGATAGCTCAGAAGCTGAGCAAGAACGCTGATAGCACCAAACGTCAACGCGGCACTCGCAAAATCCGGATTGAATGCCGGATCGCTTATGAACAGCACGAAACTCGCGCCTAACGCTGCGACTACGACCAGAGCGACGTATCTGACTATCGAACTATTCATCAAAAAAGAGAAACCCCCGCGCTCGGCTACCACCCCTGTGTATCAGGGAAGAACCAACAGAACAGTGCGTAGAACATCAGCGTCACCTCCCTACACGTCAGTCGCATTGTGCATCCGCATCAATGCGCTACTAGGTTGGCTCCGCTCGTGTAGCTAAGACTGCCCGCTCAACTCGTCTCTTAGCCGGGACGGGGGTTTTTTTATTCCTATAGGATCCGTGTTAAGGGTGAAAACGCTTCCACAAACCGATCCTTTCTATCTTTCACCGAGTCATCTCGACCCGCTTTCAACTCCTCTCTATCCTGCACCGGGCCCCTTGGGCCCGCTTACTCTACCGAATCAACCCAGCGGTTCGTCGCCGCCAATACCGCCAGAGCGCTCGCTGTTTCCGCGCTCCCTTTGATCTCGCAATTACCTACCAGCAACTGGCTGTCTCGTCCAGAGCGAACTGTCACGCCCACGAACACGTACTCGCGCTCGAAGGCCTCCATCACCTTCACTCCTTCCACCGCCAGCTGTCCTTCCCTGCCCTCGGCGCTGCCGATCGCGAATACCGTCGCGCGCGCGGCAAGATCGAGGCGGGACCTGTCCCCCTCGATCCCGTGGGCTTCACCTATGAACGACTCCTCACCCTTCCGCAGGGTAACTCTACAGGAAACCCCCTTACTCCTCGACCCACGAACCTCCACGTCCTCGAAATACAGCCGGCGCGCCGTGTAGCGCCTGACCCCGCCCTCCGGGGTCGGACCCGGCGCTATGAACTGGCTGGCCGGCGTCGGACGGGCCGGCGTCGGCCTCACCTTTGGCTCACTGGTGATCGCTACCGAGATCTTCCGATGATCGATCCGCATCGCCAGATGCGCCATCAAAGCACTTTCTATGTTCCGCACCACCTGCTTCGGCGTGAGCTCCGCGGTCGTCAGGACGTGGATCTGCTCCACCGCCCCACTGTCGCTCTCAATGATCTTTGCAGAGACGACCCCCGGCAGCGTGAGGATCAGCTCCTCAGCGCGTTTGATCGGGAGAACGCTGCCGGCGATGTTGTTCAAATTCAAAGATGTGCGGGATTTTGATGCGGGAAACAGGTGGCCAATATTGTGGACGACCGGCTGTTAAGCAAGCAAAAAATCCCCTTCTACTGCTCCCCCAAAAGAATGATTACAGCAGAGTACGCTACAACTTTCCGCCAGAAGCGCGATGCCTGTTTCGTATCACCGGAATGTCGGTTTCGTATCACCCCTGCCGGAGCGGCCCCCGCGAACGCCAGTGGATACTCAGTCGGTAAGCGACCGCCTTCGAGCTACTGGGCAACCGGCAGAGTTATGTGTGACTCGGCGGAGCAATACACCCGCTGCGTCGCCTTGATGTAGTCGCTCGCCTTCGCCTGGTAGATGCTCGGCACGAACTTCTGCGGGTTGCGATCGATGATGGGGAACCAGGTCGATTGCACCTGCAGCATCAGCCGGTGACCCTTGAGGAAAACGTGGTCGCGGTCCCGCAACGGAATCTTCCAGACGACCGGCACATTCGGCTTGAGCGGCGCCGGATGCTCGTAACTCGTCAGGTAGCGGCCTCGCCTCACCTCCATCGCCACCGGCAGCTCGTACCCGTTCATCGTCCGCGCGAACGCGCCCGGCGGCGGACCCGCGTCAGGATTCCAGGGCATCTTCTCCGCTCTTTCCGGATAGATATCGATCAGCTTCACCACGAAATCCGCATCGGTGCCCGAAGTCGATGCGAATAAATCCGCCGCGGTCTCGCCGGTGATGGTGAGATCGTGGTCGAGGGGCGCGCTGACGTAGGTTAGAACGTCGGGCCGATTCTCGACGAAGCGCTGGTCGGCGGTCTCCCATGTCCGCCAGTCACCCGCCGGATAAGTCGGCGAGATCGGACGCTGGCGATATGGAACCGGGTTGGCGGGATCGGAGACGTACTCTCGGTAACCGGCGCGGGTGCCGAACTGCGGCTCGGTCAGCGAGAGCGTCCCGTCGCAGTGCAGATAAAGATTGGTCGGCTTCGACCCATTCGGTGGCCACACCGCATAAGTGCGCCAGCGGTTGGATCCCGACTGGAACGTCGTCACCCGCCAGGTTGGTTGCGCGCCGCGGCCGTGGAGATAGTAGCGGAAGAACGGCGCCTCGATGTTCTCGCGAAACTCGCGGGCCGTTTCCCGACCGAGCGCGACGAGGCCGATGCTGTCACCCTTTGGTGACTGCCATTCGCCGTGATACCAGGGCCCCGCCACCATGAAATTTGTGCCCTGCGGGTCGTGCTCGGCGGCGTGACGGAAGATCTGCCACGGTCCCCACGGATCCTCCTGATCGTAGAATCCGGCGACGTTGAGGTTCGGGACCGTCGATGAGTGCAGCTGATTCACCCACGCTTCTTTCTTCCAGAACGAGTCGTAGTCAGGATGCGCCACGATCTCGTTCCAGTAGGGAATCGTCTCGTGGAGGAAGTTGGCGTTGACGTTCGAGAGCTGGCCAAGCCGCAAATACCAAGTGTAAGTATCATAGATATCGAAATCGAAGTTGGTGTTCTTGTTCTTGTCCGCCTGCTCGAGAACCGCGTACTCGACGGCGTAGCTCTCGCGCAGCGCGCCGTAGCGATGCATGTCGTCGTTCATCCACTGATCGACGGGCGACGCCTGCTCGCTGATCGCCTTGAGAGCGGGGTGCGGCTGGAGGAGTGTCATCCCGGTCGTCATCCCATCGTACGAGACGCCGTACATCCCGACCTTGCCGTTGTTGTTGGGGACGTTCTTCACCAGCCAGTCGATGCTGTCGTAGGCATCGGTCGTCTCGTTGGTCGATTTCGGATCGGCAAGATTCACCGCCGAGGTCAGCCCGAAGACTCCTTCCGACTTGAAGCGCCCGCGCAGGTTCTGGATGACGAAGATGTAGCCGTCCTGCGCCAGCTCCTTCCAGCTAGTTGGAACCTGGGCCAGCGGAGCGCTCGGCACCCCGTATGGGGTTCGGCGAAAGAGAATGGGAAGTGGCCCCGTTTGATTGGCCGGCGTGAGGATCACCGTCTGCAGGTGCACCCCGTCGCGGACGGGAATCATGACTTCCTTGAACGCGTAGGCGGGTGGTGGTGTCGTCTGCTGCGCGACCAGACCCGGCGCGAGCAGCAGCGCAACCATGAACTTTGGAAAAAAGGGATTACTCATGATCGGATGCACCTTGTGCTATCGTTGCGCTTTCTTAAACAGGGACGGCGGCAGCGCAAAATAGAGCGCGTACAGTATGCTGACCGCCAGGCACCATTTCGCCCCTAAGAACGCGATCACGACGAGCAAGCCGTACATGATTGGCCCCAGCAGGTATTGCCGGGTGATGGCGTCGGCATGCAAGGCATCGTCGACCAGTCTGCAGCGGACGGCGTAACGCCACATGACGTTGAATACGATCGATAGCGCGAAGAAGGACCCCGCATAGACGAGAGCCGCCGTTTGCTGGTCGGCATGCGGACTGTGGAAGTGCTCCGCCAGGACCGCGGTTGGAAACGGCAGCCAGGTGATGCCGAGGAGGAGCAGCAGATTGAACGCGATCAGTCCATCGTCCTTCTTGTTGATGAGGGTGAAAAGCCGGTGGTGATTCAGCCACATCACTCCGATCGTCATGAAGCTGGCGAGGAAAGCCAGATACGATGGCCAAAGCGCCAGCAGCGACTCCCGAAGCGGACCGCTGTCGGTTTTCGGAACCTGGATCGCCAGTATCAACAGCGTGATGGCGATGGCGAAGACCCCGTCGCTGAACGCCTCGATGCGCGCCGTCTCGTTGTACGCGCCTTTTTCAGCGCTGCTGTCGACCGAGCTCACGCCGGCGTCATTTTCCGCAACCGCTGAGGCTCCTCGCCGAGCCAGGCGGGATTCGAGGCTGTGGAATCGAAGATCGAGCTGGTCTTGAAAAGCTCGAACTCGCCGTCGGTGGCGGCCGTCTTCGTCTTCGCCAGCAGCGCCTTCACGTCCGCCGCAGTCAATGGCCGGAACGTGCGAGCCACATCCAGCGCCTGCTCGAGGATCTCCATGCGGTCGCAGCCGGTGATGACCACCGATGTCGGCAGATTGAGCGCGTAGCGGAGACATTCCACCGCCGTCACCACGGCCGCCTTGAGAATGATTCCGTTGGCCATGCTCTTCATGCCGAGCACGCCGATCTTCCGCTTCACCAGCTGGGGCAGCACCAGTTTCTCGAAGCTGCGGTAGTGCGCGTCCATCACGTTGAGCGGCATCTGCACGGTGTCGAAGGAGAAACCGTTCTCTTTCGCGACGTCGAGCATGTGCAGGTGGATGCGCGGATCCTTGTGTCCGGTGAAGCCGATGTAGCGAATCTTTCCCGCCTTGCGCGCGTCGACGAGCGCAGCATTCGCACCCTCTGAATCGAAGATCCGGTGGGGATCCTCGAACCGAATCACCTCGTGGTGCTGGACCAGATCGATGCGGTCGGTCTGCAGTCGGCGGAGCGACTCGTCCAGTTGTCGCGTCGCCTCCCGTTTTGAGCGGCCGTCGATCTTGGTCATCAGGAACACCTTGTCGCGGTAGCCATCGCGAAGCGCCTTTCCCATGCGTGTTTCGCTTGCTCCGCCGTTGTAGTCCCAGGAGTTGTCCATGAAGTTGACACCGCGATCGATCGCGGTTCGAACGATGCGGAGAGCGAGCTGCTCGTCTACCGTCGGCAGGCCGAGGTGCCAGCCGCCGAGTCCGATCGGCGATACTCGTTCCCCGGTTTTTCCGAGCACGCGGTATTGTGAAGTGGCGACCGCTGCGCTCTCAGGCACGGAGTTCTTCTCCCGGTGACGGTTCTTCGCGCCGCTGACTCGCGGTCGGGCTCACCACGGGTGCCTTTTCTTCCAGTCCTGCGCGTCGCTTCGACACCCTTGCCAATGCCGCGAGATCCCGATCGCCGTCGCCGCGAGCGGTGGCCTCGAGAAGACTCTCGTACACTACATCGGCCAGAGGCATTGGCGCGGTAACCTCGTCGGCCGCCGCGAGCGCCAGCCTCAGGTCCTTCAGCGTGAGCGAGAGCCGGAAGCCAGGCGGGTCGTAGCGTTCCTTGGCGATGGCGTCTCCGTAGGTCACGTATGCTGGTGCTGAGAATACCCCCTCGGTCAGCACCTTCAGAAAATCCCCCGGTGCGATTCCATAACGCGACGCCATCGCTGACGCTTCGGCCATCGCCTCCACCGCTGCGCCGAGCATGAAGTTTCCGGCGAGCTTGACGACATTGGCGCGCTCGGGCTGGGTTCCCATCGGGTACGTTCGCTGGCCGATCACATCGAACAACAGCTGCACACGGGCTACAGCTGCCGGGTCGCCCGCGGCAACGATAGTCAGCTTGGCGGCCGCGGCCAGCTCGGGTCGACCGAAGACTGTAGCGGAAACGTAAAAGAGGCCGTGATCCCGGTGCCGTGCGGCCAGATCGCGGGCGAGAGCAACGGAGATCGTGGCCATGTTCACGTGCACCAGTCCCTTAGGTGCACCATCGAGCAGCGGATCGATTATCGCGAGCACAGCGGCGTCGTCGGCGAGCATCGAGAACACGGCATCGCCGCTGAACGCATCGCGCGCTGTCGCAACCGGTGTGGCTCCGACTCGCGCCAGCTCATCGATCGGCGGACGCGAGCGATTCCACACCCGCACCTTGTGGCCCGCCTTGACGAGATTCGCGGCGATGCGCGACCCCATAGTTCCGAGACCAATGAATCCGATGTCCATGGTGCACCGTCCTTCGCGGGAGTGTCGCTGAATGCTAGTAGCCCGAATTGGATCGCGATCGGGGCACGAGTGTCCAGGCCGCGAACCCGGCGTTTCCAATCCCTGCCAGTATCGCGCCCACGCACCTTCTATCGGTCGGCGGTTATCGATGCGCCAATGAGGTGAACACATCGCGGATGGTATAGCGATTGCGGCCCTCCTTGAACAGCTCAACGCATATCGTGAGTCGCCGGAGTAGCGATGGCCCTGGCTTATTCTCTCCGCGTCGGACGATGAAGTGCACCCGACAGCTTTTGCGATGTGTTCCATTCGTCATCGCGTGCCTTCCTCGTATTTCTCACGCACAGGACTCCAAGCCCGCGCGACCCGCTTACGCCCCCGAGCGCTACGACGAGGACTGGTCGTTTTTGCGCGATCCGTCGAAGCGAACGGATCTCCTCGATCCCATCAAGTGGATTCCGCTCGACAAGGACGGCTCCCTTTTTCTGACCCTCGGAGGCGAATTGCGAGAGCGCTTTCAGGACATACGTAATCAGGGGTTCGGCTTGCCGTCTCCGGCGCGCACCACGAACGGCTTTCACCGAATCTTCCTGTTCGCCGACATCCACCTCGGCCCGCATTTCAGAACGTTCGTCGAATTGGTCAACGGTGAAGTAATGGGAGGAATAGTAAATCCGTCTCCGACAGAGAAGAATCCGCTGGACCTTCTGCAGGGCTTTGCCGACGTCATCATGCCGGTCAGGAGTCGCGGCGTCTTCACGCTGCGCGTCGGACGACAGGAGATGACCTTCGGGTCAGGGCGATTTATCTCGTTCCGCGATACTCCCAACCTGAGGCGTGAGTTCGACGGCGTCCGAACTTTCTGGACAAATGGAAAGGGAGAACGTCTCGACGCAATACTCGTTCGGCCTGTGAATCCGCGCCTGGGAGTCTTCAACGATGTCGCGGACAGCACCCAGCTGTTCTGGGGCGTCTACGCCACCAGTCCGGTTGCAGCTGGCAAAGGTCTCAGTCTCGACCTGTACTACCTCGGCCTCGACCGCAAGAATGCCACGGTCGCGCAGGGACGGGCTCGGGAGCGGCGTCACACGATTGGAGCCCGCGTTTTCGGAAAAAGAACCGGATTCGATTGGGACGAGACCCACGAGTTTCACCGCCCTGGCCGAACGGACAACGATCTCGCTTTTGACTGGGACGTGGAAGGCGCCTTCCAGCTGGGTTCTTTCGGAGCTGCCGACATCCGCGCGTGGATGATCTCCTCCAATTGGGGATTCACCATTTCGGAATCCCGGTTTTCCCCACGCCTGGGTCTCAAGGCGGATGCACTGAGTGGCGACGCCAACCTGCAGGACAATCGGTTGGGCACCTTCAACCCTCTGTACCCGTCGCTTCAGTACTACTCTCAGGCCGGACTATTCGCACCGGCCAACCTCATAAACCTTCAACCCAACGTCACCGTGGACGCCACGAAAAGCATGAGCGTAAACGTCGTCTGGAGCTCGTTACAGAGGGAGACCAAGGCGGATGCGTTCTACGCGCCTCCTCTCGTTCCGGTGTTGGGCACGGCTACCGGCAAGCGATTGATCGGCCAGGAGGCAAGCGCGAATGTGGCGTGGCAGGCAACTGTCCACCTGATCATGACTGCCACTTACGCTCATTTTACGCCGAGAGGCTCAGTGAGACAGGCTAGTGGCCGCTCCGGCGACTACTTCCTGGCGGTGGAGCAATTCAGGTTCTGATGAAGACGTACTGGAGGACGAATCTCATGCGCTCGACGATCCTACTCATTGCTGCGGCAATCGCAGGCTGCAGCTCGGTTTCAGCTAAAGACCGCGACCGCCACGCAGTACCAGAGACTTTCAAGGAGCCGGCAGTCGTGGCCAGCAACGCGGGCGTCCTGCGAGTCTCACTCATCGCGAAGCCATCGGTGGTGAGCGTGGGCCGACGCCAGGCAACGGTCATGACCTATGACGGCCAGTACATCCCTCCGACACTTCGAGTGCGCCCCGGCGACACTTTAAAACTCCGGCTCGCGAACGCCCTCGCCGAGCCAACCAACCTTCACACACACGGCTTGACTGTCTCCCCGGGCGGCAACTCCGACAATGTCTTCCTCACCGTCGCGCCCGGACAGTCACAGGATTACGAGATCCGTCTACCGACCAACCATCCTGCGGGACTTTTCTGGTATCACCCGCACCCGCACGGATTCTC
>Ga0070708_100000096_pt1 | contig 58003 bp, 41 predicted proteins | sample KBSK5503metaG_FD_65469 | JGI IMG/M metagenome (GOLD analysis project Ga0070708, IMG submission 65469) | Corn, switchgrass and miscanthus rhizosphere microbial communities from Kellogg Biological Station, Michigan, USA - KBS K5-50-3 metaG | ecosystem: Host-associated > Plants > Roots >... | reverse complement strand
CGCACCTGCTTGTGGCCTTGGATCGTGCGCACATAGCGATGGTGGCTCCAGTCAATGAGCCGCCCATCGGCCAAGCCTTGCAGGTCTTGGTAGAGCAGCCGATCCCCGGGTAAGCTGACCAGGGCATCAATGCCCTTGCGGTACTTGAGCCACGCCAACAGCGGCCCATCAGCGTAGAGGGCATCTGCCAGCAACAAGCTGATGGCCTGCGGCCCGGCCACCTCGAGCACTTGCTCAATCAGTGAGCGGGTCACCGCGGCTTCTTTGCCTTTCTCCGAGGCAGGCCCACGCAACAGGCGCCAGGCCGCGATAATTGGACGGGTCGCTGAGACACACACCAGGGCCACCAGACGCAGTTCGTCTCCCAGCCCACTGCCATCGACAGCGTAGACCTTGCCACGCACCAACTGCCGCTGATAGAGCGCCTGCACCCCTGTGGCTTGCGCATGCAGCCACGCGGACTCTCCGACGCGCCGCAGCGCATCGCGCAACGTATCGGGATGACAGGGCAGCGACTCGGCTTGCCGCCCCTCAGGATGCCGATGTCGCCCATTGCTGCCTTGCCGGATCTGCACCGGTGCCCAGCCCAGTTGCAGCAACACGGCAGGGTCGCGAAACAGGATCTCGCTGGCCCCACTCAGGGACGCTTGCTCCACAAACGGCAGGGTCGCCAGCGTCCGTAGCAACAGCTCATCTGGCACACCCGCTCGTTTTCGCTGCGCTTCGACTTCATCTAAGATCGCAAAGATCCCTAACTCTTCATGTAAGGCGACCAACTCATCCAACGGCCCACTGGCCATCGTGGTGGCTAAATCAGGCCGTTCCCCTCGCTGCAAGGCCGCTGCCACCGCTTCTTTGTCTCTTCGATACCATGCCATCTTCTTCCTCCTGCTTTAGAACTTCCCTTCTAGTTTATCACCTCCTCCCAGTTATCTCCAAATATCTGCCTCAGGAATACTATTGCCCTTGTGAGAGACAGGGAAAGGTAGGTGACTGAAAACCTCCGCAGGGCGCCCGTCACGGGCTTTCTCACGAGGAAAATCCAGTCGGGAAGAAATCCCCATGATCAGGGCGCCCTCTCTCCGCATTTCATGGTAATCTATGAGCAAAGAACAACAGAGCAGGAGGCAAACCTATGACGGATCACCACAAAAACACCACAGGACCCATCAGCAAAAAGCAGCTTCTCGCTGAGATGCAGAGCGAGCAGGCGGCATGGCTGGCATTGCTCGACGAGATTGGCGAGGAGAACATGACGCAGCCGGAGGCGGCATCCGGCTGGTCGATCAAGGATATCGTTGCCCACCTAACCGGGTGGCGCAGGCGAACGGTGTTGCGCTTCCGAGCAGCACTCGATCCCACTAGAGACATGACACCACCCTGGCCAGCAGAACTGGGGGAATTGGATGAGGACGACGACGTTGACGAGATCAACGCCTGGATTTACAAGACCAACCGGGACCGCCCTCTCGCTGACGTCCTCACCGATTCGCGCGAGGTTTTCCAGCAACTGGTCACCGAAGTCCTCGCCTTGAGCGATGAGCAGCTCAACGATCCCCAACGCTTCCCCTGGCTAGAGGGCGAGCGGCTCACCGGCGCCCTCATCTTCGGCCACTTCCACGAAGAGCACGAGCCCGACATGCGAGCGTGGCTGGCAAAGGTCAAGCAGGCAGGATAAAGCAGGTAAGGGCTGGCAATGAGAGCAAACGAGGAGAAGATTTTTCCCATGCCGGATGACTCTACTCGATACCGAAACAACTACCATCGGGGAGGAAGACCCATGAACAAGCAGCCAGCCAACCGTGCTCAGAAGGCGATCTACCGGCAGGGCACAGCCAGCTAGCGCAGAGAGCACTGGCTGGGGCAGGGATCTCACAGCTCCAGCAGCTTTCCAGCAGACGCTCGGGCGAGATCAAGCAGTTGCACAGCATTGGACGCGATCAGCGATAAGGCAGTTGCACCAGGCCGGAGCGTCGCGCGGCCTCTCGTTCGCGCAGGAGGCGTCGCTCAACTCTTCCTAGAAGTTGCTCTTGGAACCACTGTTTTTTATTGACCTGTGCATAAAGCCCTAAAGGGCGCCCTGCGGAGGTTTTCCGTCGCCTCCTTTTACTTCTTTATGACGAGGTCAATAGCTAAGGATCTGTGGGCCTATCGTTGCTGCAGATGCCCTTCTGTTCGCTGGCGGGGATGGGAATAAAGCTCGTTGTTCGATGGTTCTCGTGAATGGAACTGGAAGCAGGGTTTGCAGGGTTGCTAACAAGGAGACGCCCTCCTTGTTTTGAGTCGAGAGAAGCATGTCCTTTTGAGGAGAAGATGATGAGCACGACGAGGCAAACGATCCTGGTCACCGGTGGCAATAGCGGTTTTGGGCGTCTAATTGTCGTGACGCTGGCACGGCGGGGAGCGCATGTCTTTGCGGGGATGCGCGATCCAGATAGGAAGAATGCGCAGGCGGCAGCGGAGTTGCATGCCCTGGCAGAGTAAGAACACCTGGCGTTAGACATCGTGAGCCTGGATGTCACCGATGATCTGTCAGTCCAGCAAGCGATTGATGCTGTCGTCCAAAAGAGTAGCCGGCTGGATGTCGTGGTGAATAATGCCGGCGTCTCGTATATTGGTCCGCTTGAAGCATTTAGCATTGCGCAGGTCCAGCAGCAATTTGAGACCATTGTCTTTGGAGTCTGGCGCGTGAACCACGCGGCTCTTCCACATATGCGCGCGCAGAAGAGTGGGTTATTGCTCCACATGGGGTCGGTTGTGGGCCGGATCGCCTTTCCCTTTGTGGGGCTGTATGGTGCGACGAAATTTGCCCTGGAAGGCCTGACCGAATCGTATCGGGATGAGCTGGCCCCCTTTGGCATCGATGCCGTGATCGTCGAGCCTGGAACCTATCCAACCACGATTGCGACGAACCGTGTCTCCTCTGAGGATAGCGAACGCCTAGCTCCTTATGCTCAAGCCATGGGGGCGTTTCTGGCTCCCTTTTTTGCGGAGAACAGAAGCGCGACTCCACCTGATCCACAGGAAGTCGCCGATGTCGTGGCGCATCTTATCGCACAACCGGCTGGGACGCGACCCTTGCGCACGGTGGTCGCAGCTGCCAGCCAGAGGTCGTATCCACAGGACATCAATGTGACGGCAGAGCGGGCGACCAGGGGATATCTAGCAGGTCTCGGTGTGCTGCCGTTGGTGACGCTGACGGGGTTTTTTGCATATCCCCCCGAAACGGTGTACATCATTTCGGGGGGATATGCAAAAAACCCCATATGAGGCCACATAGAGTTAACCCATTGATAAGTCGAGGTGCGCTGAGTGCGCGAACCTGACCAATCAGCCTTGAAAAAGCACTTTAAATTCCGCAAAGGATTCTGCACCATAAAGTGAGGCCAGTATGGCATAAAACTTGGTTAAACGCTGAAGTGCAAAAAGTACGATTTCTGCACTGGCGTGGCCCCATATCGTAAAAACCCTGCTGTTAGGCCAAGACGTGCAGCGTCTGGTCGGGCACGCCGACCCGCGCCCAACCGGTCTCTACGACCGGCGCAAGCGCAAGATTACCAGGAACATAGTGGAAGGGATCAGCATCTGATCGTGGCCAGTGAAACGTTGCTGCAATATTGCTTGACAAATCAACAACGTTGCTGCATAATTGTGACTCAGGGATTTTGAAAGGAGTTGCAATGAGTCGCGAAACAGAAATCGGAAAATATCTCGCCACCCTTAGGGAGCAGGCGAAATTGAAACAGAGCGAGCTGGCAAAAAAGCTCCAATGGAGTGCGGCGGTTCTCTCCCGCGTTGAAAGTGGAGAACGCTCCGCCTCGGACGACGAACTCGACATCATATTGCGGGGCATCGATACGCCCGAAGCGCTAAGGGCCAAGGACATCCTCAAGCGCACGTGGCGCATTCTGCCCGCGCCAGCGTTGGCCGACCCAGATACCGATCTTCTCTGGGAGGCGGAACAGGCCGCTCAGAATGTCCACGCCTTGGCGGAAAAGCCGGACGTGAAGCAGTTCTTCGAGCGTCGGCTTGTCCGCTACGAGGAAGAGCTGTCAGTCGCGGCGGCGCGGGTCAGGGACAAGCGCTATCGCGCCGCCTTCATTGGCACCATCGCGGTGGGGAAATCAACCGCGATTTGCCGCGCGGAGGGTCTCGAAATTCCAAGCGATAAGGGAATGCCCAAGGCGGTATTGGAAACCGGCGCGGGCGGCATTACGATCTGCGAGGTGCATATTCGCCGGGGTCCGGGATACGGCATGATCATTGAGCCCTGCACGGAAAATGAGATTCGCAGGTACGTGTCCGATTTCGCTAATTTCCTGCTGAATCCGTCGCAGCCGGCGCAATCCGCAGAGGAAGCGGAAGGCGACTCCGGCTCGCCCGGAATCTCGCGCGAAGTCGAAAGGGCGCTTCGTAGTATGACCGGCCTGCGCCGCAAACGTGCCGAAAAGAAGGCGGATGGAAGTGTCATCCCGGCAGTCGATGAAGCCCGCTCACTTGCCGCAGGCGCAGCCGACGCGAAAGCCCTGTCAGTCGAGATTCTGGCGCGCATGGAATTGCACAAACGGGATCGCCGGGACATCTGGTATTCCGCTGAAAACTCCGCGAAACCAGCGCTGGAATGGCTTCAAGAACTATTCGAGCGTGTGAACAACGGTCGTCATCCTGAATTCACTTTGCCGCAGCGGATCGAGCTTGTATTGCCGACCGCCGTGCTCGGCGAGGAGTCATTATCGGTCACGCTGATTGATACCCAGGGCATCGACGACATAGTCGAGCGGGCCGATCTCGAACAGCATTTCGATGATCCGCATACGGTCGTGGTGCTCTGCACGGGCTTCAGCGAAGCCCCCTCGACATCCGTGCGCCAGTTGCTGACGCATGCCAAGGAAGGTGGTGTGCGCACGTTGGAAAGTAATGTGGCAATCCTGGCTCTTCCCAGACCCGGCGACGCCCTGGCCATGAAGGATAACGGTTATCCGGTTCAAACGGCCACTGAGGGCTATGAACTCAAGGCCGAAGAAGTCCAGTTGAAACTCCACCCCCTCGGGCTCACGAGCCTGCCGGTGACATTCTTCAACGCGGCTGAAGACGCACCGGGGGTTTTACGCTCCTTCCTCAGCAGCCGTATCGACGCGGTTCGTGAATCTCACCGCAACTTCTTGCGCGAAATCATTGGAGGAGCGAACGCCCTACTAGCGAACTACGGAGAAGAACAGGCTCGCGAAGTCATGATGGCTGCCGGGCGTAGCCTGACAACCTGGCTCGATCACAACGCCGAGATCGTTTCGAGACCCACGATCCATGTGCAAGATAGCCTGCTCGCGGCGGTACGGTCGGCACATCCAAGATCGGTATATGCCGCCGTGGTCCGCGACGGCGAATGGCAATACCTTAACTATGCGCACCAGCTTAGTCACGGTGCGCGGCGAATTGCCACGCAGATCACAGAGTCCAAGCTGCGCGGCTTTCAGGAGATCGCCAAGAATCTCTTGCACGATGATCAGTTCGAGGAGGCACACGACCTAGTGCAGCAGGCCGTGCGAATCCTGGAGGGCGGCTTTGACAGCCTCGTCCGCAAGGCCCAATTGGTCGGACAGAGCATCCATGCCGACGAAATGCGCGGGGACGCGACTTTTTGGCAAGAGCTTGGACGGGAGTGGGGCCGTGGCAGCGGATACCGGGATCGCATCAACCGACACAATCAGGAATGGTTCGTGGAAGAAGATCAGGGAGCCGCTGACAGGCGGGTCATCAATCTGGTGCGAGAAGAGTGGGTTGCCGCTGTTTCGTCCGTTCGGGAACTGCTGACACAGGAATAACGGGTAAAAGGTTAGGAAAGGGTCAAATGTAACGTAGAAAATCAGGTTATAGTGTTGCAGAAACCTATTCTATCAGTTTCATTGCGCAAACGACCGTTTGCGCAATGACGAAATTATTCTGTTTATAGGTTTTTTTTGCATATCCCCCCGAAACGGTGTACATCATTTCGGGGGGATATGCAAAAAAAACCCTGACGGAAAACGAGTAAGCTGGTGATGAGGGCAGACGTCTATTCGGGTGAATGCTCTTGCCTCTGGTGCGATCACCGCCAACAACAAGAGTACCCCGCTTCCTGATAAGCTGGTGTCGCTGGCCCATCGGATCACCGCGACGGATATCGGTACTGGGTGGTCTTCCTGGCATCAAGCAGGGAGCACTTCATCACCGGAATCTCGCTCTCGGTCGATGGCGGCCTGGACGCGGGTCAGTGGCTCCTCTCTCTGGAGCCGGAGGTTGCTCCGGTCTTTCTGATTCAATCGCCTTTCCATGTGGGAGATAATTTGCTATATGTCGTCAGGCTGTCATCTTGTCAGGTTGTCCTACTAGATATTTCTGCATTTCATCTTTTATCGCTTATAACGTCTATACGACATGTTGACCGTACAAGTTTTCTGCATTTGTACGGTCTTTCTCACTTTTTGGGTGCTTCGCCCGACGGATAGAAGGTGGGGGAGGGGTACTCCAGCCCGGCAGTTGTTCGTCGTCGTGTGCCTGTGCTGACGGGGGTTCCTCTGGGGTCCTTGCGAAAATCGATCACAGGAATTTCTGGCAATCGCCATGGCGATCGCTGTTTCCGGGCGATCCTTTCACAGGGATCCTGATTCGTCACCAGGCGGTGGGTAGCATCATGGTACCATCAACTGTGTCAATTCGTCAATGGCTGGCAAGCTCGGATTCCTCCTGACCAGGTTGGCGCAAGTCGAGCGTCATCGTGCCATGCACCGCTGGCCATTCACAAAAACCACCCCAATCGGTAGCGAAATTAGCCCCGGGATGACGATTCTGTCGATTTGGTTGCTGGCCGCCGAAAAAATCGAGGCGCCGGGACGGCCGAGAAGGGGCCTGGCCATGGGGTGGTGGTGTGGTAGTCGCCAGGCCTCAAAAAACGCGTCTCAGACACGTTGGTGAGGTTTGCTGCTCACATTTCGGTGTCGGCTCTTTCTCTCTGGATTTTTCTGCTGGTTTGGGGGGGGGAGAGGGGTTCCTCTCGCTGTGTTCTGGTTGTTTGTAGTTCATGGCTATACGAAAATCCTGGTGTGATCCTGCTCGTTCTCAGTCAAGGAAAATTGGGTTTCCTTGACTGGATTCCTGCAATACTGCTGAATCTATGATAAAGGGGCTTCTTCTGAAGAAGCGATTTTTCATACCTTGTTTATTCCCTCATCAAGAAACCACTCAAGAACCCTTACAAAAAGGGGTAGAAGGACTTCGATATCCTCTTTTGAACCAGCTCCTGTGTGAGCACCTACATTTCCAGAGGTACGAAGGGTGACAAGATAGATGGAGATCATCGCAGGAAAAATGCGGTCTCTATCTAGCATTTGGATCATATTGTGAAGGTTGACATGCGTGGAGTGAGAATACTTTTGCACATACAGGTGCGTAATGGCTTTCTCTATAAGGACACGCATTTCGGTCAGGAGCATTCCAGGGGCATTTTGTAGTAGGTCAACAATTCTATCGGCTTCATCTCTCGCCGTAATATTCAGTTCTTCCAGAGAAGCCCAGTCGACTTGACGAACCAGCAAGGTGAACTGATTATCTATGTCAGGGTCACCTTGCACGAAAGCTCTCAGATGAGCTCGCCAAGCTAGATACACGGGTGAGTAGCGGACGATATTGGAATACAGATTATTGACTTCCCACTCGATTAAATCTGATCTCATTGGATACCGTTTTTGCAGAATATTCAGGGAGTGCTTTAGGGTGTTTTCCTTCTCTTCAAGGCGCTTGAGCCTCCTCATCTGGCGAAAGCCGAAAGAAAGTGCAAGCTTTTTCGAGAGTTGTTCTGTATACGATCTTGCTTGTGACCAGTTTAAGTGAAGAGAGATGCCAGCAAGCTCCTGTAATAGCTCTGATAGAGAACCAATTTTTGCTTTTATCCACAAGAAGTTGAAGAGACTAAATTTGCTTGTATCCGCATTTGTACTGCCATACACTTGTAAAGGGAGAATTTGAGCCAATACAACGGTATCAAGGAGTGTTGCATCTTGCAACATGCCTATTATTTCCTGGGAAAGCAATAGTTTGGAAGAGAGCAGGCTCAATGGTCGAAGAGATAACCCAGTGTTTAAGTCATGAAGTGCTATCTCGAACTCTAAGGACGAGGCTTCAAAAAAGATAGCACCAGCAGCGGCAGTTTCCTTTGGATAGCTTGAGGAAGTATCCATGCTATTACCTAATTCAGTAACTCCTGCCTGTTTTAAGGCTCTTGCACAAATTACTCTGGCTAGTGCAGGTGGATACTCGAATCTTCCTACTTCAAGAGCTAAATTGTCTACTCGAAGCAAGCGCTCTCTTGTGCTAAACAAAGCGAAAAGGAGATCATATTCGGTGGGAAGGAGAAGAAGGTACTCGAAAAAGTTGGTGAGTAACCAACGTAGCTCATCTTCCTCCTCGGGAAGAGAGGCTGCAACCAATTGTTTGAAGTATTCGTTATCCCTGAGTGCAAATTGATATGCACTACTAGTATGATGATCTATAAGTTCCAAACCTGACTTTTCTAGAGCTTGCACGATGTACTGAATATCATTTGCAGGCTCTTTCAACCCTAATCTCTCTGTGGGAACGATCTCAAAAAGTGTGAGGGTAGCAATATCCAAATCCTTCACTGAAGGTACCTCTGTGTTATATATTTTCTATTCCATGACTACAGAATCTGATTTGCCACTCTCTGCCAGGAGCTGTCCGGTCTGGCCGAGACGGCGTTCACATAAATTTTGGTGACATCCAGGCTGGCGTGATCCAGGAACTGGTTGATCGCCAGAATGTCGTCGCCGGCCTGCAGGCGCAGCTGGGCTGCGGTGTGGCGCAGGGTATGGACCGTGACCCACGTCCGCTCTTTGCCTGCCTCCTCGTCCCACTCCGAAAGGCCCGCCCGCAGCGCGGCCCTTGTCACCAACTTGTTGAGTGAGGTCTCGTCGAGCGCTTCCTGGGTGGCCCCCTGCGCGAGCACCTGCTGCGAGAGCGCCCGCTCTGCCTCGTCATCAATGCTGTCCAGGCCCATGGCACGCTGCACGACCGGCAGGCGCAGTGCGTGGTCGTTGGTGGCAGTAAACATCGGGCTCCCCCGCTTCATCGTCGAGAGCCGTTCTGAGAGGGTGAGGTAGGCCAGGGTGGCTTCCCACACCGGAGGCGGCAGGTCGCGCCAACCCGTCCGATTCCCCTTTTCCGAGTAGAAGTACTCCTTCATACCCGCAGATCTGCCCTCGCGGATATCGCCCCAGGTGAGTTTGATGACGGCCCCGCGTCGGCGGGCCGTAAAAAACATCCACAGCAGGATGGCGTAGTCCCTGGCGCCGATTTCAGTTGCCTGATCACAGCTCGCCAGGAGCCGCTTGATTTCGGCGGGGGCCAGCCCCTTGGCATGCGCGTACGGATCGACATCGGGACGCTTCACGCCGGCCATGGGATTGTACGCACACAACATCTCCCGGTTGCCGATATCGAACGTGCAGGCAAAAGCGAAGAAGCTGGAGACGATCGCGAGCCGATTGGCGACCGTCGTGGGCTGGAGGTGGCGCTCCTGCTCCATCCAGTCCTTCCAGCGGTAGCAATCGGCTCCGCTCACCTCAGACGGCAGCATAGGCGCGCCTCTCGAGACAAAGGCGAAGAAGGCGGCCAGGATTCTCCCATACTTTTCGCGGCTCTGCTCGGAGCCGAGCGCGTTCAGCCAGCGGAGCACCGCCTCTTGCCAGAAGTGCGCACGCGGGTCGCCCCGCTCGGAGAGGTCCAGGACCATGAGATCAGTCGCCATACGTCTCCTCCTTGCCCGCCCGATTCGGGTGCAGTTGGCGGCGCTCGGCCAGGAGCGCGGCGTAGCGCTCCTGATCGACCAGGCGCTTGTTCCGGTGGAGCGGGTTCTCGCGCAGCGGCAGCTCCCCCGATTCGATGAGCTGCTTCATCTTGTGGCGGCTGACTCCCAGGCGGCGCATGGCTTCCTGCATGCTCACTCCCTGGCTCTGCTCGCGCAGCGCCGCGATATCCTTGCGGCTGATCAGGACGGCACGCTGATCCAGCCTGGACCGGCGGAATCGCAACCCCTGACCGGTTCGCTCCCAGTCGCGCAAAAGCCGGGACAGCTTGGCGTGACCGATCCCGAGCAGCCTCCCCGCATCTTGTGCGGTCACCTCGCCGCTCCCTTGATTCTCCTGAGTCTCATCCAGTTCGGACTGTTCTACCGCTGACATCTGTGCTCTGCTCCATAGACGATGCGAGTCGGGCAAGGCGCCCAGCCTCCTTACTGCTCCAAGTATACTGGATACATCTACAAATGTCAAGAATACTGCTTTAATAATGCTAATTAGTGCTCTAAAATGTTGGTTCATTGTTTTTTATCTCTGCCTCTTGCGCCAGTATCTCAAAGAGAGCATAATAGGGTCACCATAGTATCTGAGGTGAAACATATGTTAAGACACATGATTGACCTCATCTGGCCAATTGTGTCGCTGCTTTTCGATAGAGAAAACGCACGCTCATCATGAGAACGAAGTGATAACGGCCAGGGGAAGGGCCTGAGAAGCGGCTCTGTAGCCTAACGTTTGTCTTACCTGGATACTATGATGACCCCTGAAAGGCCTCGGGACGTAGAACGTGCCCACGCCAGCCTGAGCGCGACCAGCGTTCATCTACATGTAGATCAGCAATGCAGTAATGGGCTGCGCGTCGGAGGTCGCAGGTATGTGAGCCTCAATATCGACGCCTCATACCTGCGCGAAGCTCTATCCGAATGAATTGAAACGTATTGAGATGAGGAGACAGAAGGTTTGAAGGCAACAGAAGCGACTTTCTTGCAGTTTCTGAAGAAGTCGCCACAATTCGTGATTCCAATCTACCAGCGCACCTACAGCTGGACCGAGAAGGAGTGTCAACAACTCTGGGATGATATTCTCCGTGCGGGCGGCAACGACGATGTCAATGCGCACTTCGTCGGATCGGTCGTCTACATCGAGAAGGGTTTGTACCATGTCTCAAGCCAATCGCCGCTCCTCGTCATCGACGGGCAGCAGCGACTGGCGACGGTGTCGCTGCTGCTAGAGGTGCTTGCCCGCCACCTGCACGAGACGGAACCGGTGGACGGCTTCTCAGCCAAGAAGATCCGCAGCTACTACCTGCTCAACCCTCTTGAAGAGGGTGAGCGAGGCTTCAAGCTGGTCCTGACCCAGACTGACAAGGACACGCTCATCGCACTCGTCCAGCAGAAGCATTTGCCCTCCGAGCACTCACTTCGGATACAGCGCACCTTCGACTTCTTCGATCAGAAGGTCGCCGCCCTCGGTTCAGAACTGCACATTCTGTGCAAGGGACTTAACAAGCTGGTCATCGTCGACGTGTCGCTGAGCCGAGACCAGGACAATCCCCAGCTCATCTTCGAAAGCATGAACTCCACCGGCCGGGAGCTCAGCCAGGCTGACCTCATCCGCAACTACATCCTGATGGGCTTGGAGCCGATGCATCAGACCCGGCTGTACGAAGATCACTGGCGACCGATGGAGATCAAGTTCGGCCAGGAGGCCTACGGTTCGCACTTTGACAGCTTCATGCGCCACTACTTGACGCTGAAAACAGGTGAAATCCCCAACGTTCGTGCCGTGTACGACGCGTTCAAGGCCTATTCGCGTGAGCCCAAGATCGCATCAGGGGGTGTCGACGCCCTTGTACGCGACATCCAGGCCTTTGCCGGCTACTACTGCGCGATGGCCCTAGGTAAGGAACCGAGCAAGGTGATGGCTGAGGCATTTCAAGATCTCCGGGAACTGAAGGTCGACGTTGCCTATCCGTTCCTATTGGAGCTCTATCACGACTACGCCACCGGCGTCCTCTCTCGCGACGACTTCGTGGAGGCGATCCGCCTCGTCGAGGCCTACGTGTTCCGCCGGGCGATCTGCGCCATCCCGACGAACTCGCTCAACAAGACCTTTGCCACGTTCCGTCGCAGCTTGAAGAAGGATCGCTACCTGGAGAGCATTCAGGCAACCCTCCTGTCGCTGCCCTCCTACCGACGATTTCCAAACGACGAAGAGTTCAAACGCGAGTTCACCGTGCGCGACCTCTACAACTTCCCGCGACGTAGCTACTGGCTGCGCCGTCTCGAGAATCACGAGCGCAGGGAGCGTGTGCCCGTCGACGAATACACGATCGAGCACATCATGCCGCAGAATCAACATCTATCCGCGCAGTGGCGGCAGGACCTCGGTCCTGACTGGGAGCGCATCCACGAGACCAGGCTTCACACTCTTGGGAACCTCACACTCACTGCCTACAACAGCGAGTACAGCGACCGGCCCTTCGTCGAGAAGCGCGACATGAGGGGCGGCTTTAGACAGAGCCCGCTTCATCTCAACGAGGGACTCGCCGCGATCGAGGTCTGGAATGAAGCGGCTATTCAAGAACGAGCCGACCGGCTTGCATCTATGGCCACCGGAGTCTGGCCAGCGCCAAACCTCAACAGCACGGTGCTTGACGCCTACAAGCCTCAGTCAGAGAAGGTCCCATCGTCGTACTCCATCAAGGATCACGCCTACCTCGCAACTGGCACGCGGTCACGAGAACTCTTCGACGCGCTCCGCAAGGAACTGCTTGCACTCGATCCGTGTGTGACCGAGGAGTTCCTCAAGCTGTACGTGGCCTACAAGGCTGAGACAAACTTCGTGGATGTTGTACCACAGACAAGTCGGCTCAGGTTGTCCCTCAACATGGCGTTCCACGAACTTCACGACCCCCGCGGTATCGCGAAGGATGTGAGCAGCCTTGGCCGCTGGGGCAACGGCGATGTCGAGGTCTCCCTGAACTCCATCGACGAGATGCCCTACGTACTCGGCCTCATTCGACAATCGTTCGAAAAGCAGATGGGGAACGGAGAGAGCGGCGAGTGAGCAGTGACGCCCCACGCTAGAGGCGGAGAGCCCATATCTGTTAAGAAGTCATGCCGAACATCTAGCCCGTTACCGGAGATGGAACGGCCCTCTTCAGGTCGCCAGGACGCAGAAGCACTCGCAGTGCAACAAGCAGCAGTTCTTAGGAAGAAAATAGCTCTTGACATGCCTGCAGTCCTCCCCTACAATGCCAGCTATGAAGGATGAACAAACCGAGCCATCAGCATGGAGTCACTACCGCGGCGAGGTAGAACAAGTACTTGACAAGGCACTGGACGAGGAGAGTTGGCATGTCCTCCTGAGCCTCCCTGTTGCTGTCGGCCCTGAACTGCTCTGGCGTCTGAAAGCCTTCCACGCCCAGTTGCCAACCACGGGTGGAACCATCTTCTTCCACTCGATCCGATCACACCCATCCGCCGGAGCGCAGGACCAGGTCTGCCCCCTCTGCGGTGATCCACTCTCCCAGGTTCTGACAGCACAAGCGACTCAGCGTTTTCGCTGTGAGTTGTGCGCCGTTTCCGCGCGACTCCTTCTCGGCTATCCCGTCCTCTACGAGCGTTCGCTTGAGGCATTGCCGGCGATGACAGGGGTCGAGGAGTAATGGGCCGAAAGACAAGGATGAGAGATTGCAGTGACCTCTAGAGACGATCGCGCGGGTCAGCCTTGCAGTGATAGATCGTTCTTTCTCTGAGAAGCGCGTTTTCTTCGCTTCCGTTTAGGCTGCCTGTGGACCAAGGGAGCATTTATCAATAATCCTTCCCGTGGTTTTTCGATCCGTTACTCCTCAACCCCTTTGCTCATCGAGGAGTACGTCGGCGCTTGAGTTCAGCCGGCATCTCATAGAGATAGCGAAGCAATTCGCGAAGGAAGTTCATCAGATCACGAGCGTCTTCCATGGAAGCTTTATTCAGTGGATCGTAGTGCGCGCCAGTATTGCCAATCACCCGTACTTCACGAGCCCACTCTGCAAGATCTGACTGGAGTATCCCCTTGGTAGCTAAAGCTTTCAGGCGATCAGCAAGAACGCCTTGTGTCTCTCCTTTGTCAGTCGTCACTGCCTCCAGTGTTCTTCGCGCCATGACGACTGCAGCTCGTGGACACTGCGCGTATAATGTTGAGGTAGCTTCAGCAAATGCGCTCGCTATTTCTTCCGGAATATCTTTGGAAAGATGTGCTTCTGGTAGAGGCCACCAGTGTATCCCTCGAAAGTACACATTCGCGGTTGTCGGTCTCTGTCCGGGCGCAAGAGGTTCCTGCACCCTTTCTTCGATCACGGCCGTCCCCTGCGTGCAATGAAGGCAAATAAGCACGGTGACACGGTCTAGCTCAATTGAGCTACGCGATCCATCCATGCCAACGGCATACCTCCCCTCATGGGTAACGGTGATGGATCCCTTACTTTCAAAACTCGACTGTTTTCCACAACGGGGACATAAACCACTTTTATATCGTGTATCGGGAAGACCCTCATGAGCCTCTGGTAATAATTCACCTCGAGGCCCTCTACTCTCCACATCACTTGAGCTTGACATCATTTCTCCTCTTGTTTTTCGTTGGCTATAGTGTGGGGGTGGAGGACCGCCAGCGGCAGAACAGGCCCACTCATAGAGAAGGAGTTCTTTCTCAGTCTGTTACGATGGCTTCTTGACATTTGTGCCACCCCACCCATACACCAGGCCTGGATGGACCATAATCAAGGCAGGGATTGTCGGCTGACCTCCAGCAATGAGTATACACCTCTGCCCATAGACAATCAAGCATAGAAGCCTGTTAGGTCTGAGCGTGTGATTTGCAACGCCCAGCAATTCGACCATCTCCTCGGTTAAAACATACCGCTGGTGATGACCGGTGGTGTAAATTCAGGTGGGTAAGCCGCGAGTTGAAAAAGTATGCTCTAGTAAAAAAGAAACTGCCAGAGGGTGTGCTGCTGGGCATGGTCAGATATATATTGATAGCTGAAGACTTGCCCCAGGTTTTTGCGTTGCGCTCCCTTCCGGAAGAATACATCCCAGGCCGCCGGGACTTCCTGGGGTTCAAACCGGGCCGCAATGGCCTTATGGGTAGGTGGTAATATTTTCCGATACGTCTTGAAGTAGAAGCCTTTCACCATTGCGGTAAGCACTGCTATTATTCTTTCTTTCTCAATGGGGACTTTATATGCTTCTCCCCAAATCAGCCCGCTTGGGTTAGCCAGGAGGACGTGCTGGCTTTGGAATGCCACCGCCTGAGCAATCTTCGAGGTGTTCCCGTGCTCTTCGCTTTGTATTGCTCGTGTTAATGTCGTTTCGACAAGGGTACGGGCTGTCGTGCTCCCTCCCGCCTCTCTGTTCAAAATGAGAAAATCTCTGAGGTAATCTTCGTTCAGGCCTTTCTCCTGATTGCATGGGTAGCAGACCCGGACAGTGGGTAAATTATCAGGGTACGGCTGAACGAATAAACTACGAGAGACGATATGGTCCCTCGTTAGCTCTTTTACGATGGTGCCGCAATAGGGGCACATTTTGGGTTTGGGAGGTAGGCTCATCGCTTCGGTTCCCGCTTTTCTCGTTTCTTCGGCTGCTCACTCCGTGGAATTACTTCTTCCACTCTCTGAGAAGTTTGATGCATGCACCAGCCGCTCATAGCAGACCAGGCGCAGGTCACGCCTGGCGGAGCGGATAAGGCAGAAGCGCGAGTTGACATGGGCAACAATCCTTCTTCCATCTTCCAGTGCTGGATGCCCAGAGGAGTCACAGGTACAGCGAAGCATAGCCGATGAGCTATCGAATGTCAATAGGAGGAAGACGAGGGGGTGCCCCCCAGCTTTTTGCAAATGGGAGGGCGTTTCCTGGCTCTTAAAAAGTTTTTCAATAAAAACAAAATACACACTGTTAGACTAATGCAGCATATTTTCTATTTGCATTACTATGTATCTGCTGATATTCCTCCCTTTTTTCCTCCCTCAATGAGCGCCACCAAGTAGGCGAAATGTAGATGGTAGGAGAACGAAAGGCCAAGGAAAGGAGTAAGTCTCGTTGCTCTTTTTCAGAAAGCTCATTGATCCCGCTTAAGAGCAAGAACCGCTGTGCTCTCTGACTACCTCTAAGCCAGCTTATTACACAGATACTTTGGTTCAAGGTTTTATGAGGAAGAAAGGTAAAACTCATAAAATTATCTGCGCTCATTGCCTGAGTGCCATTGACGATGGCCTGAGCCTCATCACCATGCGTAGACATGAATCCATAAGTAGCAGCAATACATGGTGGCATATTCACAGAATAGACAGAATAGCCCAATTGATTGTAATCGCGTGCTACACGAAGCTCTTCATGCTGTCGGTACACTTCCCCTACCACATCATTGGCAAAAAACCTTTGCAGGCATGCATACCGCTCTGGTTCGCTGAGTGCATGGTAATAGTTATGCTTTTTTGCTACTTCGATAACTGCATCTATGGCCGATATGCCTAACCTCCTAAAGTTCATAGAACCTAATGCACGATATGCTAATAGTAGAACTTGTTCAGGCTCCAATGTAAGCGCTGTGTTTTCAAGTGGACTAAAAAGACTCTGATCGTGAGATTCGCAGAAAAGTAGATTTGTTGCTTTATTCGCCTCACTAATACCAATAGGCACAGGCTTTTCGTACCGTTGTCCCCACGGGACACCTGCATTAAGATCTTTCGCCATTTCCCATGTAGAAATGTGTAGTGGCAACCAAGTCAATACGTGACTTTCCTCTGCGATGAGCCTGAGCGTCTCTCGTGCTATGATATGGGAATTAATTGGTGGAGCGCTACACTCAGGATACAAACATCTCATGTTTTTACGAGCCTTCTTGTATACGCCTTCGAGATCTGTATTAAGCTGTTCCTCTGCTCTCTTTGTTTGCAAGGCGTGCTTATCCATCTGTTTTCTGCTCCCTCCTTCTCCTCAAGATGGCTCTATCTTACCACCTCGTCACACCCTGTGCTTACTATTGGCAAAAACGTGTGGAGCACCCAAGACGAGGGGTTCCTCCCTGGCACATCACCAAACCATTGGAAAGCACCGCGATCCTGACCTAGTGTTGGCCTCTGAGGAAGAGTTACGGGAGGCACAATCACTGTCCGTTGAGCAACGAGTGCGCTCTGTGCTCAAAGCGATTGCACTCGGATTGCAGGTAGATAGAAGTGAGGTCCAGGGATTTTGATGCCTGGAACAGGTTGGAAGATCGGACGAGTCGTGCCATGCTTGTGTTCTCCTCCTGCCTGCTCAAGCGCCAAAACCTCCCTCGAATTGAGGAAGGGCCGGACCGTTTCCCCTCAGCGGGTCTTATTGGGAGCGGGCCCGATTTGCTGAGAGGTGTGCAGGCAGTCGGATAGCTTATGGCTATATGAAGCATAAGTGCTGTAGGCAGCCACCGGCTCTCGCTTCCTCTTTTTCAGAGGGAGGGCAAGGTGAACGAAAAGCTCCAGAGAATGCCTTTATGCGCGAGCGTCGCCTCAATCTGGAGGCGCAGGATCGGGAAGTTGTCGGGCAAGAGCAGGGACGTTGGAACGGGTCGGTCTTCATGCTTTCCCTCACGGTGCCAGTCGACCTCGCGCGCGGAGGAGGGATCAACTGCGGATCTTTCCTTATAAAATACATACATGCCTGGCACATCTTTGCATGAGTCCAGCGACACCCTGGTTGCAGGATACTAGAACACTCTGTATAATGGAACTCGTCTATACCACCCAGTTTTTAATTCGGGTTTGCTTTGAGGTAGGGAAAAAGATGAACCAGGTTTATTTTGAGCATGTACTGATGTTTTATTTTCCTCTGCACTGTGCTATCGGCTTACAGAGCACTGGAGTACATTGTTCTCCCACGCCTTTGTGCGCGCACATCACCTCCCTCAATGAAAGGTTTCGGATATGATGCTTACGCCAGAAGAAACAACTCGTTGGCGGGCTACTGGTTCCTATGTGCCCACGTTGTCTTCTAAAACCAGCTTAATTGAAGAAACCAGGCAATTCCTGCTCACCTATGCTCGTCTACGTGATAGTGAGGCAACACGGCTAGCGCTTGTTAATGGTGGCCTATTACAGCGGTCGCGTGCAACCCGCGCAACTATTGTTAAAATTGTGCAGATACGGCTCACGCGCTGGCATCCTCCTGCGTGGGTACTGGATGATCTGATCACCTTTGCCCAGGATGGCCACCAAGCTGAACTGCAGGCGGCTTTGTTGTTGCATACTGCCCGGCAGGATACCCTTTTCTACGACATCATCCAGCAGGTCGTTGTCCCGCGCTGGTTTGCCGGTGAACGCGAACTTATCCGGGCTGATGTACAGCGTTTCCTTGATGAAGTGCAGTTGACGCATCCGGAGGTAACAGGATGGAGTCACTCAACAAGAGAAAAACTATCCGGCAATGTGCTCACGACCTTGCGTGATTTCGGTCTTCTTCAAGGTACGGCAACCAAACAGATTGTTGAGCCGATTGTGCCTCCTGCTGTTGTCAAACACCTGCTACACCTGCTTCAAGCAGAAGCTATTTCCCCAGAGCAAGTCGCCCAGCATGCTGACTGGCGACTCTGGCTTTGGGATGCAGCACACGCTCAAAAAGCTATCGACCTGTTGAAGCTTCAGGAGCGTGTGGGATGAGTGATGAACTTCAGCAGAGACTTGATGTGCTCATGTATCGATTGCATACCGCTTATGATGGGATCGGTCATAGCAGTGGACGGCCCTACGTCTACTTTGTCTATCCGCCAGAACAAGAACGAACGGTACAGCGCATGATCGATGAACAGGTACGCAACGATACGACGCTCTTCTTTCACCATGTTGATCTCTTACCGCTGGCGATCAACAGCCTTGCCGGGCAGGAGGAACGCCGCCAACAACTGCTGAATGACCCTCTTAAGCAGAGCAGCGTGACCGAGGCCATTCTGCGAGTATGGGCACGCACAATCAGTCGTGAAATCACCACCAGGTTGGAGGAAACGGCACAACAGGGGGGAAGTCCGGTGGTGGTGCTGCGCGGATTGGCAGCGCTTCATCCAGTGGGCAATCCTACGGCACTGATGGAGTTTCTGGCCGAACAGGAACTGCGCAACCCCAGAACCAATACCATCGTGCCTATTGTGCTGCTGATACCTGGCATTCGTCCACCACAAACCAGTCGTCGCTACCTGTTTTTAGGGCAAGAGCGGCTCCGTTTCGATTTTTACCGGGGAGAGGAAATGTGATGCTGATACGTGAAACCTTTGCCACGACTATTCAAGAGCGCATTGAACCTGTGGTCAAAGTAGCTGACCGCACTCCTGCCGTCCTGCTTGGCGAGTTGCAGAACCTTGTCGTCACTCCTCAATGGGAAACCTATCTCCATCGTATGCTCGAAGCGTATAGCGATGCCTTTGACCGTGATGATGAACAGGGGATTGGGATCTGGATCAGTGGGTTTTTCGGCTCAGGCAAATCGTTATTGATGAAGGAACTGGGCGTGCTGCTGGAGGGCGGTGAACTGCTCGGCCAACCAGTGCACCAGCTATTTCTCAGTCGTTTGCCCAGTCACAGCGAGGAACGTGCTGACCTGGAGCGCTATCTCGCCATTTGCCAGCGCAAACTCTCGACCTCGGTCATCGGTGGGAATCTCCACGCACAATTAGCAAGCAGCAATGACCCGCTGGCACTGATCGTCTTCAAACTATTTGCCAGAGAACACGGCTATACGCATAATTGGCCGCTTGCCTGGGCGGTAGAATATCAGTTAGACGTGCGAGGACTGAGTACGGAGTTCCACCGCGTGACGAGTGAACTGAGTGGAATGGAGTGGAGTGACGTCGCGAACGATCCCGATTTCTACAATGATGTGCTCTATCAGGCCGCAGCTACCGTCCTGCCAGAACATTTCAGCGGTTCCGAGGCTGTCGGACGAGCGGTCATGAGCGCGGTGCAGAGTGGGATTACGCCTGAGATGCTCATTGATCGGCTGAGACGCTGGTGTGTCGCCAGGGATAGCGCGGGGCGTCGGCATAAAGTGCTGTTGCAGCTGGACGAACTTGGCCAGTGGATCGCCAGTGGCAATGCGAACGAGCGTATCATGCAGGTGCAGGCGCTGGTCGAGACAGCTGCCCAGGCGGGGGGTAGCCGTATCTGGATGGCGGTCACAGCGCATGGTGATGTCCAGGCGCTCCAACAAAATGTCCAGCAGGAACAATACGCGAAGATTAGCCAGCGCTTCGCCCTCCAGTGCAAACTCAGTAATGAAGATATCAACCAGGTCGTCGAAGAACGCCTCTTACGCAAAACACAGCCCGCGCGTATCGACCTGACGCAGCGCTTTACCCAAAGAAGCGGCGAGATCACCGACCTGGGGTCGCTCCAGCAGGCGCAGCGTGTCTTCCCCGCACCGGATGCTGAAAACTTCGCGCGCTTCTATCCCTATCTTCCCTGGACAGTAACGGTTATTCCCACTGTGGTGAAAGGCATTGCCCAGGCGACCGGGCGCGACGAGGCCCTCACCGGCTCGAACCGTACGATGATTGGCGTCGTACAGGGAGGGATTATCGATACACCGGGACTGCTGGAAAGTCCTGTGGGTCGCATCCTCTGCCTGGCGGACCTCTACGACCAGCTTGCCGGCGATGCACCGATTGAAACCAGGACCGATATCAACCGCATCATCAGTACTGTTCCTGACGCGACCCCCTTCACCACGCAGGTAGCTCGCGCCCTGTACTTACTTGGCCAGGTTCCCCATATCCCCTGTACGCTGGAAAATGTCATGCGTGCCCTGGTCACCTCGCTCGATACCACTCTCGCGACACTGCGTACACAGGTCAAAGAGGAGTTAGAGCGACTCGTTGTGGCAGGATATGCCAAGCAGGTTGGAGAAACCTTTATTTTCCTGAATACGCAGCAGCGCAGTTTCCAGGACAAGGTACGGTCACGCCAGGAAGAGTTATTGAACCAGACCTATGAGTTAAGCCAGAAGCTCCAGGAATATCACGGTGAAGATGCGCTGCGCTTTGACCAGGTCTCTCTCGCCGGTCGTGAAATACGGCTCAAGCTGGAAATTGATGAGCGCGTCGTACGCAATCCCTCGGTGCCGGTCACCATCCATGTCTACAGCCCATTTCAACGGGCCCTTGATCCACAGATCGCTGATGACACCGCCATGAAACAGCGTTCGCTGCAGGACCCTGAGAATATCTTCTTTCGTCTGGCTGAAACAAAGGGTTTGAGGCGAGCGCTGGCGCTGGCGCTGGCAACCGAAGAGGTCGCGAACCAGGTGCGAGCCAGCCAGGCAAACACCGCCGAGGCAGAGGTGGCGCAACAGGCCAGGCAGGTTGACCTGCCAAGCTATAAAAATGAGGTACGTCGCCTGCTGACGCAGGCCGTGCGCGGTGGTACGATCTTCTTTCGTGGCTCAGACTATCAACTACTCGCTGGCGACAACGCCAGCGAGGCTGTGCGCAGTGCGCTCAGCCAGATCCTTCCCAACATCTACTCCCGTTTTTCAGAGTTAACCTATCGTATCATCAATGAAGAGGCTGCGGTCAAGGCCGCGCTGGGCGGCAATACGACCAATACTGATCTGAAGAATCTGGGCGTGTACAAAAATGATGGCACACTGAATGATAGTCATGCGCTGATCAGTACACTCCGTGGAAGCCTGCCCCAGGCCAGCGATGACCAGGCAGCCATCCCTGCCGATCAACTGCGCGGCAAGTTCGAGCGTCCCCCGTTTGGCTGGGATGGCAATTGCATCAAAGTGGGACTGGCACTCCTGCTGCGTGCCACGGCCTGCCGTTTGATCGTCAATGGACGTCCCATCACCGATCCCAATAGCCCGGAAGCGCAGCAGTACCTCACAAAGGAGCAGAGTTTCAAGACGCTGCGTATCCAGGGCATCCGCACTGATTTAGGCATGCAGCAACTCCAGGCCATTCGTAGAGATATGGAGACGATTTTCGGCGTCAAACCAGCGTTGGTTCCTGCAACCTTAAATACGGTCCTGGGAGAACAACTGACGGAACTGGCCAGGCAAGCTCAAAATGTGAAAAGCTGGGCGACCACCGCCCGCTGTCCGTTGCCTCTTGCCTTCGAGTCAGGCAGTAGCCTGGTGAGCGAGTTACTGGACAGCGCGACGCCATCAGTACGTCTGCCCCACTTCCTGGAGCAGCGGGAGACGCTGCTCCAGTACACGCAGAAGTTACACGACCTGGTCATGTTCCAGCGCGAGCATGGCAATGAATTTCTTGCGGTGCGGGACTTTTTCAGTTCAATGGTCAACGCAGAAGTAGATCTCCCCGAACTACGGCGCTTTATCTCGGATTGGCGTGCCCTCACCAACGAACGCAGCGTGACCGAATCCGCTCGTTGGAATGAACTGATGAAAACCTATCATGCCGCGCAACAGGCAGTCACCAACCAGATTGCAGCATGGCAGCAGGAAGCGCGCCAGAACTTCACGGAGATGCAGGCACATTTGAAGGAGCGTGTACGGGCTGCGGGTGTCCCCGCTGAACAGGCAGATGCCGAGGTTGCCGCGCTCGAGGCAGACCTGCAAACCGTCAAGGAGCGCATAGAGCAACCCGATCCAGGCTTTAGCGAAGCACGCAACCTGAACATCGTGCTCGGCACTGCCCAGATGAACCTGCAAAGGAAGGTGCAGGAAATGCGCGCGCGCTATCAGCCAAAAGATCCCCTCCAGCCATCGCAGGAGGTCCATTTGCACTGGCAAGACCTGCTTGGAACTGCACGCATTAGTTCCCAGGATGACCTGGAGCAGATGCTCGGGAAACTGCGCACATGTATTGCGCCTGAATTAGAGCAACAGAAGATTGTCGTTATCGAGTAAGCCATAGGACAAAGCGGCGGCTTGGAGATCCTAGAAAGACAGATCTATGCAAAAGCGTCACAAAGACCTCATGCGTACCCTGGTGACCGAACTACGCCATATCCTTGTTGGTACCGTTGCATCCGATGGCACTGTTCTACGCGGCGACCTTGATCGCGAACTAGAGCGGCTTGGCATTGCTCCCAATGGCACGACCACCCCGCTGGACGCGCTGGCAAATGCAACACCCGATGAACGACTGGCACACAGCATTGCGGCCGCTCAACTCGAACTTGTTGCGCAAGCGCAGCGTGCCAGTACCCGTATGGAGATTATTGAACGCGCCGCCTATTCGTGGATCAACCGCCTGCTCGCGCTCCGTGCCATGGAGACGCGTGGACTGATCGACGAAACGCTGCGTACAAATCCCGATTACGAGGGTCTTCCCGAAGCTCTCTTCATCCTGCGCCAGAGCGACCCGGGACGCGCAGCCGGAGCAGATGGAGGACGCTGGGCAGTGCTTGAGGATGCCTGCCAAGCTCAGGCCAGGTCACTTCCTGGACTCTTCGCCCTGGATGACCCGGCAACCGCACTCCGTCCCAGCACACCTGTGTTGCTACGCTGCATGGCACTCGTTGGCGGATCTATGTCAGGCTTTACCCTCGCCGAATCGGATGCCACCTTCGCGGATCCAGACGCGATCGGCTGGGCCTACCAGTTCTACCAGGAAGAGGCCAAAGCGCGTATTTACGCCAAACTTGGCAGTGGGGGTAAGGCCGTGACTCGCTCTGAGATAGCCGCCGCGACTGAACTCTTCACCGAACCCTACATGGTCAAGTGGCTGCTTCAGAACAGCCTCGGACGCAGCTACCATGAAATCTACCCGGATAGTGCCCTACCCGCTACCTGGGAGTACTACGTCAAACCAGACACACTGGATACCTCGATGACATTCAATCTTGCCGGCCTCACTGTGCTCGACCCCTGTATGGGCAGCGGCCACTTCCTACGTGAAGCCTTCGATATGTTCGTCGCCATATACCGGGAACAGTTCCATACCTTTTCAGCTACCGAAATCGCTGACCGCATCTTGAGTCATCACCTGCACGGCATCGATCTCGACCCGCGCGCTGCTCAACTCTCCGCCCTGACGCTCTACCTGCGTGCCTGGGAACTGGTACGCGACGAGCGACGGAAAGAGCGCAAACCGGGTCCAGGCACCTATACCCCACCGATGATGAACCTGGCAACAACGCCAACGAGCCTCAATGGGGGCGCACTGGAACGTCACCTGCTCCGCCACCCGCAGGATATGCCGCTTAAGCCCCTGCTGGAGGGTATTTTCTCAGGATTGGAACAGGCTGATATCCTTGGGAGCCTCATCCGTCCCACAGAATACCTGGATAACGCCATCGCTGAACTGCAACGCCCGCATACTATCCGTATGGATTTTGACCTGGAAGAGGCGGAACTGCGTCGCACCATCACAGCAATGGCGCACCACGACCCCGTGGGACTAAGGCAGATGCTGCTAGATAGGATTGCAGACAGCTTCAAATCTGAGACGGGTAACACTGACGATGTAAGCGCTGCTCTTTTTGGACGTGAAGCCGAGCAAGGTGTGCGCTTGCTCCAGCTACTTGATCGTCGATATGCTGTAGTGGTGACGAATCCCCCCTACATGGGCAGCAAGAACATGGATGCGCCACTCAGGAAGTATGTCGAGAAGCATTATTTATCTGGCAAGCGTGATCTGTATACTGCTTTTATTTTGCGTTGTCTAGAGCTTTGTCGAGTCAATGGAAGAGTCGCTATGGTGACGATGCAAAACTGGATGTTTTTACGAAGTTTTGCTGAATTGCGGGCTAGGAAAGAGGAGGAATTATCAGAAGAAAGGAAGGAGGACAAATTTACAGGAATACTGCGGGAGTCGAGCATTGAAGCTCTGGCACACTTAGGAAGGTATGCTTTTTCGGAAATAGATGTACCTGGCACCCCCCTTCTATTTATCTTAAAAAACACTTTCCCACCGCCACAACATAGATTATGGTCCTGCCGTTTGACTGCTCGTAGGCCTGCTGAAGAGCAATCTGCATTACTTATGAGAGCATCGCAACGAGGTCAAACTACAGGAGTAGTATTGGCCTTCCCGTAAGTTCCGTACGAAATCGACTAATGTACCAGATAACTAGCGTTTTTTCACCACTTGGCTGCGTTCATGAAATGGAGGCAGGAGAGAGGTCTTCGTTTCCCTCTTCTTCTGAGAGTAACGCCAGCTGGATGAGGGGTGGAGTGGTCGTGGAAGTCTCCTCTGAATGGGCTTCGTGAGCTGCGGCCTCCGTTGTGTTCTCGTCTTCAGATGGATTGTGGTGATCCAACGCGGTCTGGTCGCGGGGAGGAACTTTGGCTTTGATTTTGCCTGATGAAGGAGTACTCCGCAGTGGGCGAAGTTCCCCTTCAATCTTCGGTTCTGTGAACTGATAGGAACCCACCAGGTGGACATGTTCCCACAAAATGGGTGAGAGATGTTTCCACATCTCATCGGTCACTACCACCAACTTTTCGCGTTTTCCGAGTTCCTCTGCTGCGGCAGTCAAGTACCGTGTGTTCCAGACCACAATGGCATTGAGGATCAATGAGAGTGCAGTTGCACGGTTGAGCTGCGCTTCATAGCCTCGGTCCATAAATCGTCCCTGCCTGCCGAAGAAGACGGCACGCGCCATCGCATGCAGCAGCTCCCCTTTGTTGAGACCAAGAAGGACACGCCGACGCAGATTCTCATCGTCAATGTACGAGAGGATGTGCTTCGTTTTCGCGATGCGTCCGACCTCTTGAATGGCTTGTTGAAGGGGATTTTGCCGTTGCATGGACTGTAGTTTGGAGATAATGAGCGACGGAACCACGAGGCCATCTTTGAGGGAAGCCGCAAGCCGATTGATGTCATCCCAATGGGTCGCAATCAGGGGTGCCCGAATAGACTGGCGCAGAACGGGGTTGAGAACCCCGTAGTGATCGCCTTTCTCCGCCCGGTAGAGGACCTGGTCCGGCAGATCGCGCAGCCGGGGCGCAAAGCGAAAGCCGAGCACCTGAAACAGACCAAAAACCAAGTCGGTATAGCCGTGCGTATCAGTGTAATGTTCTTCGATTGGCAGTGCATCCTGATAGAGCAATCCATTCAAGACATAGTTCGCTTCTCGTATGAGGCAGTTGACCACCTCGATCCAGCGGTTTTGGCTTTGGTCACTGGTGTGGTTGTACAGAGTAACTCCCTTTTTGACCCCAAAATAGCGGGGGTTGTGCCGCGCATTGAGGGCAGAGGCGGCAATACCAAAGCGAATCCCGTCCGAGGAGGACGTGGTACCTCTCCCAAACTTAAACGTGAGGGGCAGTGTCCGATGATAGGTAATGAGCTTGGTGATGGCTTGCCGGAGCGTGTCCTCTCTCACATACCAATCATTGATCCGTCCCAGATGGTCCTCGCTGATGCCAGAAGCGTGGGCCATTGTCGCAAAACTCAAATTGGTTGCTTCCGCCACCAGAACCGCAAACAGCGCCGGTCGAAGCTCAGCCAACTGCTCAGCTGTGGGTGGTCGTCGGCTGGTGAGGTGAAAGAATACATCGGTAAAGTGCGCCCAGCGATCCACCTCCATCAACAGATCAGGGAGTCCTGTTGGTGGGAACAAGGCCAGCATGTCACGCCGCACGTCCTCTGCTTCTTTCGGGATCTCGACCTTTTCCAGCGCGGTGAGCACAATTTTGTCGTGTTCGACACGGGCTTGGGACGTATTGCGCGAGAGTCGTTTGCCAACCCCCATGGCATGCTGGTGCAGGTCAGAGAGGGCAGCTTTGACGTAAGTCGCTCCGTCTTCTGGCAATCCCATATCGGCATACCATTTAGCGCGGCGTTTTTGCCAGGCCTCCACCGTGTAGAGATCACTGTCCCAGGCAGCATAACGACGGCTGCCATCAACGGTGAGGTCCCCGGAGCGAATCCCTGCACGCATTTCGTGCATCAGAGAGAACTCCCAGGCATGCTTGTCCACCCCCTCGCGAGTGTTGACGACCTTGCTCCATTTCTTGGGCACAAAGTCAATGGGAGCCTCTTCCGGCAGCGTGCGTTGTCCCTTGCTGTTCATGTCGGTGAGCATGCGAACCGATTCCAACACGGTGTTGTTAGCTCTGGGTGACCCGAAGGAGAGGGTTGAGAGCACACGGGGCGCAAAATCGCGCAGGTGCGGCCAGCGTTTGTCCAAAATGTCGAAGAGGGCCTCCGTATCATTCTGCTCCATGGCCTCGGAGAGATTCACCAGGGCGCTCACCCGCTCTCGCGGCACCTGCTTGAAGACTTCGTCACGCACCTGATCCTCTGGGATCTCTGGATCGAGCAAGACCTGAGCGACTTTCTTGAAGAGTCGGGCACTCTCCTGATGTGCCTGACTTTGGGCGAGCCTGGTCTGCTCCAGATCGGTACCGCTGCGCGAAAAGACTTTGCCGACCAGTTCATCAAACATCTCGACAATCACATTGGTGATTTCTTCCGCACGGACTACCAGAAAGGCACACAGCAACGTGTAGCGTTTGGCAGATGGGTAGTTGCGTACCTCCTGCGTTTTGAGCCGTGCAATCGCAGCGACCCATTGCCGTAAGCGGTTGCGGGTCATGGCCCCCCAGTCGAGCGGAGAGGGGAGATTGGCGCGAATCACTTCCAGGTGGTCACATTGCTGTTTGATCGCGTCAGCCGACGCTTGACGTGGAGGGGCTGCCAGCTTCACCAGCAGAGAAGGCACTCCCTCCGTCTGGCAGAGAGCATCGAGCCGGGCACAGTCGTTTGGTGTGAGCTGCCTTGCCACCTGCTCATACAACGCCTCTTCTGCCGCATACTGGGCTTCGTACACCAGTCGTTCGATGGTCGTTTCCCCGGCGGGGCGCAACATCTCCTGGTGCGCAATCCAATCATCGGCAGCATTGAGCAAGGCGGCAGTGTTGCCTGTCTGAGCCACAATCGTGGTGAGATGGGCCCGGAGCTGCTCTGCATCCTCATCTGACCATCGGCGCAACTTGAGATGGTCACACACCGCTTCATAGGTGGCGGTCCTCGCCGACGAGGAGTTCATGGGCAAGCGCGAGAGCAGCGTGGGTTTGAGTCCCAGTTGCTTGCACACAAACGCTACGATAGGGGCAGGAACGGAGGTGGGATCGGAGAGCAGAACGCGCTCAACGCGTGCCCACACCAGCACGAGGGCACGGTAGAGCCGCATGGTATCGGCTCGCACCGCTGCTACAAACCGGAGGTCATCCAGGGTTAGGGTAAAAAACCGCCGGAGATCTTCCTCGTCATCCCCAAAGGCGGAAGCTCCCGTTACGCTCATGAGTTTCTTCTCTTTCGCCGCTGGTACTCCAGCAGGTCATGTTTGATGGTGGCCTGGTCGACTTCTGCGTACAGGAGCGTGCTTTGCAGGTTCCGGTGCCCCATCTGCTTGCGCACCGTCGTGATAGGGACTCCCGCCTGGATGAGTTGGCTGGCCCGACTGTGGCGCAACTGGTGAATGGTGGCCTGGACACCAGCAGCCTGACAGTACTTCTGCCAAGCGTAATGAAGCACGCTGTATTCGAGTGGCAGAGGCGACCCGCCATACCTGGGATCGCCTCGGAAGACGGAACCAGCAGTAATATGGCTTTGCTTCAAGTGGCGGCGTAACAGACGAATGCTTTCTGGTGCTGCCGCCAGCAGCACGGTCCGCTCACGCTGCCCTTTGCCAAAGACCCGAATTTTTTCGTCGTCCTGGGTGAGATCGATATCCGAGTAGTGCATATTGAGCGCCTCCCCCACCCGGATACCCGTCTCATAGAGCAACGTAAACAACGCGCGGTCGCGCAGGTTCGAGGCGGGAATGGCTTTGAGAATCTTGGTGACGACTTCGGGAGCCAGCGGACGTGGTAACCGTTCAATCTGTTCAATGGGTTCCAGGCGATCCATGGGGTTTTCTGCGACGATCTCCTGGTGGAGGAGCCACGCATACAAGGCTCGCAGGGTCGCCGCATGTCGGCGGCGAGTCGCAGGTTTAAGGTGCGCATGGCTATCGAGAAAGGCCCGAATGACATCAGCGGTGACCTCTTCTAGCGCGGTTGGAACGGCACGGACAAACTGCTGCAAGTCGAGCCGATACGCTTTGATGGTATTGGCCGGAGCTGAACGGGTTCGCAGACTCGCCAAGAATTGCTCAACGGCATGGGCTGTTGGTGTTGACATGATGTTTCCTCTCGTGAGTGCCAGATAACTAGGGAAACGGGTATCTGAGAGGAAGTGGAGCACGATTATACAAATGGGCCAGAAAAGCGGGACGGCAGAACGGGAATGAGTACAAAAACATTGGATATTACCAGATAATCGTAAGTTATCTGGTACCTCGGTCGATTTCGTCAAAAAGCGAAGCCACCTCCCATTGTTGTTATGACGAAGCGTCGTTCGAAGTCATTGCGCACACATGAACCGCGTGTTACAGCTTCATCATCAAATGTAAGTCGCCAAACTCGTGCCAGAGATAGCGTTCCCGTAGGGCCTCGGCATACGCCATCTGCAAGTGCTCAAGCCCGGTAAGTGCCTGGAGCATCGCCAGGTGTGTAGCACATGGTTCGTGCAGACCGGTCAGTAATCCGTTCACTGCTCGCACACCACGAGGTGGAGTGATAACCAGGCACGTCCAACCTTCACCTGGGTGAGTGATCCCATCAGTATCGGTGCCCGTTTCAAGTGCCCGTACGACGGTTGTGCCGACTGCCACCACTCGCTTGCCTGCCGCGTGTGCTGCATTCACCAGACGAGCTGTCTCAGTTGGCACACGATAGAACTCCTCATAGGGAGGTTCATGCCCTTCAAGGCTGGCCACACCAGTGTGCAGAATCAAGGGTGCGATCTGGATACCCTTGGCGACAAGTTGTGTGATCAGTTCTGGAGTAAAGGCACGACCTGCCGAGGGCATTTCGGCACTTCCCATCTCGGTGGCATACACTGTCTGGTAGTAACTGAGGGGCCAGCTTTGCTTGACATAACTGTAGCGGATGGGAAAGCCATACTGTGCCAGGTAAGCATCCAGTGGACAGCTCATACGCAGAGTTGCGATCCACAGCCTGATAGGGCCGCTCGGAACCGTACGATGATTGGCAAGGTAGGGCACGTGGAGTGTGGCTGTTACTCCGCCGGGGAGATGCAGCGTCTCACCGGCTCTGGCATCAGAGAAGGGCTTCGTCGTCGTCCCGCTTGGTTGACGTACCTCTACGATCCAAAGATCTGCTGGGAGGTGAGTGGAGAGGTGGAACTCAAGCTCTGTGCCATCGGCACGGATCGCCTTGAGAGCAGCATTCAGCGTGCCGCTGGTGTTGATCACCACCAGATCGCCAGGCTCCAGGAAGGCTCCAATCTCACGGAATTGTGTGTGCATGACACGGTTGTCTGGGCTCGATGAGACCATCAATCGTACTTCGTCACGCGCAAGGCCTCGCGCCTCGGGTGGCTCGCTTGCCTCGAGTTCTGGTGGAAGATCGAAGTCGCATGTTTTGGTTTTGATGTTGGCGATCGTTGTAGGAACGATCCTTACGGTTGCCCCACATCCACAATCTGATATGGTTTGGAGGAGATTCATATTGGGAACCATCACCTTGCTTCTTTTGAGGCACCCGTTGGAGGTGCTCTTTTTGGCTCACTTCAGTAGTGAGAACTCCTGCTCCTAGTGTACGGTGTGGAACCTGGATAGACATCGCCAAAACGGGGTAATTGTGTGAGCCTCGGGAATGACGCCTCGTAGAGCGCGTCTAGCCAAAACAGGGTAGGGAGTGCTCATCAGGAGCAACGCAGACGCAGAGGCAGGTGATGAGCACGAGCGAGGGGTGTCTGTCAAAGCAGATAAGCCAGAGGCTTTTCAGGCGAGGTGGTGCTCAAAGGCATAGCGCGTCACCGCACTGCGCGAGGTGACGCCCAGCTTACTATGGATCGAACGCACATGGGTATGGACGGTGTGCGGACTCACGATGAGCTGCTCAGCGATCTGCGCGTTGGTCAGGCCCTGGGTCACCAGGCGCAGCACCTCCACCTCTCGTTCCGTTAGTCCAGCAGGATACTTGGGTGACTTCGCTGGAGGAGCAGGTGCTGGTCCTGTGGCGAGCTGTTGGGGCATTATCACCAACCCCTGCGCGACAAGAGCTTGTTTCAATGACATGGTGCGTCCCTCAGCCCACGCCGCTGTGAAGGCTTCTTCACCCAATTGAGTACGTGCAACAGCCATTGCTTGCTCATACCTGTCATGCTCGACAGGCAAGAGGAGGAGCGGATCACTGGCTTCACCGACAAATGGGATGGGCAAATCGGTGCCGTCTCGGAGGGACTCTGCTGTACCCCACAGCCGTGCCGCCCACGCTGGCTGTCCCTGTGCTGCTATTGCTGTCCCTAATCCCTCCAGGCAGGAGACGACGAACCACTTTTCGTCCACTTCTCTGAAGATCCCCAGGCTCTCCTCGTAAAGGCCACTTGCCGCCGCATAGTCGCCCTGGAAAGCGGCTATGTTCGCCAAAAAGAAGAGCGACTCGGCAGTGCCCCGTCGATACCCCGCCTCCCTGCATACCGTCAAGCTCTCCTCGATCAGTAAGCGTGCTGTTGCAGCATCTCTCTGATGGAGGACTAACTGTCCCAACAGGCAGAGCGACTTGCCGATGCCCTCTTTGTCGTCTACTTCTCTCAGTATTGCCAGACTCTCCTCTACCAGTGAGCGTACTGTCGCATACTCACCTTGACAGAAGACCACGCGCGCCAAGTGGTGGAGCGCGTCGGCGATACTCGCCTTGTCACCAGACTCCCTGTAGAGTGCGAGACTCTCCTCTGAAAGTTCGCGTGCCCTGGTATATTCGCCTTGGGCGATAGCCACATTCGCCAAGGCGCTCAGTGACCAGGCGATCCCCCCCTTATCGCGCACAGCGTTGAAGAACGTCAAGGCCTCCTCGGTGAGTGACTGTGCCGCCGCATAGTTGTGCCTCACCCAGGCGACATGCCCCAACAGATTGAGGGAGATCGCCATGCCTCGTGTGTCTCCAAGCTCCCGATACAGTGCCAGGCTCTCCCCACACAATATTTCTCCCTGATCATGGTCATGCTGAGAGAGGGCCAGCAACCCCGCACCCCGGAGTGCCTTCGCCCGTACAGACACCACGACCTCCTTGCTTCCAGTCAGTGCCCGCTTCATCCAGTAACGTCCCTCGCTCAGACGTCCACGCACGGACCAGCACCCGCAGAGTGCTCCACCCAACCGCAAGGCTATCTCCGCTTCTCCATGCTCCGCAGACCAATGCAGTGCCGCCCGCAGATTATCATGCTCTCGCTCTAACCGCTCCAGCCACACACCCTGTTCTCCGCCAAACAGTTTTGGCTCCGCCTTCTCGGCCAGTGCTAGATAGTACGCAGTGTGAGCTTGTCTGGTGATCTCCTCCTCACCGCTCGTCATGAGACACTCCAGCTCATACTCGCGGATGGTCTCGAGCAGCACTAGCCGTGGCTCAGCTCCTTCCTGCTCGACCTGTTGCAGCAGGCTTTTGTCAATGAGCGAGGCCACGACATCCAACACTGGTACTGCTCCGTCTCCGTCACCAAGAGCACTGCAGACGGCCTCTACCGCCGAAAGCTGGCAGCCACCGACGAAGACGGAGAGCCGCCGGAAGAGTCGTTGCTCCGCTGCGTCTAACAGGTGATAGCTCCACTCGATGGTGTTGCGCAGAGTCTGCTGGCGCACTGGCACATCCCGTGCCCCGCTCGTCAACACAGCCAACCGACGCTCTAACCGCGCCAGGAGTGCTTGTGGGGGAAGGAGTTTGATACGGGCCGCTGCCAACTCGATAGCCAGTGGCAGGCCATCCAGACGGACACAGATTTCGGCGACCGCTGGGGCATTGGCGCTGGTTACCTGGAAATCCGGCTTGACCGCCTGGGCTCGCGAGATGAAGAGGGCCACCGCCTCATACTGCGACAGTGCCACCAGATCGGGCAAGTGGTTGGGATCGGGTACGGCTAATGGCGGGACCGCAAACTCCTGCTCCCCTCGTACGTGCAGCACGGCCCGACTGGTCGCTATGACCTTGAGTTTCGGACAGGCGGCGAGCAAATCTGCCACCTCTGAGGCGGCACTGACCACCTGCTCGAAGTTGTCCAATAACAGCAAGAGCTGCCTTTCTCGCAGGGACGTTTTCAGGAGTTCAAGGAGGGATTGCTCGACGGTCTCTTTGACTTCGAGTGTCTGGGCAATGGTGGGCACGACCAAGGCGGGATCACTAATGGGAGCCAGGTTCACGAAGAAGACTCCATCAAGGAAGCGTTCACTCAGTTCCGCTGCGACCTGCAAGCCCAGGCGGGTTTTACCCGTGCCACCAGGACCGGTCAAGGTGAGTAACCGTACGTCTTCACGACGCAGCAGGTGCTGGACAGCAGCTACTTCCTTCTCGCGTCCAATCAATGAGGTGGGCTGGATGGGTAGGTTGTTGGGGTGAGTATCGAGTGTCTTGAGGGGCGGAAAATCAGCGGGCAGGCCCGCAATGACGAGTTGAAAGAGGTGGTTGGGATACTGTAAGTCCTTGAGGCGATGCTCCCCCAGGTCCCGCAGGTACACGCCGCCCGGCAGCTCATGCTCCACCAGGTCGCGGGTCGTCTGAGAGAGGAGGACTTGCCCACCGTGCCCGGCACTCATGATCCGTGCGGCGTGGTGCACGTCCAGGCCGACATAGCCTTCAGGGGAAGGCTTCGGCTCGCCCGTGTGCAGACCCATGCGCACGCGCACCATCACGCCTTCAGGCCAGGGATAGGTAGCGAGCGTACGTTGGGCAGCCACGGCTGCCGAGATGGCATCGGTGGCACGTGCGAAGGCCACGAAGAAGGCATCTCCCTGCGTGTCGACCTCGTAGCCACGAAACTCATGGAACGCCCTACGCAGCAGGTGTCGGCACTCAGTCAGCATGTCGGCGTAGCGGTCGCCCACCTGCTGGAGTAGGTGTGTGGACCCTTCGATGTCGGTGAAGAGCAGGGTGATTGTTCCCGTCGGCAGGTCAAGCATATCGGCTCTCATTTGCCCAGGCACCGCATCATCTCCAACAGGAACAGCTGTACCTGTCTCACAAGTGGTGGAACTGCCCTCTCCGGCGAGGAGGGCTGCAACCACATGTAATCGCTCGATGGTCAACGTCTCCGATTTGCCTAAGTATGCCGAGGAGAGCGTCCCCCCACGCTTGCGGTAGGCTTTCCAGTACCAGCCACCACGCTTGTTGCCGGCACGTTCCTTGCGAGCCGTGAACGTGCCGGAGTCACTGGTGAAGGCGAAGGTCGAGGCCGTTGTCAACCAGGCATTCCAGTCAGGTGTCCCGACAGCTAGCACATAGTCTTGCTTATCTCGCTGATACACCAGCGTGTTCCCTCGTACGAGGGGGATGATCTGGGCCATGACCTTGCTCCTATTCCGATACATGTTCGCCTCTCCAGTTACCGAACAGTGTAGCAGATGTTCGGTAACTTGTCACGTCCATTGGGTTCCTGTTCACAGAAGTCTTATCTAGGTGGCATCTGAGACACAAGCAAGTCGTTCTTCTGCTTTTTCGCAGTGATAATGGAAAGCGCAGCTGAGCGGCTGTCAATTGCCTCTGCACCGCTACCGCTAGTTATCTGGTACGTTGGTCGATTCCGGATGAAACTTACGGGAAGTCCTATTTATCTCATATCAAACTGACTTTCTTACCATTCCAGAAACACCTATCGTTTATTGGTTACAACCATACTTTTTTACACTGCTTAAGAGACCCCCACGTTTACGTGATATCGCTGAAGTACGAGCTGGCCTTACAACAGCTGATAACAAACGTTTTACTCGTTGCTTTTGGGAAATCTCCGACCTTGGTACGATCTCCAATGAAAGGGCTATTTCTGGTCGTTGGTTTTGGCTTGTGAAAGGAGGAGGTTATCAAAAATGGTCAGGTCTAATGTGGCTTGTAGTTGATTGGGAAAAAAATGGCCAACGAATTAAATCTCGCATAGACCCCCTTACACGCAAACTTTATGCTCGTGATAACGCTCCGCAATATCTGTTTAAATCAGGATTGACATACACTTTGATTGCTAGAGGTAACTTTGCAGCAAGGATTATGGATAAGGCTATTTTTGCTGATGCCGGTAGCTCAATTTTTTTTGAAGATGATTCTTCTCGATTCAGCGTCTTGGCATTAACTACTGCCCGTATTACTTCATATCTATTACGGGTTACCACACAAGATATCAAGTTTCGCGAGGGTTATGTAGCAAATTTACCGTTACCTACAAATACTCCCCAGAACTTGCTTATCTCAATTAGTATGGCCTGTATTGCTCTTAAAAATTATCTTGTCTCACAAGACCCTACAGAATACAGCTTTGCAAGCTTATCCTCAGAAGCAAGCTTGATTTTAACTCAAGCGCTGTTGCATTCCCTGGAAGGATTGAATGAACAAATAGTCAATAATGCCTATGGGCTGAAAGCAGAAGATGTAAGAGTGGTATTAGAAGAAACAGGATACCCAGTAGGGTGGTATCCTCTTGTCAAAGGATATGATACCTTAACCTTGTTTATTTCTAATACTGAACTACCCCCTTTACCACAAGAGTTATTCAGCCATCTCGAAGCATATGAACGTATCAGCCCTGGCGACAAAGAATTTGCTCACATTAAAACTAGTCTGCGCATGCTCTACGAAGCAGGGCCAGGGACAAAGAATAAAGAGCAGGAGGAAACAGACGCAACATCTGAAGACGATGGGGGCGAGGAAGATTCTATAGCAGGTGCGCATATTCCTGTGCGAACTGAAACTTTTCTAGAGGAGCTGAGCGTCAAGATACAGCTTCACCCTATCAGTGTCTATTGGCTACTAGAAGAGCTAAAGACGGAGGGGGCGCGTTGCAAGGCGGAGGAGTTACGAATTTTAGAAGATCGCCTCAGTGTCTTGATCTTGCGACTGTTAGGCTATCGCTGGCCAAAGCAGTTGGAGGCAGGAGAACCTATACCAAAATGGGCCTCTAGTGATGGCATCATTCCACTCGTACCGGGAACAGGTGAGACAACGCTGGCAGAGCAAGTACGTGCACGGCTACGAGCTGAGGAGGGAGAGCTAGGTGTCCAGCAGACTGAGGCGCTGCTGACGGAGTTGTCGGAGCTGAGCCTGGAAGAATGGCTACGGCGGAAGTTCTTCTCTCGTCATATGTCTCAGTTTAAATATCGCCCAATAGCCTGGCATCTTGTGAGTATCCCTACTCACAATGGAAACAAGAAACGCGGTGGGTCACAACGCAGCCCGGCGTTTGAATGCCTGCTCTACTATTATGCCTGCTCAGGTGATGCGCTGGCACGCATTCGCACCCAATACGTCGAGCCGTTGCTACGTGCCGAACGCCAGAAGTTGGAGGATGCCTATTTCTTTAAGGATGAGACGACCTCTGGGCCGGCAAATGAGCGCATCCAGGAGCTAGAAGCCTTTGTTGAGAAGCTGCGCTTCATCCAGGAGCAAGGGTTTGCTTGCGCTGAGCTAGATAAGTTCATGGCCGTGGAACCGCTTGACCGTTGGAGCGGTGATGGCTACTTAGCCCCTACCAACCGGGATGAACTCTTGCGCAACGAGCAGGCCTGGCGCGTGGATATCAACGATGGCGTGCGCGTCAATATTGCGCCGCTTCAGCTTGCAGGGGTGCTGGCTAGCGATGTGCTCAAACCCGCCGATGCGAAGAAAGCGCTGGCTGATCGCACGCGCTGGCGGGCTGACGAACGGCGCTGGGTGCGTGACGGCAAGCTCCCGCGCTGCGGCTGGATGGATGAGCGGGTGCCTGAAAGTCCATGCTGGACTGAACGTGAGCCAGAGCGTATCGCAGAACAGATCAAGCTGGAACAGAAACGCCAGGCGCTACAGAACAGACGAGCGGAAGAGGTTGAGTTATGACGACGCTCCAACAGCATATTTCCAGGCTCGTACATACTGTCCTCGACAGGTATCCGGGTTCCTGGATGGTCTGGTGCGATCCCCGCAGTGATTGGGGGCCACTGCTACAACGTGTGGCAGAGCTCATAGATGGTTCGCAAGGTTTTACCCTGGTGTCGGTAACGGAGCAGACCGCGGGCGAGATTGGCGGACCTGGAAGTCGTCGCGCTTTACAGGAGCGCATGGATGCCAATGAATGCTTTGTGCTGCACGTCACCACGACGTCTGATAACCTGGGCTGGCTATGGGCGCAAGCCTTGCTCTCTGAATATATCTATGACCGCTCATTGCGCGAACAGTTGCTTGCATGGAGCTGGCGGCCGCAAAGTGTCAGGACAGGTGATGATGAGGTGGCTGTTCTCGCACGGCAATACTTCAAGCAAGACCCTGCAGAATGGGGTGGAGGTGGCTTGCAGCCGAATCCCGTCTTGCTTCTGGATGTGCTTGCGGCCGGCGCTGCCCCTGACCCCGATGATCGCATGGTCCTGGATCTGACCATCGAGCAGGCGGGGCTGCCAGCATATGACGAACTGAATCTGGTCCGCTGGCGCACCTATGCCCTGGTATGGTTGCTTGTTACTCAGGCCTTCCAGGTCGCACCGGATGTCGTAGGCGAAAGGCACAACTATCTGATTGCACCTGAGAAGCGGGCGTTTGCGCTCAACCTGCTCGAACGCTGGCTAGACAGTCTGCGCTTGAGCAAGGGATTGCACGAGGCGATTCTGGAAGCTGACCGTATCGCAGCCTTAGGGAACGATATGGGTACAGCGACCATCAAAGATGGTCCGTTTCTCTCCTATGCCGCGGAACGCGCCATCTTTGCCAATACCTGCGTGAGCCTGGCGCAACTGAGCGGAAGAGAGCTGCTCGAGGCATTCGCCTCGCTCAATGATGATTTGCAACGTCACGCTCAAGGGTTCTGGAGCTACAAGGATAGCCACTCTCACCCTCAGTCCATTCCCTGGGGGGAATTAGCACGCCTCAGCGCTGCTGTACAGATGCTGCTTGACGCCTCGCCACTCAAAGACTGGGCCAATTCTGGCGAAGCAATCACCTGGTACACAAAAACCGGGTGGTGCATCGATAAAGCCGGTGAGGAGCTTCTACGCAATCTGAACAGAACGACGCCAGAATTGCTCACCATCATTACGCCGCTCCGTCAGGCATACAGGGCGCGTTGGGAAGACTATATGATCTTGTGGTCGGAGGTCTGGACTGCTGCTGGTTGTCCTCCCCCAGACCTTCAGAGCGCTGGAGCCTGGGTAGCAGAACTCCTCAAACAATCAAAACGCGCTACAGCCATCATTATCGCCGATGCGCTGCGCTACGACCTGGGTAGGACACTGGCATCACAACTCAACAAGCGCGAGGGCGCTGAACGCGCCACCGTCTCAGCAGCCCATACTGCCCTCCCGACCATTACCGCATTGGGTATGGGCATGGCCTTGCCTCTCCCAGAAAAAGAATTGCATGCTGATATTGTTGATGGCAAGTGGCAACTCCACCAAACAGGGCATTCGGCGAATTTGAGTATCGCCGAACAGCGCCGCGAGTGGCTCAGAACACAGGGGAAAGTAGCGGTTGATGCTCTTCTGACAATGGCAGACGTGCAGCATGGCAATGTGCCAGCACCACAAGCGAAGCGGAGCCGACTCGTGGTCTTCGATGATTTGATTGACAAGCTCGGTCACGATGAAGAGTTGGAGGCGATGGGTAGCGACCAGGTGATGCAGCGCTACCTGGGGTTTGCCCATAGTAGGAACAGAAAGTCGGAATAGAGATGTAGCCCAGAGAGGCTAATGCGAAAGTACCGAGTCATCGTAGAACTAGTAGGCCCGCTGACAAAACTTACGGTATTTGGGGTCAGCGCATCCAAACCTGAAAACTGTACGCTAAGGTTTTGATACGCTGGCCCATCATATGCCCGATCTCACTGTATTCCCCAACAGCAGATGGACTTCTCGTTCAAGAGAGGTGTTCTGCTTGCTTGGCCTTCTTTTCTCTGCTATACTTCCTCCCGTCACCGCGTTGGGGAATATACACCAATTCGAGAGGAAAGGGTTATGCCAAGACTGGCTCGCTATACACTGACCTGGTCAACAGCAAACGATCAGTATGAACTCTGTGAGCAGGGGCAGACGATCCACGTGTTTCGACAGAGAGAGGACACCTGGTGGTTTACCTGGTTAGAGGCCCATTCCTCGTTCTCTTTCCAGGGACCACACGGGAAAGTGACAGTGCTCAAGGAACCGCGTGTTCGGGGAACCGCGTACTGGTATGCGTATCGCAGTCGAAACCGGCAAACCATCAAGCACTATGCTGGGAGAAGCGTTGATCTCACCTTCAGCCATCTCGAGGAACTCAGCAGAGCCTTCGCCCGTGAAGCACGCCCGATGATCACGCGAGCTGTGCCTCCTCGTGATGCTGTTTCGCCCCAACAAGACCGCGTCCCAACCAAAGCAGAGCAGTCAACAGGCGCGCAACAACGTGATCCTGAGCAGTTCCGTTCTCCTGAAACCACCGACTGGCACCACCAGGTACCGCTCCTGGAGACAAAGTTCCATGCCCCTCGCCCGCATGTCCCCCTTGTCGAACGAAAACGCTTGCTTGCACACGGAGAAGCGATAACAGATCACAAGCTCACCCTGATTACGGCTCCTGCTGGCTTCGGCAAAACGACGATGATCTGTCAGTGGATGGAGAACAGCCAGGTGCGCGAGCAGGCGCTCCTCATCGCCTGGCTTTCACTCGATGCTGGTGACAATGACCCTCTGCGCTTCTGGCGGTATGTTATTACGGCTTGTCAGGCGTTTCATGCTGATCTTGGTCATGCTTCTCTGGCGCAACTCGAAGCCTCCCTGCCGCCGTTTGCCATGCCTTCCTTTGAACTGATCCTTACCTTGCTGCTGAACGATCTGACACGATTGGCGCGTCGTGGGTTCCTGATTCTGGATGATTATCATCTTATCACCGCTCCTCACATCCATGAGATGGTGACGTTTTTCCTCGATCATCTCCCCGCGCACCTGCATGTTGTGATTCTGACGAGAGCTGAACCACCACTCTCTCTGTCAGGTTTGCGGGCTCGCGGTGATCTCTGCGAAATCCATACCGATGATCTGCGCTTTTCCCGTGAGGAAATGACGGACTTTTTGCAACAGATCCTCGCATCTGCTCCATCCATGCTTTCGACCGAAGTACTCAGTCGTCTCGCAACGCGTCTGGAAGGATGGGCCGCCGGACTTCGTCTTCTCGCGCTCTCCCTTCAGGGGTGCCGACATCACCAGGATGTTGAGCGTCTCCTCGCAACCTTCGCGGGCGAGCAGCGCTCGTTCCAGGAGTATTTTGTCGATGAAGTCCTCAGTACCCAACCGGCGTCACGACAAGACTTTCTGCTCCGCACCAGTCTCCTCAGCCGCCTGACGGGATCTCTCTGCGATGCAGTTATGGGGAGGCAGGACAGCCACCTCCTCCTGGAAGAGATCGAGCGGGCTGGCATCTTTCTAGAAGCACTCGATCAGTCAAGGCAATGGTATCGGTATCATGCCCTCTTCTCCGAAGCGATGCAAGCGGAAGCGCGTCATCGCCTGAGTGGAGAGACGCTGCAAGCCCTCTCGCTTCAAGCAAGCCGCTGGTATGAACAGCACGGGATGTTCGTGGAGGCCGTAGAGGCCGCTTTTCAGGCTCAGGACACCACCCGCGCGGCGGCACTGCTTGAAGACCTCTTTGGAAAGGCCAAACACTTTCCCTTGAGTTCAGAGGTCATCCAAACCATCAATGGTTTTCATCAGTTGCGAGGCTTTCTGGAACAGTTGCCAGAAATGGCATTTCGCGGTCGTCCACTTCTCTCTCTGGGCTATGCGGCAACGCTCCATTCCGTTTTCGTTCTGGACCAACTTCCTCCTTCCCAGGTGTTCTGGGCAAAAATTGAGGCATCGCTCCGGATGGCCGAGATGGACTTCCGCGCTGCGGGTTCGGGACCCAAATGCGGTGAAGCATTTGCTTTTCATGCGCTGATAGCCAGGGAGCAAGGAGATCTCAGAAAGGCAGTCATCTATGCCGGAGAAGCTCTTGACTGGTTGCCAGAAAGTGACCAGGCGTGGCGCAATCTGAGTCTGAACGTCATCGGAATGGGCAAACTCACGGATGGTCAGTTAGACGAGGCACAAAAGATCTTTTTGGAACTTGGCGCCCTCGGCGAAGCCTTTGGGAATCGAGCGATCGTACGAGCACATACCGTTCTCCTTCACACGATCAGCTATGAGCAGGGGAAATTGCGCCAGACCGCCGAGTCGTTTCTGCAGATGCTCACCGAGGCCAGGAACGATAATGATGATGACGACATCGCCCACGCCTTGCTGTTCCTGGCCTGGCTGGCCTATGAGTGGAACGATTTAGAGACCGCCGAACAACGGGCACAGGAAACCTTGAACCTTGGCCTCAAGATCGGGAACGAGGAATTTCAGGTCCAGGCCGAGCTTGTCCTGATACGTATCGGGCAAGCACGTGGGGAAACCGAACGGGCGCGGCAACGTTGCACCGCTCTCCTCGCACGCTTTCCGGCCATCTCGCCGTTGCGCTCGCGCCTTTGTCGAGAGATTGAGATGATGCAGGCCAGACTCTCACTCGCAGTTGACGATTCCTCGGCAGTAGAGCGCTGGTGGACACAGCTCTCGCCTCAGGAGGAGCTTCCTCTCCTCCTGTACGAGCGAGAAATGGTGCTTGGAGCGCGCTGGCTGATCACGTCAGGCAGAACAACGGAAGCCTTGCCGCTGCTGCTCCGTTTATTCGACAACGCACAACGCCAGGGACGCATGCGCAGCGCGTTGGAGATTCAGGCGGTGCAGGTGCTCGCCTGGCATGCCTGTGGCGATATCCAAAAAGCCAGAGGAGCCCTCCAAGCACTGCTGGCACGCGCCCATTCCGAAGGCTACCTGCGCCTCTTCCTGGACCAGGGGGAGATCATGACCACGCTTCTGCGTCTGAGTCTCCCTCACTTCCGTCAACGATCCCTGGTGGAGTATGCGCAAACGATCCTGCGTGCGGCAGCTTCCACGGATGCCGAACCCGCTCCTGCGTATACGTTGCTTGCTGAGCCGCTTTCTCCACAGGAAGAGCGAGTGCTCCGCCTGCTCATGGCCGGGCAGACGAATCAGGAAATGGCACGTGAACTGGTCGTCTCCGTCAATACTGTCAAAGCGCATCTCAAAAATATCTATCGCAAGCTGGCTGTGAAGAACCGCTTCCAGGCCTGTGAGGCGGCACGTCTCTTCGCAATCCTCTAACCCGTCAGACGGCAGATCATCAAAGACCACTGCCCTCCAATAATCACCCGCACAACTACCCGGATGGAGCATACCGATAAGCCTTGCTGCCTTCTATACTCTAGACAGCAACGAGTGTTGCTGAGAGTGACAGCATGAAAGGAAAAGATCATTGAGCAATTCGACACTCCCATATACGACCGGTTCGGTCACATCGGCGGACGGTACTTCTATCGGCTATCGACAGATTGGTAACGGACCTGGCCTCATCCTTCTTCATGGTGGGATGCAAGCCTCACAACACTATATGCGCCTGGCAGCGGCGCTTTCAGATGCGTTTACGGTGTATGTGCCAGATCGGCGAGGACGTGGCATGAGCGGGCCGCAGGACGAGCAGTATTCCATGAGCAAAGAATGTGAAGATGTTGAGGCATTGCTGACCAGGACGGGCACGCACTTCGTGTTCGGTCACAGTGCTGGTGCACTCATTGGCTTGCAAGCGGCGCTGACGCTCTCAGTTATCCATAAACTTGCTGTGTACGAGCCACCGTTTCCTCTCCATGGCTCTGTCCCGCTCTCATGGGTACCCAGATATGAACGGGACGTGGCTCAAGGCGACCTGGCCTCGGCAATGTTCACGGTGTTTCAAGGGCTGCAAATCAGTCAGGGAATATTCGGACTGCTTCCACGCTGGCTCCTTCTGCCACTCATCAGGTCGATGCTCCGTAAGGAAAAGCTGGAAACCAAAGATCCAGATGTCACTCTGGAAGCGCTTGTCCCCACGATAGGTTTTGAACAGCGATTGGTGCGAGAAATGGACAAGAGCCTCGAACGCTTCGCCGGGATGCGCACAAAAGTCCTCTTGCTGGGAGGGAAGAAAACTGCACCCTATCTGCTTGAGGCCCTCGATGCGTTAAGCAGAACATTACCGGATGTTGAACGCGTTGACTACCCGGATCTCGGTCATAATGGACCAAACACGGATGCACCAGAGCGCATTAGCAAAGATTTAAGAGCATTTTTTCGCAGGCCCTGACGAGACGAATGATGACGAAGGAGCAATCTTTTTGGAAACCCAGAGGAAAATGGTAGCGAATCCCATCCCCCATCATCGTGATCAACGCCGCTGGTTCATGCTTGCGATCGTGCAGTGCGCTTCGCTGATGGGCATTCTTGATGGCTTCATTGTCAATGTTGCGGTTCCCTCCATCGAACAGCAATTGCACGCCAGTTTCGCTGAGATGCAACTGGTAGTTGCGGGCTATACCCTGGCCTATGCCGTCTTAGTCATTACTGGAGGAAGGCTCGGTGATATATACGGGCGGAAACGGCTCTTTCTGCTCAGCGTGGCAGGTTTCACGCTTTGCTCCGCGCTCTGTGGCCTGGCTCCGAATGTTTGGCTGTTGATCATCTTTCGCATTGCGAAAGGGATTGCGGCGGCACTCATGAGTCCGCAAGTGATCTCCTTCATTCAGGTCAGTTTCGATGCCGACGAGCGCCCACTGGCCTTTGGCAGCTATACCGCAGTAGCTGGCCTGGGCTCTGTCCTGGGACAGGTTTTGGGGGGCTTCCTGCTGACGGCCAATCTCTTCAACCTGGGCTGGCGCAGTATCTTCCTGGTCAATGTGCCGATTGGCATTGCAACGCTGCTCTCCGCCTGGCCACTGCTTCGTGAAACGCGTTTCCAGAAGGAAACATCCCACCTGGATTATGGGGGCGTGGTCTTGCTGACCCTCTCCCTCTTTGTGATGATCTTCCCCCTTGTTCTGGGAGGAAAAGCCAGTTGGCCCTGGTGGGCAGCACTCTCTCTTCCCTCGCTGATGGCCTTTCTCGCCTATGAGCGCTGGGTCACGAAGCAGGGCAAGGTTCCACTCGTCGCACTTTCGCTGTTCCAGCAACGTCGTTTTCCGGCGGGCCTTCTCACGGCTGCGCTCGCGAACGCGTTGTATGGTGCGGCGACGTTTCTGCTGGCCTTCTACCTGCAAACGATCTTACATCTCACACCGCTGCAAGCAGGTCTGGTGTTTCTCCCTGCCAGTGCTTCCTTTATCCTGGCCTCCAGCCTCAGCCCGATGTTTCGCCGCCTTGTGGGCAAACGTACCCTGCTGATTGCCGTGGGGCTGGTGACGCTGAGCTATCTGCTCACGCTCCTGTCAGCACACGTTTTTGTCCCGTTGTGGGGAGTAACTCCGCTCCTGGTAGCACTCATCATCTCAGGATTCGGCATGGGCTCGCTGAGTGCGCCTTTGCTAAACAAAACATTGGAAGGGGTTTCACATGCAGATGCAGGGAGCGCATCTGGGGTCTATACGACGGTATCCCAAATGGCGGCAGCGGTAGGGGTAACGCTGATCGGCCTGCTGTTTTCATCTGAAACGTCCAGCACGGGCGAGCCGTTGCTGGCTTTCGTCATTTCGATGCTGGTAATCACGCTGCTGAGCCTGAGTCTCTGGCTCACCATTCAGCCTTTGAGCAGGCAAACAGAGAACCTTCTGAAATGAGGGAAGGCTTCTTTTGAAGATGGAAGCTGATCGATGCAATGGTCGTTGAGGAGAGCAACGACATCGTGCCGGTTTGACCAGAACGAAGGGGAAAAGGAAAACGCTCTTTTCCTTTCCCCTTTTCACCCATAATGACACTGAGAGAAGAAGGAGAGTCATGGAAGTCGTTCATGTTCAGGCGCAAGACTTCCAGTCAACTCGTCGCAGAACGCTCGGCGGAGAAGTACCATTCTTGGCCAAGTTTCTCCAACTCCCACGCTCAACTGCGTTCTTTGAAGCAAGTAAAAGCCGAAAGTTGACGCGAGATTCTAGTCGGAGAATCGTTTGCACCCAAAGTTAGGAGAAGATAGATGACCACCAGGAGCAATGATTCTCCTCCCTTGCAGGAGTTTGCAGCGGCTTTAGGGGCGCGTGATCCCAAAACCGTCGTAGCCTACCTGACCACCGTGCGCGATTTTGTGGCATGGCTGGCCTCGCAACCTGGAGGAACGCCGTTCCATCTCGGCCTTGTGACAGAAACTGCCGTGCGTGGGTATATGGATTTCCTGGTGACGGTGAACCGCGCACCACGCACCCGGAGTAAAGCCCTCTCGGTGTTGCGCCGCTTCTGCCAGTGGGCCGTAGATGAAGGCCATCTCCGTCGCAATCCGGCGCGTGCGATGGAACGTCCCACCGTAGTGGCCGTCGCTCCCACAGAACTCTCAGACAAGCAGCGCTTTGTCCTCAAAACGATGGTGGAGCAGCACGCCACACCTCGTTTTGCCGCCATCTTTGCCCTTGGGTATTGGGCAGGGCTACGCTAAAGTCGAGATCGCCACGCTCCGCCTGGATCAATGTGTCATCAATCAACGAGCGGGCAGCATCACGCTGGTGGATGCTAAAGGCGGGAAGACGAGAACGCTTGATTGGCACAACATGGCGCGCAGGGCACTCTATGACTATTTGTATCCAACGGAACCATTTGAACTGGAGCGAGACCCTGAGAGCGCATATGTGTTCACCAGTCAGCGTGCGGCCTGGTTACGGCAACATGGGCGTCCCGATCATCTTTCCGAGCGGGGGATTGAGCATCTCTGGGCACAGTTCAAGCGACAGGGAACCTACGAAGAATGGAAGCTCATCGCCGACATTCCCTCTCATGACCTGCGTCACGATTTCGCCCATCGCGCACGCCAGTCCGGCTGGTCACTGGAGGAAATCGCCGTCTACGCAGGACACCAGACTAAGGATGGCGCACCCGCAATTGCCACGACAGTACGCTATACCTTGCCGAGCCGCAAACAACTCAAAGAGCGGATCCAACTCTTGCAAGGCTAAATGGAAAGAGGAAGAACTCTATGGCCAAGGTTGTCGTCTTACTCAGTCCCACCCAGCGGGCCAAGCTCTTGCAGATTCCTGACACCTTCTCCGAGCGAGACATCACGCGCTACTACTCGCTTTCAGCAGAGGATCTTGCCGTGATCGAGCAGCATCGCCGTCCACAGAATCGCCTGGGCTTTACGGTTCAGCTCGCCTATCTCAGATTTCCTGGGCGACCGTGGGACTCGCAAGAGCAGGTGCCTCCAGCCGTCCTCGCCTATCTTGCCGAGCAGATCGGAGAAGCCCCGGATGTGCTGGCCGACTACGCCACGCGTGACCCGACGCGACGTGAGCACCTCTCCGAAATACAGCGGATCTTTGAATTTCACCCCTTTACGATGCAGACCTATCGTGACCTGTCGCGCTGGTTGCTGCCTATCGCGTTGAGTACCGATCAAGGCATCGTACTGATGGAAGCTTTGATTGAAGAGTTGCGTGCTCGTCATGTGCTCCTGCCAGCCGTCTCAACCTTGGAACGGCTTGGGTGGGAGACCCGTCGCCGGGCGCAACAGCAAGTGTTCATCACGCTCACTCAAGGTCTTTCCGAGGAGCAAAGGAAGCAGTTCGACACGCTCCTCGTCGTGCCGACGGACGGGCGGCGGACACCTCTGGCGTGGCTGCGTGAGCCACCAGGGCCGGCCAAACCCTCCAGTTTCCTGAAAGTGATCGAGCGCCTGCGGTACATTCGCTCATTCGGATTGGATCCGCTGCTCGCACGCCGGGTGCATGCCAACCGCCTCCGTCGTCTGGCGCATGAAGGGGAGCAGTATACGCCGCAGTTCCTGGAACGTTTTGAGCCGCTGCGCCGCTATGCGACCTTGGTGGCCTATCTCCTTGATATGACTGCTACGCTCACCGACACGGCGCTGGAGATGCACGACCACATCATGGGCTTGCTCTTCAAACAGGGGCAGAAAAAACAGCTCGCCCAGTTTGAGCAACGCGGCAAAGCCATCAATGAAAAGGTCCGCCTGTATGCTGATGTGGGCAACGCGCTGATCAAGGCCAAAGAGGAAGCAGCTGATCCCTACGGGGCGCTGGAGGCGGTCCTGCCTTGGGAGACGTTTGTGACGTCCGTCCAGGAAGCGAGGACGCTCGCCCGCCCCGCCGACTTTGATTACCTGGACCTGCTTGACGATCACTACTCGCACATTCGCAAGTATGCACCAGAGCTCCTCGACACCTTTACCTTCCATGCTGCCGTTTTCAGTCAGCCACTGGCCGAGGCCCTGACATTGGTACGAGACCTGGGGCGCAAGAAGGTACCCGAGAACGCACCCATTGACTTTGTCAAACCCCGCTGGGAGTCGCACGTCGTCACCGATGACGGCATCGATCGGCACTACTACGAGCTGTGTGCGCTCTCCGAGTTACGCAATGGACTGCGCTCCGGCGATATCTGGGTCGAGGGGAGTCACGAGTACCGACAATTTGAGGAGTACCTTCTGCCCGTCAAGGACTGGCAGGAACTCCGTGCAACAGCCACACCTCCGGTGGAGGTTCAGGTAGATGTCACGGCTTATCTGAGGGAGCGGAAAACCCTGCTGCATGAGCAGTTGACGCGGGTGGGACAACTGCGGAAGCGACAATGCCCTGCCCGATGTGCGTATCGACAAGAACAAAGTGCGCATCACCCCGCTGGACGCAGAGATCCCGGAAGGGGTCGAAGAGCTAGCGCGCAAGGCGGAGGCTTCGGTGCGACGGATCAAGATTACTCAATTATTGATCGAGATCGACCAGCAGATCCACATCAGCCGTCATTTCACGCATCTGCACAGTGGCGAACCCGCCAAAGATCGAGAAGCGCTCTTTGCCGCATTGCTCGCAGAAGCCACCAACCTGGGTCTCACCAAGATGGCGGATGCCACCCCTGGCATGACGCGCACACGCCTCTCGTGGGTCAGTGATTGGTATGTGCGAGACGACTGTTTCACCAAGGCGCTCACTGAGATCGTCAATTATCATCACCGCCTGCCGTTCTCGGCCAATTGGGGAGATGGAACGACCTCCTCGTCGGATGGCCAACGCTTTCCGGTGGGCGGGCCACGGAGCAACACCGCCCAGATCAATGCCAAGTATGGCCCGGAACCCGGCCTGGTCTTCTACACCCACATCTCCGATCAACTGGACCCCTATCGGACAAAGGTCATCACCGGGACGCCACATGAAGCACCCCACATGCTCGATGGACTGCTCTACCATGAAACCGATCTGAACATCCGCGAGCATTACGCAGATACTGGAGGCTATACCGACCAGGTGTTTGGTATGTGCCACCTGCTGGGCTTTCGCTTCGCACCTCGCTTGCGCGATCTGGGAGATCGCAAGCTCTATCCCATCGAGAAGACGTCATCGTACCCCGACCTCAGCCTCCTGATGGGTGGAGCGGTGAACGTCAAGCAAATTACCGATCACTGGGATGAACTCCTGCGTCTGACCGCATCGCTGCGATTGGGAACGGTCACCGCCTCACTCATGCTGCGCAAACTGGCCTCCTATCCGCGCCAGAACGGGCTAGCCTGGGCGTTACGTGAGGTGGGGCGCATCGAGAAGACGCTGTTTACCCTTGAGTGGTTCCAGAGTCTTGAACTGCGTCGGCGGGTACAGGTTGGCCTGAACAAGGGAGAGGCGCGCAACGCGCTGGCACGTGCCGTCTTTTTCTATCGGCAAGGAAGAGTGCAGGATCGTTCGCACGCCCAGCAGCAGCAACGCGCCCAGGGGCTCAACCTGGTCGTGGCGGCCATCATCCTCTGGAATACCCTGGAACTGGCCCGGGCCATAGAGGAACTGCGGGGTGAAGGGGTGGAGATGACTGCAGAGCAATTGCTCCATCTCTCGCCGATGGACTGGGAGCATATCGGCCTGACAGGCGACTACACCTGGGATTTCACAGCCAAATCCTCACGGGCCTAGCTTAGCGTACAAAATATCAGCCTCGTCTCCTTGACAAAACGCTTAGCGTACAGAAAGCAGGATTGGATATGCTGACCCCTATTTGGCCTAATACATACATTGGTGATACCAGGGGCAAGATAGCAATATTGCTGGAGGCAAGACGACCTCACATGAACGGCCTCTTGCCCCAGCTGCTTCCACTCGGCTTCGGGAAGGATGAAATGACACTTTAGACGGCCTCAGCTCGTTCAATCGTCAGACGCTCGGCCATGTTGAGTCGCATGAGTCCGTAGGGATTGACATTGCTGTAGATCAGCGGGGTCAGCCCACGCAAATCTTCTTTGGTCATCCGATTCATCCAGGCTGGCTCCGACAAGACATCTTGAATCATCAAAGTCTGGATAAAGGTAAGGGATATCTGCAAGAGATGCAGAGCGAGCATGGCGAGCTCTTGATCTGACACGTTGTTGGTCACAAATTCGCCAAGACGACCGAAATGGATAAAATTGGTTGCTGAGTTCCAGTTCTCCACGACATTGAGTCCTTCCTGGATCTCGCGTCTGAGTTCCTCTGAGCTTAAGTAATGGCAAAGAAAGATGGTGCGCTGCACCTTGCCCAGCTCCAGGAGCGCGGTATACGTCGGGTGCTGCACACCATTGCGCGTAAATCGACGCAGAATCTCCTCCGTCTCGGCGGTGCCAAGACGCAGCGCAGTGGCAAATTTGACCATCTCGTCGTAATGTTGTCGAATGAGTTCCCACCTGATGGGACGCGTGAGCACCGGTTGCAGGTTGGGGTAGGCATCAGGGTGCCCCGTTTCGGGTCGATAGAGCTTTTGAGCGTGGAGATTTTTCAGACGGGGTAACAACTGGAAACCCAGCAGCGAACAGAAAGCAAATCCGATCTCCGATTGGCCATGAGTATCCACGTAGTTGCGATCCACCTGCATCTCAGAGGCGTGGCGCAGCAGGCCGGTGATCATCGCGGCAACTTCCGAGGAGGAGCAGCGTTTGAGTTGCGAGTAAATACAGACGGCTTTGCGTTCCACATGCCAGTAGATGAGCACGCCAGGACCACGGTAGCGGGCATGCCATTCGGTCATCAGATTCTGGTCCCAGGCTGAGTACTTCTTGGAGTCGGAGGCGCACGCCGTGGTGCCCTCTCCCCAAATGTCGGGTAGCCGGATGCGGAAGATGGCATTGGCCACGTCGGCAATCGCCGCCCGCAGAGCATCTTTGGTGAGAAACCGGTTACAGGCATAGAGCACGTCCCGGTAGCTCTCGCCATGGTCTCCAGCGCAGACGCGTTTGAGACCGATATTGGTGCCCAGTCCGTACAGGCTGAGCAGCAGTCGTTTTTGAATGGTCGCCCGATCCAGGTTCTCTCGCAGCGTCAGCGTGTGGAAGCGATCGGTAAAGCGCACCCGCAGGTCCGTTTCCTTGAGGATATCAAGCAGTTCGATCATGGGCCACCGCGTGAAGAGTTCACCTTTGAGCAGCCGCAAGTGCTGGGGTTGAGGCTGGGGAGGCAAGGGGGTGAGAGAGATCCAGCCACCACCCTTGGACAACAGGCGCACATGAGGATTGTCGGGGATGGTCTGGTTGAGCTGCTCTAAGGCCGTGGTCATCTCAGCTCGCAGCTTGTGGATGAAGGTGTCGGCATCCAGGGGCAGGTGCAAAGCGTCATAGTAGGTCGTGCGTTTGCTCGCAAAGTCTTTTGGCAGGTCGTCATTCGGATCGCGGAAGCGGTTGGCGTGCCGGATCCACACTTCTTTGCTGCGGACTTTCTCGCGCAGGGTGTGCAGGACACACAGTTCATAATTAACGCGGCTGACCAGCTCAGTCTTGCCAGTTTTGTCGCTCGTGACCACCGCTTTGCGCCAGGTTGTCGGCACGATCTCGTCGAGGGGAACGGTCTCGGAGCTTCCAAAATGGGGCTGTGTGAGGGGGACATCGACGTACTTCTTGAGTAGGTCCAGGGCGGCGACGATGGGTTGATGCACCTCGTTGTTGGAGCAGAAGGCCAAGTGCTTCAGAATCACCGGCACCATGCGCCGGTAATGTTTGCTGTAGGGCCCACGCATCGCCTTCTGCACTTGCTGCTGGTAGCCTGAGCCGCCAGCTTTGTATTCTTTGACCAGGTCGCGCAAGGTCTGCTCACTCACCACCGGAAAGACCACCTCGCGGATCGTCCCATCAGGCTTGTCGACCGCCGCTTCCGCCAGGCGAAACAGCAGCGTGGTTTTTCCGGAGACCTTTTTGATCTCCTTGACGAAGGCTTTCTCGACGCGCCGTTCGGCCTTCGTCGTCAAGTGATGGGCCACGTCCAGCAGCAACTCGACCAGGGTGTCGACAATCTCCTGCCTCCTGCGCCAACAGTAGGCTGCCAGCAGGGTGAAGCGGATGGGATCAGGGTGGCGGCGCACCTCCTGGAGGTCCTCGACGGCAACGCGGTTGCGATAACTGTCCAGCGTTTTGGCAGACACGTGCGCGAACAGATCCGCAGGCAAGCCGAGTTGGTGGATGCGCTCCAGCTTGGCGATTTCCTCGAGCACGCGCTCCAGGCTGAGAGGACCGACATCTTGTTTGAGCCCGTGCAGGGCCGACTGAGGACGCGGCAGTGCGCCTTCCTGAAACGCTTCTACTGTCTCTGCCTCACCGGAGGCTTGCTCGAGAGCAGACACCATTTCCTCCTGCGCCTGTGTCTCTGGGAATTCGACAGTGAGCAACGCATCCAGCTGCGTGCGTGTCTCCAGAGAGAGCCGCTGCATGGCCGTGGCGCAGAGCCGCTCGTCAAAACGGTGCAGTGCTGTATGCACGAGACGGCGCACGCGATCGGGCGTGGGCGGGTCAATCAGTTGCTCCTTGCAACGGGCATACAAGGAGGCGATGAGGGCTTCCTCCTGCCGCTGTTCTGCCACGACCTCCTGACAGAGCCACTCGACCAGTGCCTCCTCATCGGCGAGCGTTGCCTCGTGAACGCCCAGAAATGCGCGGATAGCAGCGCGATGGGCCTTGATCGTACGCCCCTCCCAGTCGTAGGGGATGATTTTCTCTGGGATCACCCCGAGTTGCTGAGCCAGATGCACAATGACGATGGGAGGAATGTCCTGTTTCTGAGCAGGAAAGCGTCCCTCATGCTGGAAATACTTCAGCAGGCAGGCCGCGCCGAGGAGATTGTGATCGGTCTTGCTGTCGCCGATCAGGTCAAGTTCTTTGGATGAGAGTGTCCAGTGTTCGACCAACTCTTCGTTGGTCCAGTGTCGCTTCATGAGTCTTCTCCTTCTTGTTTTCGAGGTGAGCACCTGCTCATGCGGCGCATGACAACAAGTGCTCTGAAAAGCACAACGATGGGAGCGGAACGATTCTCTGACAGAAGGCCAACGTGCCGGAGATGTCCTCATCTGCGGCACGTCCTGGTCAAAAATTCCCCTGACATGTCGGAGAAGGTGCAGCACCTGGGTTGCTCATGCCTTGTGTTCACGTGTCGCAGAATCTGTATGGCTGTGGTAGAATAGCAGGGAAGGTCGATCACACATGAGAGAGGTGAGAGGATGCATGCATCGATTGAGCAGTATCTCGAGGTCCTGCACGCGAAGCGACGCGCACCGGCAACCGTGAAGGTCATCCGCCATGACCTCACCTCTTTTGTCACATGGTGGGAAAGCACGCGGCGACGCACATTCAACCTAACGTTGCTGCGATATGAAGACCTCCGCGACTGGCGAAGTGTCCGCCAACGCGATGATGGGGCTGCTCCTGCCACGATTAACCGCGGATTGGCCTCGCTCCGAGGGTATTGTCGCTGGGCGCTCGCTTCTCATCTTTTGATTGAGAACCCAATGGCAGACGTGAAGGACGTTCCGACCGAACCGCTGGCTCCACGATCCCTTCCTGCTGAAGCCATTGATGCGCTGTTACGAGCATCTGGCACCGAACCCAATGCGATCCTCCGTACGCGTGATGAAGCCTTGTTGGCCTTGCTCATCTATGCGGGACTGCGTGTGCAGGAGGTCTGCGATATCCAACTGCGTGACCTTGACATGGGGAGCGGGACGGTCACGATCCGGAGTGGCAAGGCAGGCAAGGCTCGTCGTGTCCCGCTCCATGCTGATGCGCAGCGCCTGTTGCGTCGGTATCTCGATGTCGTTCGTTGCCCAGCAGGAGTACCCTCCATCGGCAGTGACCAGGAACGGGAGTTGCTCCTGGTCGGAATCGATGTCACCAGGAGAGGGCAGCCGACCGCCCCAGGAATCACCCAGCGGGTCGCGCAACGAACGGTGCAACAGGTAGGGCAACGTGCAGCGCAACAACTCCGTGCTGAAGCTCAGCATGAACGTGATATCAAACGGAGCGAGGAGCTTCAAGATCTGGCGCGACGACTAGAACGAGTGACTCCACATATGCTGCGCCATAGCCTGGCGCGGCGGATGCTGGAACGTGGGGCGCAGTTGCCGGAAGTCCAGCGAGTCCTGGGGCATAGTCGACTCTCGACCACCGGAATCTACCTCACGCCCAGCGAGGAGGATCTCCGCTCAGCTCTGGGGCGTGCCGGTCTGTAGACCCGGGGAGGGAATACACGGAATAAAGAGCAGGAACCAGTCGAGCAAACAGGGAGGTTCCTGCTCTCGAGGAAAGGTGTTCGGTACAGGTGACAAATTACCGAACACCTCATCCCTAGTTCGGTAATGGCCTATGTTGGACAGAGCCTGTCATGGGAGAGCACAGCCATGGCCAAGATGACACCCACGATACGAGGTGACAGGTTGGTCTACCAGCAGGACGAGTACGAGCAGGGGCTCGTGGTGGGGACACCCGCCTGGTATGCCTGGCTAGAGACCGCCTCCACCTTTGCCTTTACGAGTGGCGCGGGCACCTTCACGGCCCGCAAAGAGCGAGCCGGCAATCAGCGTGGCGGCTGGTACTGGAAAGCCTATCGCATGCATCAGGGAAAGCTCTCCTCCCGCTACCTCGGCAAGTCGGAGACACTCTCGCTGGAACGCTTGCACACGGTGGCCCAAGCGCTGACTAGTCTCTCTGTTCCTGACCGAAAGGCCGTACGACCTGCGACAGATACGCAGCGCGATCCGCTGCTTGCGACCAAACTGCATGTGCCGCGTCCCCGTGCGCAGCTCGTCTCTCGCCCCGGGTTGATCGAGCGCGTCCAGGAAGGAATACAGGGTCCGCTCACCCTCGTCTCGGCACCCGCGGGCTTTGGTAAAACCACGCTGCTGGCCCAATGGCTGGCCGAAGGTGGGATGCCCGTCGCCTGGCTCTCCCTCGAGCCGGAGGAGAACGAACCTGTCCGTTTTCTTTCCTATGTGTTTGCCGCCATACAGAAGCTTGACCCGGACCTTGATACGACAGCCCTCGCGCTCCTTCAATCCCCCCAATCCGTGCCGCCGGAGAGAGTCCTCGCAGTCCTGACCAATGAGCTAGCGAGCCGTGAGGAAGGAGACTTCGCCCTCGTCCTAGATGACTACCACGCGATTTCGGCTTCGCCCGTTCATGGGAGCATGATCTTCCTCCTGGAGCACCTGCCGCCCCGGATGCACCTGGTCATTGCCACGCGCGCCGACCCGCCGCTGCCATTGGCCCGCCTGCGTGCCCGTGGCCAACTCACCGAGATACGTGCGGCTGAGCTACGATTCACGGCAGAGGAGACCAGGGCATTTTTGAAGACGGTGATGGGACTCGAGCTTCCTCCCAATGCCATTGATGCGCTGGAGAGCCGCACGGAAGGCTGGATTGCCGGACTGCAGCTCGCCGCACTCTCCCTGCAAGACCGAGCCGATGTCTCCAGCTTTCTCGCCGCCTTCAGTGGCAGCCATCGCTTTGTGCTGGACTACATCTCCGAGGAGGTACTCTCGCGGCAGCCCGCGCAGGTGCAGTCGTTTCTGCTCTCCACCTCGATTCTCTCGCGCCTCACCGGGCCGCTCTGCGACGCTATACGAGAGCAAGGGGGGAGCCAGGCCATGCTGGAGCGGCTTGAGCAGGCGAACCTGTTTGTCGTCTCCCTCGACGAGGAGCGGCGCTGGTACCGCTACCATCAACTCTTTGCCGAGGTGCTGAAGAGTCGCCTGCAGCAGATAGAACCCACTCTGGTACCCGAACTGCATCGTCGCGCCAGTGTGTGGTACGAGCAACACGCATTGGTCGTCGAAGCGGTGCAGCATGCGCTCGCCTCCGCTAATGTCGAGCGGGTGGCCCACCTGATCGAACTGCATTGGGTCTCGGTCGCCAGTCGGGGCTATGTCCAGACGCTCCTCGGCTGGCTCGAGATGCTGCCTGAGGCGCTGATGCAGACGCGTCCCCGCCTCTGCCTCGTGCGGGCGACGATGCTGGTGGTTGCCAATCAATTTGATGAGGTGCCGACACGCCTGCACGCGGCTGAACAGGCACTCCAGGCGCACCGTGCGGATCTCGAGGCCTCGGAGGTACAGCTGCTTCATGGGCAGATCGCCATGCTCTCGCATGCCCTTGCTTTTCGCTCCGGCGACCTGGCAGGCAGTGCGGCCTTCGCACGGCAGGCACTCGACCTGGAGCCTCCAACGGAACTGGTCTGGCGGACGGGGCTCATGATAGCTGGAGCCCACACCTATCTCGTCAGCGGCGACGTCACCCCTGCCTCAGAGCACCTGGTGGCGGATGCGGTGGCCCATATCCGTGCTTTGATCGACCTGCCTCAACTTGTCATGTGGGGGACGCTCCTGCTGGCCCGGCTGCACGTGCTGCAAGGACAGCTCCGTCGGGCCGCTGCCACCTATGCCGAAGCCCTACAGATTGCGACGAGCCACGAGGAGCTTCCGTTCCTGGTCGACAGTCCGGCTTACTCCTTCGGTCTCGGTGATGTGCTGCGCGAGTGGAACCAACTGGACGAGGCTGAAAGGTATCTGACCCAGGGCATGGACCTGATCAAGGGGACGTTAACGGTAGACGCTGATCTGGTGCTGCTGGGCTATACGGCCCTGGCCCGCTTGCAACAGGCGCGTGGGGAGTACAGCCTAGCACTGGCGACACTCGCGGCCTTTACACAGGTGGCCCACCAGCGTCACTTCTTCCCCGTGCTGGTGGGGCGTTCCGCCGCTGTGCAGGCGCAGGTAGAGCTGGCGCAGGGGAACCTGGCGGCTGCCACGCGTTGGGCGGATGAGAATCGCCTGTCCACCTCTGATGACGACCTGAGCTACCTGCGTGAGCGGGAGTACCTGACCCTGGCGCGGGTGCGCATCGAAGAGGGGCGAGATGACCCTGCTGGCCCTTTCCTGCAGGACGCCCTGCACCTCTTGCAGCGGCTGCTGCAAGATGCCGAGGCCAAAGCGCGCATGGGCAGCGCACTGGAAATCCTGGTGCTGCGTGCGCTGGCCTTCCACGCGCAGGGTGACCACACGGAGGCGCTCTCCGCACTGGAACGTGCGCTCCTACTCGCCGAAGCGGAGGGTTACGTCCGGCTCTTCGTCGACGAGGGCCCACCGATGCTGGCCTTGTTGCGCCTCGCTCACACACGAGGCATGATGCCTGAGTATGTTACCACGCTGCTCTCGGCCTTTGGCAGGAAGAAGGAAGTGAGTGTGCATCTCTCCCATTCGCTGGTAGAACCACTCACCGAGCGCGAGCGCGAGGTGCTGCAGTGGCTGGCAGCCGGGGCGTCCAATCGCGAGATCGCTCGTCGCCTGGTGCTGAGCCTGGGCACAGTGAAGAAGCATGTCTCCAACATCTGTGGCAAACTGGACGTGCAGAGCCGGACCCAGGCTGTCGCCCGTGCGAGAGTCCTCCACCTGCTCTAACAGGTCTCCCTTCCTCTGCGCAAAAAATACACCCCCAGGATACGACTTTGGTTCACTGCATCTCAACCCCCTGCTCGATTATACTCTGCACAGATACAACGGGAACGTGCCCAACGCCACGAGCAATGGGTCGCTGCAATGAGTTCGCTACCGAGGAGAAAGGGTCATGAACGTCTACGAAATTCGTGTCCAGGGGCACCTCGATCCGCGTTGGTCGGACTGGTTCAACGGGCTAACCATCAGCTACGAGGGCGACGGCAGCACGGTGTTGCGTGGCCCACTCCCGGATGAGGCCGCGCTGCATGGCGTGCTGATCAAAGTGCGCGACCTGGCGCTGCCGCTGCTCGCGGTGAACCGGATTGCAGCAGGCGGCCGCTCTTGATGGGCGTCTTGCTCCTGGTGTAACGGCGTCGGGTTCCAGGTGCATAGGACGATCGACAGGAGCATGCATTTCCGCAAAATCAGGACAGACAGCGGGACAAAAGCGGGCAAAGACGTATGACAGCGGGACGGGGTATCTACAACACTTGCGAAGAGCAAACAACAGGCAGGCCTGGCGCTGGTCGCGTGCGTTCCGGAGCGTCGGCGTTCCCACTCCGAAGCCCGAAAACGGGGGCGAGTAGGCGACTCCGTCTGAGAGCGTGCTAGCCGCACAGGGGAGAAGGGGGAGTATGATGTATTACTGTAAATTGTTTCATTCGATGAGGTACTTTTTTGATAATTATGTGACGCATATCACGATATGTCTCCCCAAAGTGAAAGGCTTTAAATCGGCCTGCGAGGCTCTTTCCGTAGTTGCTGAAACAGAAACGCAATGCTGCCATTACGTCACATAATTATCAAAATTTGCCGCCATTGAATCAAACGATTTACAGGTTGCAGGCGCGAAATATGCTGGTTTTCCAGGATGCAAGTGGGCTGATCTCCAGGTATCATTGGGAAAGAACCAAACCACTGTACACGCGCGTGGTGAGACTGCTCGAAGTCTCGTTTCAGGTGACCCATCATTGAGAAGCAGGATTGATCACCGCAGACTCCAGAGAGGAGAGACCGCATGAAACCAGTGCTTGAAGACCTCTTTATCGGCCCATCGGCTTCGCCGTCCTTCAGCCAGGGATTTCTCTGGGAAGACAGCCGCCGGCGTGTACGTGTCGTCTTCGCTGACATTACCATCGCTGACAGCAAGCGCGTTATGTTGTTGCATGAATTTGGACGGTTGCCCGTCTTCTACTTCCCGATGCAAGATGTGCGTATGGACCTGATGGAGGCGACTGAACAGCACACCTTTTCACCGCTGAAAGGCGAGGCAGCGTATTGGACAATACGTATCGGCGACCGCGTGGCCGAGCATGCGGCATGGAGTTATCCTAATCCCTTGCCCGCGGGGCCACAGCTGCAAGGCTACCTGGCCTTGTATTGGGAACAAATGGACGCCTGGTATGAAGAGGAGCAGCAGGTCTTTGCCCATGCACGC
>Ga0070708_100000095_pt1 | contig 58224 bp, 51 predicted proteins | sample KBSK5503metaG_FD_65469 | JGI IMG/M metagenome (GOLD analysis project Ga0070708, IMG submission 65469) | Corn, switchgrass and miscanthus rhizosphere microbial communities from Kellogg Biological Station, Michigan, USA - KBS K5-50-3 metaG | ecosystem: Host-associated > Plants > Roots >... | reverse complement strand
TAAAGGCGTCGCTGAACAATTGGCGGCGCATGTCATCGCGCATGATCGACACGCTGTGGAAATACGCCCCCACCGCATCGCGGGCAAGACCCTCGAACGTCGACTTGGCCCGCAGCACGCGGGGCGCCCAATCCGCCTTGGGATAGGCGCGGCCGAGCAGCCCGAAGAGGGGTCGCCGCACGGACAGCGACAGCGCCGAGCGCATGCGCTCCTCCGCCACGTGCATCCGGTACCGCCGGTAGCCGCCGAAGCTCTCGTCTCCGCCGTCTCCGGAGAGTGCAACCGTCACGTGCCGGCGTGCGAGGCCGCACACGCGATGAGTCGGGATGGCTGAACTGTCGGCGTACGGCTCGTCGTAGATGCGGGCCAGGTCGTCGATCAGGTCGAAGTCGTCGCTTTCCACGCGATCGACGAAGTGCCGCGTGGAGTAGCGCGACGCGACCATCTGGGCCCAGGCCGATTCGTCGAACGCCGCGTCCGCAAACGCGATCGAGCACGTATTGACCGGCTCGGACGAAACGCCGGCCATCATCGCGACCACGGCACTGGAATCGACACCGCCGGACAGGAACGCTCCGAGCGGCACTTCGGAGATCATCCGCAAACGGACGGATTCGCGCAATCGCTCGACAAGTTCCGCGCAGGCATCCGATTCGGACAGCGGGTTGTCGAGCGTGAAGCACACGTCCCAGAATTCCTTTGGCGCCGGGAGCGAGGCTCCGCGCCGAAGTGCCAGAGTGTGTCCGGGAGGCAGCTTGAAGATGCCCGCGAAGATCGTCCGCGGCTCCGGCACATAACCCAGCGCGAAGTATTCCTCCACGGCGAAGGGATCGATCTCGCGGGAACAGCCACTGTGCGCAAGCACCGACTTGAGCTCGGACCCGAACACAAGTTTGCCGTCGGGAAGCAAAGCGTAGTGAAGCGGCTTGACCCCGAGTCGGTCGCGGGCGAGGAACAGCGTTTCCCTGTTTCGGTCCCAAAGCGCGAAGGCGAACATCCCGCGCAGCCTCTCGACGCACGCCTCGCCCCAGGCCTCCCAGGCGTGCACGATGACCTCCGTATCGCTGCGCGTACGAAAGACGTGGCCGAGCTGCGTCAACTCCGGGATCAACTCCTGAAAGTTGTAGATCTCGCCGTTGAAGATGATGACCACGCTGCCATCCTCGTTGAACATCGGCTGTTGACCCGTCGCGACCGCAATGATCGAGAGCCGGCGATGTCCGAAGCCCAGGCCCGGTTCGACGTGATAGCTGCCCTCGTCCGGTCCGCGATGGTGCTGCGTCTCGTTCATGCGGGCGAGCACTTCGCGCGAAACTTCCTTGCGCTCGCGGGTTTCGAAGATTCCGGTGATTCCGCACATGGCTTAAGGCTCCCGGTCGCGTCAGCCGCTCGCTCGGACGCCCGAATGCAGGGCGCTGCGCCGCGACAGGAGACCGTCGTATAAGGCGAGATAATTGCCAACCATTCGGTCGAGGCTGAACTGCCGCAGCACGAGCTGTCGTGCTGCCCGCCCATGGCGCCGCGCAGTGAGCGGATCCGTGAAGTAGCTGAGGATGGCATCGGCCATTGCATTGGCATTGGCCGCGGGTACCAAACGTCCTGCAAGTCCATCCTCGACGAGCTCCGGATTGCCGCCCACCCTGGTAGCGATAACCGGCAATCCGCTGGCCATGGCTTCCAGAATCGTGTTCGAGACTCCCTCGGCGAGCGACGGCAGCACAAAGCAATCGAGACCACGAAGGATTTCCGCGACGTCGGACCTCTCGCCCGGAAACCAGGCCAGCTGCCGTAGACCCGCCACGTCCAGAACGCGTTCGGCCGCAGACCGCAATGGTCCATCGCCCACCATGACGAGGCGCAGCGACCGCGCCGCATTGCCGCTGCTCTGCACCGCACGGACAAAGGCATTGGCAAGCGTGACCTGGTCCTTCACCGACTGCATTCGTCCCACGGTTCCGACCAGCCAGAGTCCAGGGTCTGCGAACGGACATCCGGTGATGGACGTGCGTCCTGCAAAGACCGGTGAGAATCGCTCGGTGTCCACGCCGTTGTAGATCTGAACAACGCGGTCCGGAGCCACACCAACCGACTGACAGAGGTATTTCTCAAGATCCTTTGACAGCGCCACGTACCGGCTCACAAACGGCCGGTACAGACGGCGGACCCGCTGGTACGACTTGTTCGCCCCGTCGAGATCGCCCACGTCGCGCCCATGCTCCCCGTGAACGCGCGCGGGCACCCCGGCAAGCCAGGCCGGAACCATCGCCTCGAGCGCGGCGAGGTTGCGCGTGTGGACGATCTGCGGCGCCAACTCGCGGAACAGGCGGTAGAGGCGCGGAAACAGGCGATATCCATGGCCGGGCGCCTTGTCCAGCTGAACGAACACCACGTCATCCCGCAGGATTCGCGACCGGAAATCGGTGATCGCCGTGAGCGCGACGATTGCGTGGCGGTATGCGTCAGACGGCAGACGATTGACGAGGTTCACGACGCCATTCTCGAGGCCGCCGACATCGAAGCGGTAGACCACATGCACGATGAGCGGGCGAGGGTCGCGGGCAGCGGCTGCTGGCAGAACCATGTTCACTCCGCCGCGACCCGCTGCAACATTGCATCGACCGAACCACGCATGGCAACCGTAAACACCTCCAAGGCTGTGCGAGCCTGCGCCTCGCTCTGCTCAACCGGCGTGTAGAAGACGACCCACGCAACAGAATCCCCATGACCCCGAATCACCGACAGCAGCTGATAGAACTTCGCGAGGTATTCATTGGACGTTGAGCGATCATCGACCCAGAACCATTGCAGTACCAGCAGACGCTCGCGCCCGTCGGTGACGATTGCCGTGCGCGCACTGACGGGCTGACCAGCGGAATCGACCGAGACCACGCCCCCGCCGACTCGCTTCCAGTGCGTATTCGTCGTCGCCACGAGCTGATTCGTCGACGTGATGGCTTTGGCGTAGTGGCTCTGGTTCCGATAGAACGCGAGATGCAGTCCGACGCGTGCCCCATCCTTGGTAAACGACTGTCGGAGCTCGGCACGGGCGCGGGCGACGTCGGGCCGCCACACCGACACCTCCTCGCGCGTCGCAATCCAGCCGCCGTTATCGGCAATTGGGTCCAATTGCACGAGTGCAACAGGCGCGTCCCGCCCAAGCCAGGCATCAACTGGCGGCCAAATCGCCATCAGCGCGAGCGCCATCAATCCCGCCATCCAGTTGCGCCGGGCCAGCTTCGGCACGACGGAAGGCCTGACGCCTGCATACGCTGACCCGGGAAGCGGATCATCGTCCTGCCGCCACCTCGAGCCTATCCAGAACAACAGCGCCATCACCACGCCGAAAAAGACCCATCCATAGATCAGGTGATCCGCGCCAACGGCCAACCGGTTGTCCGTCAAATGGCCCAGCATCACGATCATGTACGCTCGCAGCCAGTTCGCGACGATCGGTACCAGCACCGAAGCGGCAATGAATGCCAGGCGGCGTACCGGCGTTCGGTACGACAGATACGCATAAAGCGAGCCGACCATGAACGACGCGATCAGGTAGCGCACGCCGCTGCAGGCTTCGACGACCGACCAGTGTCCGCTTGGAATCGTGAAGTAATTGCCCTCGCGATAGAGGGGAACACCACTCGCGCGGAGCGCCAACACCGTGAAGTCAGCGGTCCAGTCCATCAGCGTCGGGATGAGGAACTCACCAACGGGTACGGCAAAGAACAGGAAACCAAGAGGAATGCCGAGCGCTTTCGCGACGCGCGTGCCAAATATTGCCCAGACCGCGAAGGGAATCATCGCGATCATCGCGAATTGCGAAACACTGGCCGCACTTACCAGTTCACCCGCCAACCAGGCCACCCCCGCAGCGACGACGCCGAGCAATGCCGCGTAACAGGGCGTGGGCTGGATCGCGGCAAGCACGTCGCGCTTCCGCCAGACGAGGTACAGGAAGATCGGGATGACGACGTATCCGTGCGCAAAGGTTTCCGAGCGCTGCCAGATGGAAGCCATGGCCAGCGTCGTCTGCCAATAGAGAGCCAGCACAAACAGCACGACAAGGGTGATCGAAAGCGGTGTCCCAAGCCATGGGTGACTCGGTGGTAGCGCCAGCGAATCGGACGCCCCACGAGCGCCAACCGCCCCCGAGAGGCGCGCCGATTCAGTGGGTATCATGCTCGCCATCAGCCGTTCCCGAGTTGCGCGACATTTGGCGCACGCAGCAGCGCGTCGAACGGTGCCAGATTCGTGGTCCAGTCGTAATCGGACAGGACGCGTGCCCTCGCCGCCGCGCCTACCGGATTGCCACGGGACGGATCCATCATCGCGAGCGTTTTCTGTGCGATCTCGATGGCGCTGCCGGCGACCTCGACATCCTTCCCGGGTACTGCAGAAAGCGCGCCGGCGGCTGCAGCGGTGATCACTACGGGGCGCGCCATCGCCATCGCTTCCAGCGCCTTGTTCTGGATTCCACGCGCCACGCGCAGGGGGGCAACCACCACACGGGCGTGCTGAAGGTAGGGACGGACATCGGGCACGCGGCCGGTCACCACGATATGCGGGTCCCGTGCGAGGGCCTGCACTGCGGCAGACGGCGCCATGCCGACGACGTAGAATCGCGCGCGCGGCCGCTCGGCCACTATTGCCGGCAGCGACTCCTGGGCGAACCAGGTGACCGCGTCGATGTTCGGCCAATAGTCCATCGCGCCGGTAAAAACAATTGCCTCCTCATCAGTGCCGAACGGATTGGCCAGGTCCGGTTGAGGAGAGAAGAACTCGGTGTCGACGCCGTTCGGCGCATGGCAAACGCGGGCGGCGCATTCGGGCGCCAGCCTGCGAAACAGTTCGGCCTCGGCCGCCGTCACGAAGACACACGCATCCGCCCGCTGTGCAATGCTGCGCTCGAACGCCAGCAGTCGTTCGCCCTCCCGCCCGAACACGGCCGAGAGCGGCCAGCGGCGCGCGTGTCCAAGCTGGTTCCATTTGGCCGAGTCGACGTCCACGAAGTCGACGACGACATGCAATCCATCGATGGCCGATACATATTGTGCCATCGCCGAGGAGAACACCACCGCCTTGCGAATGCCCTGCCCGCGCACAACGTCACGCACCCATTTGTCCAGAGAGGCGTCGCGGTAATAGGGCACGGTGAGCGCCTCGCCGGTCCAGAAGCCGGCAAGACTGCGTACGCGCGCCAGCGTCGGTCGAATTTCCGCGACCATCAGCGTTGCGCAATATTCCTGAACCCGCGCGACGTGCACGTGATCGCTCGGATCGTCGACGAACGTGCCCAGGTGGACGCTGTAGCGCGACGCCAGAAACTTGAGGAGGTTGAACGAGCGTACCTTGTCGCCCTTGTTCGGCGGAAAAGGAATCCGATGGACGAGATAGAGGATTGGCTCCACGATAAGGTCGCCTATCCCAGGTTGCGCACGATGTGCGGACCCAGGGCGTTCGCCATGCTGCGCGGCATGCGCTTCCAGACGGCAATGAAGGTCCGGTACTTGGGGTTGAGCGGATTGTTCTGCGGGATCGCAGTGCTCTTGACCAGATGGTACTCGTAGGCCAGCGGGGCCGGCGCGAATCCCCAGTTCTTCTTGAAGCTTAACGAGCCGGTGCCGACCTTGCTTCGGCCAAAGTCGAACGTACGCAGACCCCGCTCGCAGGCGCGCCGCATGAGTTCCCAGTACTTGAAGTCGTTGGCCGCAAGGTCGCGGGCAGCGACGGTGTCGCCCGCGTAATAGGGGAGCACCTCCTCCCGGAAATAGAAGCTGAGAACAGCGCTTACCGGGGACCCGCGACCATCGACCACCGTCATGACCTCGCAGGCTTCGCCGAACACTTTCATCAGATGCGCGAAATATCCTTTGGCAAATGGTGGTGTTCCGTGGCGATGGACGTTGTCCGCGTAAAGGGCGAAAAACCGGTCGATGGATTCGTCGATTTCGCTCTTCAATCCATTCTTGATTCCCTTGCGGATCATCGCGCGCTGCTTGCGCGGGATCGCGGCCAGATTGGCATCGACGTCGTGCAGGAGTTCCTTGCGAAACGTCACATAAAGTTCCTGCCGCGGCCACCCAGGGCATCTGGCGGTGCGGTTGCGCAGCTCCAGATGGTCGACGCCAAGCCGTTCCGCGAGTTCCGAGGCTGCCGCGATGAGTGCGCCCCGGGCCCCGGCATCGTGGGCGGCCGGACCCCCGTACACGCAGAACGGCAACGACGTGAGCGCATGCCCGAACAGCCGGCTCTTCACCTCGGCGAGTGGCAGAACACCTGCAATCGCGCCGCCGCGCTCGGCGACGAGGTAATGCGTCCGATGCCGAAAGACGCCGGACAGGATCTCCCGCCACCCGATGCGATGAAAGAATGTCGCCTCAGGGCAGCGCTCGACGAACGCTTCCCAGCCCGCCGCGTCCCCTTCCTTGAAAGGGCGCACGACCGCCGGCTCCAACGCGCGCTCGACGTGCAGCACCCCTTCCGCGGCCGACATCAGTCGCCGCCATCCAGAAATATGCGGTCGGCTCGACCCCACTGAAAATCGGCGACCAGTCGCCGCAGCCTGGATTCCGTGTGCTTCAGGTTCACGTAGTGGCGGAATTGGGCTTTCGCACCGGGACCCTTCACCCGTGGCTGCTCCGGATCCAGTTCCCACGGATGGAAATAGAACATCGCGGGCTGCCGGTCGACATTGTTGATTCTCCGGAGCGACCACTTCGACACCTGGTACGGCAGCAGCCGGAAATACCCTCCGCCGCCTGCCGGCAGCGTCGATCGCCACAGACGAACCGTTGCGATCGGCACTTCGAGCAGACCCTTGTTAACCTCGTGCGCAAAGCGATTTGCGCCCGGCGCGCCGTAGTGATCGTGACGAATCGGGTAGATGCTCGAGCTGTACCGGTACCCGGCGTCGGCAATGCACTCGAATGCCCACTGGTTGCGGGGCCCGACCGAGAAGCTGGGCGCGCGATAACCGCTGACCTGATGACCGCAGATGTCCTCCAGCACGGCCTTGGCAAGCCGGATGTCGGCGAGGAATTCCCCATAACCCTGATCGGTGGCGCGGCGGTGCTCGTAGCCGTGACTCGCAAGTTCGTGTCCGTTGTCGACGATGCGGCGGATCACCTCGGGGTAGCGCTCGGCGATCCAGCCCAGCGCGAAGAACGTCGAGTGCACGTCGGAATCCGCCAGCAGTTGCAGAATGCGGTCGACGTTGCGCTCGACACGGCAAGGCATGCTGTCCCAGGACGCTCGCGGAATGTGCTGGGAAAATGCCGAGACCTGGAAGTAGTCCTCCACGTCGATGGTCAGCGCATTCACAATCGCGCCGTCGGATGCGTCGCGGGGATTCATCTGCCCTTTGTGTCAACCACCGGTGCCGGTCCCGCGGCGGTGCGCCGTGCCGGTCGCAGTCCCCGCGCCATCGGACGCGCCCAGCCACGCCGACAGCGCGCCGGCGATCCGCTCCGCTGCATGGCCATCCCAGAGTTCGGGCATGCGGCCACGCTTGCCGCCGGTACGCAATATTGCGTCAACGCATTCGAGCGCATGCTGGCGATTGCGACCGACAAGCGTGTTGGTGCCTTGCTCCACCGTGACCGGGCGTTCCGTGTTGTCGCGCATCGTGAGGCAGGGCACGCTAAGCGCCGTTGTCTCCTCCTGGATTCCACCCGAGTCCGTCAACACGAGACGAGCATTGGCAAGCAGCCCGGCCATTTCGAGATAGCCTTGCGGCGGGAGGAACGCCACCTGCGAGTCAGCCAGCAGCGGCGACAATCCGAATCGCTCGATGTTGTCTCGCGCGCGCGGATGTACGGGCCAGATGAGCGGCAGCCGCCGTGCGACATCGCGTAACAGCGCCAGTGATTCACGCAGGGCCTCGCGCTCGTCCACGTTGGACGGCCGGTGAAGCGTAACGACGCCGAAGCCGGTCTTGTCGCCGAGAAAATCGACCGGGACATGCTCGCGCGCGAGCGTTTCCGCAGGCGGCACCGCATGTTGCTGGTGACGGCGCAACGAGTCGATCATGACGTTGCCGACGAAGCGGACGCGCTCGTGCGGAATCCCCTCGCGGGCGAGATTCTCGGCAGCCGCGCGCTCCGTCGTGAACAGAAGATCCGCGATCTGATCGGTCAGGATGCGATTGATCTCCTCCGGCATGTCGCGGTCGAAGCTGCGCAATCCTGCCTCGACATGAACGACGGGCGTCCCTTTCTTCACTGCGACCAGGCTGCACGCCAGCGTCGAATTGACGTCGCCCACGACGATGACGCAGCTGGGCATAATCCGGTCCAGCACAGGCTCGAACCGGCGCATGATCTCTCCGGTCTGCACGGCGTGCGTGCCGGAACCGACTTCCAGGTTGAGGTCCGGCGGCGGCAATTCGAGTCCGGTGAACAAACGCTCGTTCATCTCGACATCGTAGTGCTGCCCGGTGTGGACAAGGACGACGGCGGGCAGTTCGGGACGGGCACCGAATGCCCGCACCAGCGGCGCCATCTTCATGTAGTTCGGTCGCGCGCCGACTACGCAGACGATGGGACCGCAGGCCTGCGGTTTCCGGCTCATCAACGCCCTTTCGGAGATCCCGGCTTCGCCGCCTTGTCCGGGTGCAGCAGCGCATGCAGCAGATCCACGGCGGCGCCGACCGTCGTTTCCAGCCGATCGATCCGCTCCTCGATCTGGTGGAAGTGCCGGTGCCAGATCGCCGCGTCGATTCTTGCCGGCGGTTGACCCTCGCCGGCAGCACCCCCCGCGGATACCAGAGTCGCGACCGGGCCGAGTCCCGATTCCGGCCCCATTTCCTCGCGGATCTCCTCGGCGATCGCCTGGACGTCGTCTGTGGAAAGCGCATGCTTTTCCGACAGGAACGATGCAAGCAGCAGCCGGTTGCACAAGGTATTGATGCGTCTGGGAATGCCGCCGGTGAGCTCGTAAATCATGTCGAAGCAGGCCGGCTCGAACCGGGGATCATCCTTCCAACCGACGTGCTTCAACCTGTGCTCGATGTAGGCCTGCGTCTCCGCCTTGTCGAGAGGCCCGAGGTGGTACGACGCAATCACCCGCTGGCGCAATTGCTGCATCTGCGGGCTTTGCATCATCGTGCGCAATTCCGGCTGGCCAACGAGAAAACTCTGCAGCAGCGCCTGGTCGCCGAACTGGAAATTCGACAGCATGCGCAGCTCCTCCACAGCGCGCGGCGCCAGGTTCTGGGCCTCGTCGACGATGAGAAGTGCGCGTTTCTTGTCCACCACGAGCTGGCACAGGAACGCCTCCAGCGACGCGAGCAGAATGGCCTTGTCGACCGACTTGACCGGAAGTCCGAACGCGGCACCGACCGCGCGGAGCATGTCGTCGGCATCGAGCTGCGTGCTGACGAGCTGGACGGCGACGACCTTCGCGGGGTCGAGTTGTTCCAGGAGGCTGCGCACGATCGTCGTCTTGCCGGCTCCGATCTCGCCGGTGATGATGATGAAGCCCTCGCTCTGATACAGCCCATACTCGAGGTACGCGAACGCGCGCTTGTGGCCGCGACTTCCGTAATAGAACGACGGATCGGGATTGAGCTGGAAGGGCTTGCCGGACAGCCCGTAGAAGGACTCGTACATCGCGGTGGTCACTTGAACACGTAAGTCAGGCCGGCAAAGATCGCGGCCTCGTTGTATTGCACGCTCACGTCCGAGTGCAGGACCTGGTAGCGGGCACCGGCGGTAAGCGTCGTTTTCGCCGACAGCGGTGCGGTCAGGCCAAGCAGGAAATACCCCTGGTTGGACGTGCCGACAAGCGGCGCATTGGCGACGGTGTGAATGTACGTACCGGTCGCGTTCAACGCGACCATCGTCGTGATGTTGTACGTCCAAACGACGCTTGCGCCAGTCTGCGTATTGTTGTTCCCCGGCGCGAACAGCCCGGGGAGCGGCGTTCCGGCCCCCGTTATCGGCTGGCTCTTGGCGTAGAAGCCGGTGAGAAGCACGTTGTTCCTGGCGCCAAGAATGCCATAGGTCACGCTGGCGTTTTCCAGCAGGTATGTCTGTTGCGTGTAAAGATTGACCGGAGCCGTCAGGCTGCCGGGCAACCCTTGGTTCTGAATGATCTGGTTGATCGCAGCAAGACGCGCTGCCGGATCGGGAATGCGCGACTGCAGCAGGAAATCCAGGAGCAGCGGCACGTTCCCCGTGGCGGGAACGGACAGGTATTGCTGCGGATAGCTCGTCGTGTTGCGGGATGCCTGCGCCGTGATGGCGGAGAGCGGCGTGCGATGATCGAACGTGAACAGGTAGGAAGAGCCGAAGAACCGGTGCTCCCAGTTGCCGACGACCTTGGTTCTCGAAGTCGGGTTCCACTGCAGGCCGGCCCCGTAGATGGCGCCGCGATAGTTGACGAACGGGTATTGGTTGTCCTCGTACCCGCCGTCCACGTCGAACTGTAGCAGCGGATCCGCCTGCCACCGCAGCGTTCCGCGGGCGAGTTGCGTGATCGTTGGGTTTTGGTCGGTGAATTTGACATTCGTCCAATCGTAATCGAGGGCCCATCCGAAAGGTGCCAATGGACTCGACAGCTTTCCCTTCCATTCGTCGGTGTAGGCATTGTTGGTGGAGATCGGCGCGCCGCTGACATTCGTCCAGCTGTTGTTGTTGCGTATCTCGTACTGATAATTGCCAGGTGTCGCACCCTGAATGTACGGCGAAATGCGATAGGTCGCCGACGTATACCGATTCTGCGTCGCGTTGGCGAGGCTCTGCGGCTGCGCTCCGAACGGCGTGAAATATTGCTGCGAGACGTTGACGGCGCCCTCGATAAAGAAGAACTTCTCGACACCCTCGACCGTGCCGAGCAGGTTCACGAAGGGGTAGATCTGATTGTTTTCCGCGCCTGTCTTCACATACAACAGGATCGGCGCCGCGATGTCGCCGACCAGGCTCGTTCTGGGGCCTTTCTCACTTATCGTGAGCGTCGGCGTCACCTGCGTGACAAGATCAGCTCTCGCTGAACTTGCCGGGCTGAGATTGACGTTGTTCGTCAGCGTTTCCTGCCATACGACGGAAGGCTCGAAGTGCCAGCTCTGCGCGGACACCGCAATGCTGGCGACCGCGATGATCGCGCCGAAAGCCGCCGCAAATGCGCGCCGTCGAAACCGCGTCGTATGCGCGTTCGATCCGGGTCCCAAATCGCGACGCAACCATTCCCGGGGGACCGAACTGGAGCTACTGCGGGCCATTGTCCGCGTAGTATCCATAGTAGTCACCGACATCGGTCTTGCTCGCCTTGTTCAGCATCATCAATACGATGTCGCAGTTTTCGACGGTCGCGAGCGCCTGGCTGACCGCATGCCGCGTCGTGGAGTTGGCGCCGACAACCATGATCACCTGACCCATGTGCGCGGCGAGCACACGGGCCTCCGTAGTCGCGAGCAGCGGTGGCGAGTCGAAAATGATGATTCGATCCGGATACCGCGAGCCCAGCTCGCGCAGCAGGCTCACCATCTGCTCGCTGGCCAGAAGCTCCGTCGCGCGCCGATGGGGCGACCCTGCCGGAAGGATCGTGAACTTTTCGATGTTGGTCTTGATCAGGGCATCGGCGACATCGATGCTGCCACGAGTGAGCAGGTCGAGGAGGCCCGGGGAGGCGGGCACGCCCAGAAGATCGGGGAGCGAAGGGTGCGCGACGTCACCGTCCACGAGCAACACGGTGCTGTCGAACTCCATCGCGACGCTGATCGCGAGGTTGACTGCCGTAAATGTCTTGCCTTCGCCGGGAACCGCGCTCGTCACCATGACGAGATTTCGATTCCGGATCGAGGTCGGCGCCTGCGCCCGCGCATTCCAGATGACCGGGCGCTTGATCACACGGAACTCGTCGGCGATCTGGGATTTGGGGGTGTCGGGCGTGACGAACCCGCGCTGTTTCAGCCGTTCGATGTCGATGTCGACGAAGCGCACCGGTCCACCAACGCGTTGTGTAGCGGGCGCGGCAACCGTATCGGGGCCGCGGGGCGGGGATCCGGCCGATTCGACGGCGCGCGCCCCCAGCGCGTGAACGACTGCTTCCGGAGTCGGCACGTTTCCAGCGCCCGGATCGGGCGCCCCGCCCGGATGCGGAGCGACGCTCGCACCTTCATGCAACTGCGCACCCGCCCGTCGCAATTCCTCGAGCCGCTTGGCGGCCTGTTCGATCAGGCTCATCGCTCGCTCCTCACGCGACACGCGCCGCAAGCAGAACAACCACGAAGAAAGCACTGAACCACGCAATCAACCCGCCAAGGCCGCCCGCGAACAGGAACGCATTGCGTCGCTTGAGCTTCACGGTTGCTTCGCTCGGGAGTATCGACACCATGCCCAGGATCGGTCGCTGCACCGAATCACGCAGCGCGCGCGCGTCCTGAAAGATGGGCATGACCTCGTTCGCGACGAAGCTCGCGGCGAACCCCGCACCCAATGCCCCGAGCAGGACCATCATCAGCAATACCATCCGCGTTGGCGCAACAGGCTGCGGCGCCACGCGCGGTGGATCGATGACGCGGAATTGCGTACCCCCTGTGTCCTGGACGTCGACCCCCATCGCGGCGGCTTCGCGGCGCGCCAGCAGGTCACCGTAGGTTTTCTTCTGCACGTCATAGTCCCGGTTGAGCTGCGCAAACTCAGCCTCGACTTGCGGGACAAGCCGCGCGGAAGACCGGAGCTGACCGTACTGGGCCTCGTATGACGATAGCCGGGCCTTGAGCGACGCGACGTTGGCCTCCGCGTCGGACAAGGAGACCCGCATCTGCTCGTACACCGGATTGCGATCGGTCGACCCCCGGGAGGCCTGAGGAGCCGCGGCAACCGCCTTTTCCAGCGCCGCGACCTCCTGCTTGCGCTGCTCACCGAGTTCCTCGATGACGCGCCGGATGCCTACGACATCGGGATGCTGCTCGGTGTATGTCCGAAGGAGCTCGTCCAGCTTGGTCTTCTGTGTCGTGATTCGCTTGTCGATGTCCTGGAGAGTCACGGAGGTCACCGGGCGGTTGTCTGTCAACAGATTCGGAACTTCCCCGGCAAGCTCTCGTTTGTAGGAGTCGCGCGACTCTTCGGCCGAACGCAACTCGAGCCTCGCGCTTTCGATGTCGTCGCGCAGTTTCGAGAGCCGGCCGAAAAAATCAGGCCCCCCCTGGCCGGCAACGCCCATGTACTTGAGCTTGAACTCCTTGAGGCGGCTCTCCGCCGCCTGCAGGGTTTCCTCGTAATGCTTGATCTGGTCATCGAGGAACCTGACCGCGGCGCGCGAGTCCTGGCGCTTGTCGCCGAGGCTCGATTCCATGAAGATGGTCAGCAGGGACTGGACGACGTTCTTCGCCTGGTCAGCGTTCGCGTCGCGATAGGTAATGAGATAGATGTTGGTCGAGACGTTGCCGCCGAGCTGAAGCGACTTCATCAGGTTGTCGATCATTTCCTCGCGTTCCGCATTCGACTTGACGCGCAGATCGAGGTCGGCCATGCGGACCAGCTTTTCCACGTTCGGGCGGCTGATCAGGGTGCGGCTCATCAGCGCCACCTGCTGGTCGAGGTTCGGCTGGATCGCCAGCCCCTGCATGAGCGGGCGCAGCAGCGACTGCGTGTCGACGTACACGCGCGCGCTTGCTTCGTATTTCTCCGGAATGCGAAAGACCACGGCCATGCCGACGATCGCGGCGATCCACGCCACCGCAAGCCCGATCCATCGGCGATGCCACATGCCGCGCAGATGCCGGAGTGCAGTTTGAAGCAACTCATCCATGGTCAAGGCCGTTCCACGAGTTCATGCGACGAACGCGACGTCTGCCTGCAGGTCAGAACCAGCTCTGCGGAATGATCAGAATGTCGCCCGGTCGCATATCGACGTTCGCAGTGATGTCCCCGCGTTTCACGAGATCCTGGACGCGCACGCTGTACGATTTGCCGCCGTCGGCGACGCGGTAAATACTCGCCTTGTTGCCGGCAGCGAAGTCGGTGAGGCCGCCAACCGCGATCATGACGTCCAGCAGTGTCATGTTCTTGCGGAAAGCGAGGATCTGCGGCTTGGTCGCCTCGCCGATGACGCGGATCTGCTCGCTGCTCGGCCCGTTGAAGTTGGTGACGACAACCGTCACGACCGGATCGCGGATGTACTTGGCGAGCGCTTTTTCGATATCGCGCGCGAGGGCGGTCGGCGATTTGCCCAGCGCCGGCAGATCGTCGACGAGCGGCGTCGTGACCTTGCCGTCGGGGCGCACGGGCACGGTCATCGAAAGTTCGGGGTTGCGCCACACGATGATGTTGACCGAATCGAGCGGCCCAATGATGTACTCGTAGTCGGACGTCACAGCTTCGCGTGGCGCCGGCGGGAACTGGGTCGCGCAGCCAGCCACGAACATCGCAAGACCAGCGATGACGCACATTACTTGGCGGAGGTCGCTTGCCCGCCCGACTCGGTGGTTTGCCCAATTCGATAACATGCTTTCCTCCGGGTTCAACCGTGACGAAAGGTGATGTTAACACCAACGAATCGGCGTGCTTCGCCATCCGGCGGGCCGGACGGACGCTTCATGCCAATGGCTTGGAGAGGTCAGACACTGCATAGCGAGCCGATGAAACCCATGGCGGGTCGGACGAGCGGCATATGAACCATCATTGCGAAGCTGTGCTGTACGAAATGTTGGCGCAAGCCTGCGAACGACAGACGGAGGAGTTGCGTCAAATTCATCGAATCGCTCGCGTTTTTTTCGATAGGCATTACTGGCGCAATCCGGACTGGGATGGTGAACTGACGCTGGCTACGTTTTATTGGCGTCGCGATTATTTTTGGAACGCTTTCGGCGTCCGCGATCGCGTGTCGGCCGCACCAATCACGCTTAATTTTTCCTGCTTGCCTACGAGTTCATCGGCTCATTGAATTCCGGAGATGCGTTGAGCGGATCCTATACGTTTGATCCCCTCGTCGCCGCAAGCGGCAATTCCAGCTTCGCCGTGTTCACTAACCTGCGTCCTTTACGATTGGTTTTTCGGCGACGATCGGGCCGGGTTCCGGGCGCGCGGAAATCCAGCGGGACGACGTGGCCGGCGCGTTACTTCTGACCAACAACCTGGGGCAAAAGGGGCCAGTGATGATCGCTGTAGTTCTGGGGCATTGGCACCCCCTTGCTCGCAAATCTCGAAATTACCGAAACTCGGAAAACGCGGATCAGTCTGTCGAGATATTTTACAAATCAGCCTATCAAGGCTTTGTGAATTTAGAGTAACTCTATGTTTATTATATTGTTCTATTGTATGGCACAGTCCATGCATAGTATTGCGGCGAGATAGCAACCTTTGGACCTATCAGGAGAACGAGATGCGCACCGTATTTACCAAGGTTCTCGGAATTGCGGCAATGGCAACGGGTTTGGCCTTCGCCGGGGCGGCCTCAGCAATTCCGATCACCACCATCTTCAACATCGCCGCGCTAGGCGCCTTCACTGCTGATACGGGCAGCGTGTTGACCGCGACCACCATCACTAACGGCGCACCCGATGTAGTCGGCTTCATTACCTCCGATAACACCGGTCTTGTAACGGGACAGGCTATTTCTCTAACCACCCCAACGCCGGTGACGCTGGGTGCAACCTTCACTAAGACTTGGCAGACGGCCTTGGGAATCTTTACCGAGAGCCTGACGGTTACTTCGGTAACGTTTGGGGCCAGTTCGCTCGGAATTCTGGCCACCGGAAATATCGTTGAGACAACTGTTCTGTCAGGTGCGGCGCTCGACCCGGTGAGTGCTTTTTACTCTGCTTCCTATACACAGAACGGTGGCCCGGGCCAGCAGATCAACGGCTCGTTTAACAACTCGACCGTCCCGCCTTCCCTCCCGGAACCTGCCACGCTCGCGTTGCTCGGTCTCGGTCTTGCCGGACTTGGCTTCGCGCGTCGGCGCAAGCAGTAAGCGTTTCCGCACTCAACAAAAGCCCCGCCTCGGCGGGGCTTTTGTTTGTATCGAGCGAGCGCGGATTCCGGCGGCCCCGCACCAGTGACCGCCGATCCACGCTTGCCGCGTGCGAGCAAATTCCCGGGATGCAGGCCTCGCGTGCCTTGCCTACCCCCGGAGCGTGCCGGACTCATTCCCCTCCGGCGCGCTCGATCGCCATCCATACCTTCAACGCATCGACCGTCTCGCGCACGTCGTGCGCGCGCACGATCGCGGCGCCGCGGGCCACCGCCGCCAACGCGGCCGCAACGCTGGCCGCCATGCGTTGCGTGCCGTCGCGACCGGTGATCTGTCCCAGCGTCGATTTGCGCGAAATGCCCACCAGCACCGGATAGCCGGTCGCTTCGAGCACTGCGAGTGACCGCAACAGCGCGAGATTGTGTGCCACGGTCTTTCCGAAACCGAAGCCCGGGTCGAGGACGATGCGATCGCGCGCAATGCCCGCGGCTTCGCACGTCAGCGCACGCTGCACCAGGAAGTCGCGAACTTCACGCACGACATCGCCATAGATCGGCTCGGCCTGCATCGTCCGCGGCTCGCCTTGCATGTGCATCAGGCACACCGCCGCGCCGCTTGCGGCCACCGCGTCGATGGCGCCGGGTTCGCGCAGCGCACGCACGTCGTTGACCATGCTGGCACCCGCGGCCAGCGCGGCGCGCATGACGGCCGGCTTCACCGTGTCCACACACACTCGCACGCCTTCGCGCGCGAGCGCCTCGACCAACGGCACGACGCGCTCGAGCTCGACGTCCTCCGGCACCGGAAGTGCGCCGGGCCGCGTCGATTCGCCGCCGATGTCGACGATGTCGGCGCCGTCAGCCACCATCCGGCGCGCGTGGTCGAGCGCCTTCTCGGGGTCGACGAACATGCCGCCGTCGGAGAACGAATCCGGCGTGACGTTGAGGATGCCCATCACGCGCGGCCGCGACAGGTCGAGCCTCAGGGCTCCGCAATCCAGATAGGCCGACATCTCAAAGACGGGGCGCCACGCGCCCCGGGTCCACTAGAAGTTTCCCAGCACGCCCTTCGCCTTCGGAATGCCGCGTTATACCGGATTGGCCGACGGCGCTACTTCAGGCCCGATGATCGTGCCTCCCGATGGTGGTCCGGATGCGGACTGAGTCGGCTTCGGCGGGCGCGGCGGCTTGCCGGCCATGATGTCGGAGATCTGGTCGGCGTCGATCGTCTCGAGCTCCAGCAACGCCTTGGCCATCGCTTCGACCTTGTCGCGGTTATCTTCCAGCAGCTTCCGCGCAACGGCGTATTGCTGGTCGATGATCTTGCGGATTTCCTGGTCGACCTTCTGCATCGTCGCCTCGGACACGTTCTTCTGCGTCGTGATCGACCGGCCGAGGAAGACCTCGCCTTCGTTTTCGCCGTACACCATCGGACCCAGCTCGTCCGACATGCCGTAGCGCGTGACCATGTTGCGCGCGATCTCGGTCGCGCGCTCGAAGTCGTTCGAGGCGCCGGTGGTCATCTGGTTCATGAACAATTCTTCGGCGATGCGTCCGCCGAACAGCACCGAGACCATGCTCAGCATGTGATTGCGGTCCATGCTGTAGCGGTCCTGCTCGGGCAACTGCATCGTCACGCCCAGCGCGCGCCCGCGCGGGATGATCGTCACCTTGTGCACGGGGTCGGTCTTGGGCAGCAGCACGGCGACGATCGCGTGGCCGGATTCGTGGTATGCGGTGTTGCGGCGTTCCTCTTCCGGCATCACGATCGAGCGCCGCTCGGCGCCCATGATGATCTTGTCCTTCGCACGCTCGAAGTCGTACATGTCGACGAGGCGCTTGTTGGAGCGCGCCGCGAACAGCGCCGCCTCGTTGACGAGGTTGGCCAGGTCCGCGCCCGACATGCCCGGCGTGCCGCGCGCGATGATGTCGGCCTTCACGTCCGGCGACATCGGCACCTTGCGCATGTGCACGAGGAGAATCTGCTCGCGGCCGCGAATGTCGGGCAGCGGCACAACCACCTGCCGGTCGAAGCGGCCCGGGCGCATCAGCGCGGGGTCGAGCACGTCCGGCCGGTTGGTCGCGGCGATCACGATCACGCCGGCGTTACCTTCGAAGCCGTCCATTTCCACCAGCAACTGGTTCAGCGTCTGCTCGCGCTCGTCGTTGCCGCCGCCCAATCCTGCGCCGCGTTGCCTGCCGACCGCGTCGATTTCGTCGATGAACACGATGCACGGCGCGTTCTTCTTCGCCTGCTCGAACATGTCGCGCACGCGCGCCGCGCCCACGCCGACGAACATTTCGACGAAGTCCGAACCGGAGATCGAGAAGAACGGGACCTTGGCCTCACCCGCAATGGCCTTGGCGAGCAGCGTCTTGCCGGTGCCCGGGGAACCGACCATCAGCACGCCGCGCGGAATGCGGCCGCCCAGCTTCTGGAACTTGGACGGGTCGCGCAGGAACTCCACCAATTCGGCGACTTCCTCCTTCGCCTCGTCGCAGCCTGCGACGTCGGCGAACGTGATCGTGTTGTTCGCCTCGTCCAGCATCCGCGCCTTGCTCTTGCCGAACGAAAACGCGCCGCCGCGGCCGCCGCCTTGCATCTGGCGCATGAAAAAGATCCACACGCCGATCAGCAGCAGCATCGGGAACCAGGAAATGAAGACCTGCGACAGGAACGACTGCTCCTCTTCCTGCTTGCTGTCGACCTTGACGCCGTATTTGAGGAGATCGCCGACCATCCAGATGTCGCCCGGACTGTACGTCGTGAATTTCTTCTTCTCGGTCGACGTCCACGTGATCTTGCGGCCTTCGACCGTCGCCGACTCGACCTTGCCGCTCCTGGCCGAGTCCATGAATTCGGAATAGGAAACGGCGTCCCGGCCCGGCTGGCGCGCGTCGAATTGCTTGACCACGACCAGCACGACCATGAGGATCACGGCCCAGATGCCGATGTTCTTGACCAGATTGTTCAAAACTTAGCTCCTAGCGACCATCGAGGATCCGGCGGGCCGCGCACCGACAATCACCGCTTTGGCGTCACATTTGCCCTGGCGGCAAAGAGATTCTATCCGCGAATGCCCGGCAAAACACGAAAAAACCCCACAATCCGCCTGAAATCGACCTTGTCGCCGGCTAACGACTCATTCAGGCACGCAACCCCTTGCCGACCAGAAACGTTTCGCGACTGCGATCGCGCGACGACTTGGGCTTGCGGACGTAGACCTTGGTGAAATGTCCGGCCATTTCCCGCTGGAACTCCGCCAAACCCGCGCCCTGGAACACCTTCACCAGCAAATCCCCACCCGGACGCAACTGTCCGACGGCAAATTCCAGCGCAAGTTCACCGAGATGCACACTGCGCGCCTGATCCGCCGCATCGATTCCGGAAAGATTGGGGGCCATGTCCGAGACTACAAGGTCGGCGCGTGAGCCGCCGAGCGCTTCTTCGAGGGCCCGCAATCCCGCCTCCTCGCGAAAATCGCCCTGGATGAACGCGACCCCCGCGATGCCGTCCATTGGCAGGAGGTCGATGGCCACGACTTTCCCCTTGGCCCCCACGCGCTCGCGAAGCACCTGCGACCAGCTTCCCGGCGCCGCGCCCAGGTCGACGACGGTCATCCCGGGTCTCAAAAGCTTGTCGCGCTCGGCAAGCTCGATCAACTTGAAGGCGGCGCGCGAACGGTAGCCGCGGCGCTTGGCTTCCTGAACGTAGGGATCGTTCAGGTGCTCGTGCATCCACGCCTTGACGAACTTGTTCTTCTTGCCCGAGGGATTGAGGGGCGGCATGGCGTGCGGCGCGATCGATGGGGACGCAAGCTTACGCCATCGCCATCGCCTTCGCGCTTCGCCGCGAACCCGGAATCCTATTCGTCTTCCTGATACTCCTTCGGCAGGTTATGGGCGATGCCTTTGTGGCAGTCGATGCAGGTCTTGCCGTCTTCCTGCGCCTTGGTGTGCCGATTTTTTGCGCGGGATTTCTGCTTCGTGGCGTCCATGGCCGAGAAGTCGTGGCAATTGAGGCACTCGCGCGAGCCGCTCGCCTTCATCTGGTTCCACTCGTTGGTGGCCATCTCCATGCGCTTGGCCTCGAATTTTTCCCTGGTGTCGATGAGACCCATGATCGCGCCGTAGAGCTCGCCGGTCGCCTTGATCTTGCGCACGACCTTGTGGCCCCAGTCGCGGGGCACGTGGCAATCCGAGCACGTGGCGCGCACGCCGGTGCGGTTCTGATAGTGGATGGTGGTCTTGTATTCCTCGAACACGGTGTCGCGCATTTCGTGGCACGACGTGCAGAACGCAAGCGTGTTCGTCTGCTCCATTGCCGTGTGAAAGCCACCCCAGAAGAAAATGCCGCCCAAGCCCCCGACCGCGAGCACCGACCACAGCGACCACGCTGGTGGGCGCCGGAAGAAACCAATCAGCCGGCGCAGGCGCGGTTCAGGAGGCGAGGGACCGTTCATCGTCTTTCCCTTCGAAGGGCCGGCGCATTTGGCGGGTCAGTACGACCTTTTGATAGAGGCCGCCAAAATACGTATCCTTTCGGCAGCCGGAGAGCATCGCGGAATTCGGCAGGAATTCCGCGACCTCCGAATGCCACAGATCGAGCGCAAACGGCTCGAGCTGCCGCAGCACCCATCGCATGACGTGGCGCAGCGGATGCCATGCCGCGGGCCGGTGGTAGTCGACCAGCACCAGCTTGCCGCCGGGTTTCAGTACTCGTATCGCCTCGGCGAGCGTCTGACGGCGCACGCAGAGCGGCTGCTCGTGCAGCAGAAAGAAGATCAGCACGCGATCGTAGCTTGCATCCGCGACGCCAAGCGCCGTCGAATCGGCGTGCAGCAGGCGCGTCTTCGCACCGGGCGGGAGCTTGCGCTTCAGGTTGTGGAGCTGGATCGGCATGACATCGACGACGTCGAGCGTCCCGCTCGCCCCGATACGTTCGCCCAGTCGCGCGGTGAGATCGCCGTAGACGCACGCAACCTGCAGCGTCTGTCCATCTGCTCGCGGCCCTATTTCATCGAGCGCCACGTCGCGCAGCCGCGCGTAGTTGCCGAGCAGGATCAGATTCACGAGCCAACGGCGCTCGAAGATGCGCACCGCCCAGGGGTGGATGTAGGCCCACCAGTAGGTCTCCTGCAGATAGGCGGGCACCGGCAGCGACCCGGACACCGATGGAGAGTCAATCGTCGACTGGGCACTTGGAGGCATTTGTGCGATTACCTCATCACGTTGTACGCAAACCTGCTGCGAGATCAGTATGCGAGCGTGCGCACGGATCGCGTTGATGCAGGTCAAGGGTCGCGGCTTGCAATGCGCGAAGGCCGCTTACGATCCATCCGTCCCGATGGCCACCAGCGCACAGGCCGTCACCACCGTGGCGAGCATCGCGAGTCCGTAGCAGGCCAGCTTGGCGGCCGCGCCCGCGCGGATGCCGAGATCGTGCAGGCTGTGCAAGATGCGATGCGCGCCGTGCCAGAGAAAGAGGGCAACGACCAGGAACAGGAATGCCTTGCCTGTCCAATGCTGGGCCAGCGACAGCATGCGCGGATAGCTCAGAAAATCGCGCGGCAGCAGGAATCCCATCGGCACTGCGATGCCGGTGATGAACACGAGCATCGGCCCGATCAGCGCGGAGAGCATTCCACCGGCGCCGAACAACGTCCAGAAAATCGGGGCATTGGAACGCTTCATCGCGCGAAATCCCTCGCGAGCAGCAGCAGCAACAAGGACGCAGCGACGGCAGCGCCGAGCCCGGCGCCGGTGATGACGCGCGGCCCGAGGCTCTTGCCGCGCACGACGATCATCGGCATGGTCTTGGGCATGATCTCGAACCACGTGAAGCTGTGGTACAGGAAGCCTGCGAGGAGCACGACGTAGAAAATCAGCGCAAGCGGCGTGCGCTGCGCCGCGAGCCATGCGTCGTACGCCGCTTCGCCCTGGGCGAGCCGGACGAGCCCGACCAGGAGCGCGACGGCATACGCTACGACCAGCACTGCCGTGGCTTCACGAATCATGTAGCGGACGAAGAAGGGGTCGCGGCGCCACCACCCGCGCATCGGACGTACATACGGACGCCGCCCGCTCATCGCGTTGCGCCTTTGGGCAGCACGAAGCGCAGGAAGTAGTCGAGCGCGCTTGCCGTCTTGTTCTGGTTGACGGCGTTGGCGGGATCCACACCCTTGGGACACACCTCCGAGCAATACCCGACGGCGGTGCAGCTCCAAACACCTTCCTCGGCGTTCACGAGCTCCATTCGCTCGGCGCGCGCGCCGTCGCGCGAGTCGGCGTTATAGCGATGCAGCAGCGCCAGCACCCCGGGCCCGATGAAGTCCGGATCAAGCCCGTACTGCGGGCACGCCGCGTAGCAGAGCATGCAATTGATGCACGAACTGAATTGCAGAAATTGCTCGAGCTGTGCCGGCGTCTGCAGGTGTTCGCCCTCCGCCAGCGTGCGCGGCTCTCTGGGCACGATCCAGGGCTTGATGCGTTGCAGCTTGGCGATAAAGTCGTCCATGCCGACGACCAGGTCGCGTTCGATCGGAAAGTGCTCGAGCGGCTCGACGCGGACCTTGCCGGGAAAGTAGTCGCGGAGGAACGTCTTGCATCCCAACTTCGGCACACCGTCGATCATCTGCCCGCAACTCCCGCAGATCGCCATGCGGCACGACCATCGGAAGCTCAACGTGCCGTCGAGATGATCCTTGATGTACTGCAGCGCCTGCAATATCGACATGTCCTCGGTAAACGGGACGCGGTACGACTGGAAAAACGGGACGGCGTCCTGCTCGGGCCGATAGCGCAGGACTTCGATTTCGATCGTCCTTTCGTCAGGCATGCGCTGCTCCCGCCATCGTGCGTTCCTGGTCGGCCCTTTCTCCCGCGGCGCCATAGGCACGCGTCGCCGGTTGCGAGCGCGTGATCGTCACGGCGCCGTAGTCGATGCGCGGCGCGTCGACCCCGGCGTAGCAGGCGAGCGTGTGCTTCAGGTAATTAACATCGTCGCGTTGCGTGAAGCCATCGAGCCGCTGGTGGGAGCCGCGCGACTCCCTGCGATTCTTCGCCGAATACGCCATTGCCCGCGCGACGTCGAGCAGGTAGCCCAGCTCGATCGCAAGCAGCCACTCGGTATTCCAGACGCGGGAACGGTCGTCCAACCGGACGCTTTCGTAGCGTTCGCGCAGCGCATCGAGCGTGTCGCATGTCGCACGCATTTCCTGGTGGGTCCGGTAGATGCCGCAGCCGCGCTCCATGCTCGACGCCATCTCGTTGCGCAGCACGGCGATGCGCTCAGTTCCGGTCGTGCGTGTGACGAGGTCCGTCGCACGCTGGCGCGCGGCGTCGGCCTGCCTTTCCAAGACCGCCGCGTTGCCACGAGCGACCGTGCGTGCGAATCGTGCCGCCTCGGTACCGGCGACCTTTCCGAATACGCAGAGCTCGGCAAGCGAATTGGAGCCCAGGCGGTTTGCGCCGTGGATGCCGACGCTCGAACATTCGCCCGCGGCATAGAGTCCGGGCAGCGGAGTCGCCGTGCGAACGTCGGTCAGGATGCCGCCCATCGTGTAGTGGACGGCCGGCCGCACCGGGATCGGCGCGCTCACCGGATCGACACCGAGGAATTCCTTCGCCATCTCGCAAATCTGTGGCAGCCGCTCGTGCAGCTTCCCGCGGCCGAGATGCCGGAGGTGGAGATGGACGACTTCGCCCTGCGCGGTGGAAATCGTGCGGCCTTTCTGCTCCTCGTGCCAGAACGCCTGGCTCAACCGATCGCGCGGCCCGAGCTCCATCGCCTTGGTGCGCGGCCAGGGATCCGGAGGGCCGAGGCCATAATCCTGCAGGTAGCGATAGCCGTCCTTGTTCAGGAGAATGCCGCCTTCCCCGCGGCACGCTTCCGTAATCAGCAATCCCGTGCCCGGCAACGCCGTCGGATGGTATTGCACGAATTCCATGTCGCGCAGCGGCACGCCGTGCCGATACGCCAGCGCCATGCCGTCACCGGTGACGATGCCGCCATTGGTGTTCTGCCTGAAGACACGGCCCGCGCCGCCGGTGGCGATGACCACGGCCTTGGCTTCGATCAACGTGAATTCGCCAGTCGCGATTTCGATCACGACGACACCCTGGCAGCGGCCGTCTTCGACGATCAGGTCGCAACAGAAGTGCTCGTCGAAGCGCGTGATCGACGGATATTTGAGCGATGTCTGGAACAGCGTGTGCAGCATGTGGAAGCCGGTCTTGTCGGCGGCGAACCACGTGCGTTCAATCTTCATGCCGCCGAACGCGCGGACATTGACGTGGCCGTCGTCCCTGCGGCTCCACGGGCAGCCCCAGTGTTCGAGCTGCACCATCTCCTCGGTGCAGTGCGCGACGAAATAGTCGACCGCGTCCTGCTCGCACAGCCAGTCACCCCCCGAGACGGTGTCGTCGAAATGGTGCTGCAGGCTGTCGTGCGCCTGGACGACGCCGGCGGAGCCGCCTTCGGCCGCCACCGTGTGGCTGCGCATCGGATAGACCTTGGAGACCAGAGCGATGGCGAGGGCGGGATCGGCCTCGGCGGCGGCAATGGCGGCGCGCAGGCCCGCGCCTCCGGCACCGACGATTGCGACGTCTGCCACGAAGTGCTTCATCGCGCGCTTCCTCGTCCGCCGGCCATCCGCAGGCGCGCCCCCCAAAGGACGCGCCCCCGCAGACATTCAGTTACTTGGCGAACACGAGCTTGATCGGCACCTTGTGATACGCGTGGCGCACTTGCGCGTTGTCGAACACCGCGACGCCGAACAGATACTCGGCGTTCAGATCGGTGAACTGGACGTCGTACTTGCTGCCGGTGGCGAGCTTGCGCGACAGCGCGGCGGTCCACGTGCCGTCCTTCCAGGCGATCTTGGTGTCGATTTCACCGCGGTCGCCAGCGAATGGAGACACCAGAATCGATGCGACCTCGTCGCCTGCGACAAATTTGCTGTCGTCGAATGCGACCTTGTCGTCGTCACGCAGCCAGTAGGTGCCGCCCTTGTTCGCTGCCTTGGCGCTCTTGCTCATGAATTCGGGCTTGCCGTTGACGAGCTTGACGTCGGAATAGCCTCCCCCCGTCTTCGGGTCGCCATGGCGCCCGGCGTCCGCCGCCTTGTCCTTGTCGTACCGCGTGTTGTCGACGTACTGGTCGTCGACCTGACCGATGAATCCCGTGCGCACCGATTTCATGTGCCACAGGTCGGCCAGCTCGCCTTCGGTTTCCGTATATTTATTGCCGAACGGCTTGCCCGCTTCGTCCTCGTGGCACATCGCGAAGCAACCCTCGCGCGGGAAGCCTTTGACGCTGATGTTCCAGATCAGCGCAAACTTGTCCTCGTAATACTTGGTGTTGTCGCCGCCCTTGTCGTCGGGGTCGGTGAGCTTCTTCCACGAACCGTCGGCCTGCTTGACGTACGGCTCGCGCCGCAGCGACTGCGTCGGGTCGGCGTACCGTACCAGCACATATATTTTTTCGGGCGTGTAGACGGCCTTGAGCGCGACCGTCGTCGATCCCTTGTCGAGATGGGCGCCGTTGTTGACCTTGATTTTCAGCTCGGGAGCTTTTGCCCAGGCCGGATCGGCGTCGAGGCTTTCGAGCTTGGGTGCCTGCGCCGCCTTGATGGCGCTGAGCTGATTCTGTGCATTGGCGGACGTGCCAAACGCCAGTGCGCCCGCCACGACCAGCGTGACCGTCCCGGCCGTTCCGAATGACATTCGCGACATGGTGTCTCCCTTCATGCAGTCATCGATTCGATGCGCTTTTCGTCCTTGCGGGCTTCTTCTGGCGCCACGAGAGTGCGAATCGATCATGCGCGCGCCGATCGGGGTGGCTCTTGATCTGCGTCAATCGGAAGCCGACTCCTATAAACTAGCCGGATGGATCCCCTCACTCCCGTGCGCCGCCGCGCGCTCCGCGCCCAGGCGCATCACCTGCAGCCCGTCGTCATCATTGGCCAGCATGGCCTGACGCCCGCCGTCCTGCACGAAATCGACCTCGCGCTCCTCAAGCACGAATTGATCAAGATTCGTGTCTTCAGTGATGCGCGCGTCGACCGCGAAGCAATGCTCGCGAAGATATGCGCGGAAATGGAGTGCGCGCCGGTCCAGCATCTGGGCAAGGTGCTCGTCGTCTGGCGGCCGAATCCGGAAGTGAAGAAGGCGGCACCGCCCAAGCGCGAGCCTAAGTCGGCGACCAAGTCCGGCGCCAAGCGCCCCAAGGCTCCGAAGACCGGCCCGCGCACGCCGGTCGACCCGGTGCGCGAACGGCGGCGCGGCACGCAGTCGGACCTGTCGCTTGGCGGCAAAGGCACGCGCGGCGCCGCGCGCTTCAATGCATTGCCGGAAGGCGCACCTCTGCCGGCTCGTCGGCAACAAGCTGCGGATGACGCGCCCGCGGGCAGGCACAAATCGACGTTCACGCCCAAGACCAAGCCGAGATCGTTCAGCGCCAAGCCCAATCCGCGCGAAGCGTGGGCGAAGAAGCCGACAGCAGGCAGCCGCAAGCCCGCAGGTGGCGCCACGCGCCGGCGGCGGAAGGCTTGAAGAAACGCTAAGGCAAGCGGGACGAGATCCTAGCCGTAACGGATCGCGAGAACGTCGTAGCTGCGCACGCCGCCGGGCGCCTGCACATCGGCCGTGTCGCCTTCGCTCTTGCCGATCAGCGCTCGCGCGATCGGCGAACTGACCGAGATCTTGCCGTGCTTGATGTCGGCCTCGTCGTCGCCGACGATCTGGTACGTCACCGTATCGCCGCTTTCCGCGTCTTCGAGGTCGACGGTGGCGCCGAACACGACGCGGCCGTCGCCATCGAGCGCGGCAGGGTCGATCACCTGCGCGTTGGCGAGCTTCGCCTCGATTTCCGAGATGCGGCCCTCGATGAAGCCCTGCCGCTCCTTCGCGGCGTCGTAGTCGGCGTTCTCCGAAAGGTCGCCATGCGAGCGCGCGTCGGCGAGCGCGCGGATGACGGACGGCCGCTCGATCGTCTTCAACCGGTGCAGTTCGGACTTGAGACGCTGCGCGCCTTCGACCGTCATAGGAATTTTTGCCATCGTCAACTCGGTTCTTGAACCACAGGTTTCATTCCAGCCGCTCGTGGAGCTGCTGGATCGAATATGGCACCATGCCGCGCACCACGCGCATGCCGATCGCCGCCGCGCGCGCGCCGGCGAGCGTCGTGTATGTCGGGATCTGGTCGACCAGCGCGGCGCGGCGGATCTGGTAGCTGTCCTGGATCGCGGCGCGCTTTTCCTCGACTGTATTCACGACCAGCGCGATCTCGTCGTTCTTCATCATGTCGACAATGTGCGGCCGCCCTTCGGCCACCTTGTTCACGATCGAAACCGGCACGCCCGCCACCGACAACGCGGTCGCGGTGCCCCGTGTCGCGACCAGCTGGAAGCCGAGTGCTGCGAGCATCTTCGCGATCTCGATGACTTTCGCCTTGTCGGCGTTCTTGACGCTGATGAACGCGTTGCCGCCTTCCGGCAGCTTGACGCCCGCCGCGAGCTGGCTCTTCACGAAGGCTTCGCCGAACGATTCGCCGACGCCCATCACTTCGCCGGTAGATTTCATCTCCGGCCCGAGAATCGTGTCGACGCCCGGAAACTTGATGAACGGGAAGACCGCTTCCTTCACCGAGTAATAAGGCGGCACGATTTCGCCCGTCTCGCCTTGCTCCTTCAGGGTTTTTCCTACCATGCAGCGCGCCGCGATCTTCGCCAGCGGCCGGCCGGTCGCCTTCGAAACATAGGGAACGGTACGCGACGCGCGCGGATTGACTTCGAGTACGTAGACCACCGCGCGGTCCTGCTCGTCGCGCTGAATGGCAAATTGCACATTCATGAGGCCGACGACATTGAGCCCTTTCGCCATCGCCACCGTCTGCCGGCGCATTTCGTCCTGCACGTCTGCCGACAACGAATGCGGCGGCAGCGAGCACGCCGAGTCGCCCGAGTGCACGCCCGCCTGCTCGATGTGCTCCATGATGCCGCCGATGAGCACGTCGGTGCCGTCGCAGATCGCGTCGACGTCGACTTCGGTGGCGTCGTTGAGAAAACGGTCGAGCAGGACCGGCGAATCGTTGGACACGCTGACCGCCTCGCGCATGTAGCGCTCGAGGTCGCGTTGCTCGTGGACGATTTCCATCGCGCGCCCGCCGAGCACGTACGACGGCCGCACCACCAGCGGATAGCCGATCTCGGCGGCGGCGGCCATCGCCGCTTCCTCGGTGCGTGCCGTGCGGTTGGGCGGCTGCTTCAATTGCAATCGGTGCAACATCTGCTGAAACCGCTCGCGGTCCTCGGCCATGTCGATCATGTCGGGTGCGGTGCCGATGATCGGGACACCGTATTTCTCCAGGTCGCGCGCGAGCTTGAGCGGCGTCTGGCCGCCGTACTGGACGATCACGCCCCACGGCTTTTCCACGTGGACGATCTCGAGCACGTCCTCGAGCGTGACCGGCTCGAAGTACAGGCGGTCCGACGTGTCGTAGTCGGTCGACACCGTTTCCGGATTGCAGTTGACCATGATGGTCTCGAAGCCGTCTTCGCGCAGCGCCATTGCCGCGTGCACGCAGCAGTAGTCGAATTCGATGCCTTGCCCGATGCGGTTCGGCCCGCCGCCCAGGACGATGATCTTCTTGCGGTCGGTAGGTTCGGCCTCGCATTCGTCCTCGTACGTCGAATACAGGTACGCGGTCCGCGTCGCGAATTCCGCCGCGCACGTGTCCACGCGCTTGTAAACGGGACGGATGCCCTGCGCGTGCCGGCGCTCGCGCACGTCGGCTTCGGTCAACTTGAAGAGATAGGCGAGCCGGCGGTCGGAAAAGCCCTTGCGTTTCAATTCGCGCAATTCATCCCGCGTCAACGAGTCGAGCGTGCGCTTGTCGAGCTTCAATTCAAGGTCGACGATTTCCTTGATCTGCGCTAAGAACCACGGGTCGATCTTCGTGTGCAGGTGGACTTCCTCGAGCGACATTCCCACGCCGAACGCATCGGCGACGTACCACAGCCGCTCCGCCCGCGGATAGGCGAGCTCATCCGAAATCTTTTCCGGGTCCACGGTCTTCAAATTAAAACCATCCACGCCGACTTCGAGCCCGCGCAGTGCTTTCTGCAGCGACTCCTGGAATGTGCGGCCGATCGCCATCACCTCGCCGACCGATTTCATCTGCGTCGTCAGCCGGTCGTCGGCCTGCTTGAACTTCTCGAACGCGAACCGCGGCACTTTGGTTACGACGTAATCGATCGTCGGCTCGAACGACGCCGGGGTTTGCCCGCCGGTGATGTCGTTGCGCAGTTCGTCGAGCGTGTAGCCAACGGCGAGCTTCGCCGCGACTTTCGCAATCGGAAATCCTGTGGCTTTCGACGCGAGCGCCGATGAACGCGACACACGCGGGTTCATCTCGATGACGATCATCCGGCCGTCGGCGGGATTGATCGCGAACTGCACGTTCGACCCACCGGTGTCGACGCCCACCTCGCGCAGCACCGCGATCGAGGCGTCGCGCATGATCTCGTATTCCTTGTCGGTCAGCGTCTGCGCCGGCGCGACAGTGATCGAGTCCCCGGTATGCACGCCCATCGGGTCGAGATTCTCGATCGAGCACACGATGATGCAGTTGTCCTTCTTGTCGCGGACAACCTCCATCTCGAATTCCTTCCAACCCAGCAGCGACTCCTCGATCAGGATCTCGTGCGTCGGCGAGAGGTCGAGCCCGCGCTTGCACATGTCGATGAACTCGTCCTTGTTGTAGGCGATGCCGCCGCCGGTTCCACCCAGCGTGAAGGACGGGCGCAGGACGGCGGGAAAGCCGATATCGGCCTGCACTTCCAACGCCTGGTCCAGGTTGTGGGCAATGCCGGAGCGCGCCGAGCCCAGCCCGATGCGCGTCATCGCGGCCTTGAATTTCTCGCGGTCTTCGGCCTTGTCGATCGCCTTCTTCGTCGCGCCGATCAATTCGACATCGAACTTGTTCAGGATGCCCTCACGCGCCAGGTCCAGCGCACAGTTGAGCGCCGTCTGCCCGCCCATCGTCGGCAGCAGCGCGTCCGGGCGCTCGCGCTCGATAATCTTCGCGACCATCGGCCACGTGATGGGCTCGATGTACGTGACGTCGGCCATCTCCGGATCGGTCATGATCGTCGCCGGATTGCTGTTGACGAGGATGACGCGATAGCCTTCCTCGCGCAGCGCCCGGCACGCCTGTGCGCCCGAGTAGTCGAACTCGCACGCCTGGCCGATGATGATCGGTCCGGCGCCGATGATCAGGATCGATTCGATGTCGGTGCGCTTCGGCATATTATTATTTCTTCGCCATCATCTGGATAAAGCGGTCGAACAGATATTTGAGGTCGTGCGGTCCGGGGCTCGCCTCCGGATGGCCCTGGAAGCTGAACGCGGGACGGTCGGTGCGCGCGATGCCCTGCAGGCTGCCGTCGAACAACGACACGTGCGTGACGCGCACGTTCGCGGGCAGCGTCGCCGCGTCGACCGCGAAGCCGTGGTTCTGGCTCGTGATCAGCACCTGACCGGTGTCTTTGTCGAGAACCGGATGATTCGCGCCGTGATGGCCGAATTTCATCTTGACCGTCCGCGCGCCGGACGCGAGGCCCAGCAACTGGTGGCCGAGGCAGATGCCGAACGTCGGCATTCCACTTTCGACGATCTCCCGAATGGCGGCAATCGCATAATCGCAGGGCTCCGGATCGCCGGGTCCGTTCGACAGGAACACGCCGTCGGGCCGCAGTGCGAGCGCCTCGCGCGCCGGCGTCTGCGCCGGCACGACGGTCAGCTTGCAGCCGCGCTCGGCAAGAATGCGCAGGATGTTGTGCTTGATGCCATAGTCGTAGGCGACGACGTGGAATTTCGCGGCGCCTGCCGGTTTGTAGCCTCCGTCCAGCGACCACGCACCGTCGCTCCAGTCGTAGCGCTGTGTGCACGAGACAACTTTCGCGAGATCGAGGCCGGCCATCGAGGGGGCCGCCCGGGCCATCGCGATGGCCTCACCCATTTCCGCGTCGCCGATTTTTGCCGCTGCGACGATGCAGCCGTTCTGCGCGCCTTTTTCGCGCAACGTGCGCGTCAGCTTGCGAGTGTCGATGTCGGCGATGCCGACCAGGTCGTTCTCGCGCAGATAGGCCGAGAGATTTTTGGTCGATCGCCAACTCGACGCGATCCGCGGAAGGTCACGGATCACGAGTCCCGCGGCAAAGATGCGTTTCGATTCGACGTCCTCCGCATTGACGCCGACGTTGCCGACGTGCGGATACGTCAGCGTGACGAGCTGCCCGGCGTACGACGGATCGGTAAGGATTTCCTGGTAGCCCGTCATCGCGGTGTTGAACACCACCTCGCCTGTCGTGCTGCCGAGCGCGCCGATCGCGCGCCCGTGGAACAGCGTGCCGTCGGCCAAGGCCAGCAGCGCGGGGACGATCGCAGGAAAAAGCGCGCCGGTCTCGAGAGATATCGCGGCGGCGGTGGCGTCAGGGGCGTTCACGTATACCTTGGACGAACGATTGACGTGCAAACGGGGAAGGCTTGGCCTTCCCCGCTTTGCATCCGGGTGATTATACCCGGAACCGGCGTCCGCCTCAATGGTGAGGGCCGCTCAATAGGCGGCGCTGAAGCCCCCGTCCACGTAAAGCAGATGCCCGGTGACGTAGTCAGCGGCCGCTGACGCGAGGAACACGGCCGCGCCGGCAATTTCCGCCGGGTCGCCCCAGCGTCCCGCCGGCGTGCGCTTCTCGACCCACGCGGAAAACTCGGCGTTGTCGATCAGCGCCGTGTTCATCTCGGTCTTGAAGAATCCCGGCGCGATGCCGTTGACCTGCACGTTGTGCGGCGCGAGTTCGACGGCGAGCGCGCGCGTCATCATCTTGAGTCCGCCTTTGCTCGCCGCATACGCGACGATGTTCGGCCGGCCGATGTCGGACGCCAGCGAACAGATGTTGACGATCTTGCCGCGGCGGCGCGCCTTCATCGCAGGCACGACCGCGCGCGCGACGAGAAACGGGCCGTCGAAATTGGCGTCCTGCAACGCGCGCCACTCGGCCAGCGTGTACTCGTCGAAAGGCTTGCGGTTGTTGACCGCCGCGTTGTTGACCAGGATGTCGACCGGGCCATGCGTGCGTTCGATGTCGGCCATGCCGGCCGTCACCGCGGCCTCGTCCGTCACATCGAAAGCACAGACCGCGACGGGATCGCCCAACTCCGCGGCAGCCGCATCGAGCTTGGCGCGATTGCGGCCGTTGATGACGACCCGCGCGCCCGCGTGCGCGAGTCCGCGTGCGATCGCGAAGCCGAGCCCCGAGCCGCCGCCGGTCACCACGGCGACGCGGCCGGAAAGATCGAAGGGATTGCCGCCAGCCGGCATCGCTAGCGAAGGCCGAGAACGTCCTGCATGTCGTAGAGGCCGGTCTGGCGCGAGGTGCGTTTGCCGGCGACGAATGCAGCCGCACGCAGCGCACCGTGCGCAAAGTTCTGCCGCGATGTCGCGCGATGCGACAACTCGACGCGCTCGCCGGTGCCGGCGAAGACCACCGTGTGCTCGCCCACGACGTCGCCGCCGCGAAGCGACGCGAATCCAATCGCGCCTGCTTTGCGCTCGCCCATGTGACCTTCGCGCGCGTACACGGCGCAGTCCACGAGCTTGCGGCCGGACCCGGCCGCGGCGGCATCCCCCAACTGCAGCGCCGTGCCCGAGGGAGCGTCCACCTTGTGCTTGTGGTGCATTTCGACGATTTCGACGTCGTAGCCCGATCCGAGTTTGCGGGCGGCTTCCTCGACCAGCGACAAGAGGACGACCACGCCCACGCTCATGTTCGCCGCGTGGACGATCGGGATGGTTCGTGCGCGTCCGGCAATGTCCGACTTCTGCGCGTCGTTCAATCCGGTCGTGCCGACGACAGCCCCCACGCCTGCGGCCGCGCACGCCGCAACGTGCGCCAGCGTGCCTTCTGGACGCGTGAAGTCGATCAGGATATCGGCGCCGCCCAGTGCCGCGCGAACGTCGTGGCTCACGCGAACGCCAGTCACGCGGCCGAAACGCTCACCGGCATCGCGCCCTTGCGCTGGTGCACCTTCGATGTCGAGCGCCGCGGCGAGGACGAACTGCGGGTCGGCGAGCGCGGCCTCGATCAAGGCCTGGCCCATCCGGCCTCCGGCGCCGGCAATGGCGAGCCGGACAGCGTCCATGATCAGGGGACCGGCGTTGCGGACGGGTTGCCGATCTTCCTGAACCAGTCGATGATTTTGCCGATGTAGCCGGCGTCTTCGCCGTACGGGTCTTCCGGCAGCGCGCGGGTCGCGGCGGTGCGGTTCAGTTCCGCCACCGATTGCGGCATCTCGTCCCCTTCCCAGCGGGCCAGCGTGTCGTCCTTGAAATAGACGGTGAATTGTCGCCGCGTCTGCAGCCGGCCGTTCTTCCGGTACTCGTACAGGTAATCCCAGCGATTGTCGCGAAACGCGCTGACGACGAGCGGCGTGCCGAGGACCAGCCGGACCTGCTGCTTGGTCTGGCCTTCCTTCAGCTTGTCGACCATGTCCTGCGAAATGAAATTGCCCTGGTTGACATCGATCTTGTAGACGCCGAACTGGCTGATGTACGGCATCCAGTTATCGAACATGGCGGTCTGCGAAGCGCAACCAGAAACCACGAGCACCGCGAATGCGGCCAGCGCGACGCGAGCCGCGACGAGAAGTCCGGAAGGCATGGCTTGCGGCTTGGGGCTGATGCTCATAAGCGTTATTATAGCCTTCGCGTACGCCCCGGGAATGCACCGATGAGCACCTCAGAGGACTTGAAGAGCGCCGGCCTCAAGGCGACACTGCCGCGCCTCAAGATCATCAACCTGTTCGAATCGTCCAAGGTGCGGCACCTCACCGCCGAGGACGTCTACAAGCTCCTGCTGAGCGAGGGGCTCGACATCGGCCTGGCGACGGTCTATCGCGTGCTGACCCAGTTCGAGCAGGCGGGCCTGCTCGTCCGCCACCATTTCGAATCCGGCAAAGCCGTGTTCGAGCTCAATCAGGGCACGCATCACGACCATCTCGTCTGCATGCAGTGCGGGCGCGTCGAGGAGTTCTACGACGCCGAAATCGAGAAGCGCCAGATCAAGGTCGCGAGCGACCGCGGCTTCAAGATCAGCGAACATGCGCTCTATCTTTACGCCGATTGCACGAAGCCTCGCTGCCCGTATCGCAAGGCCGGTAGCCACTAGGTTCCCTAATGCTCCCGGCGATCGAAATCGGCCAGCCTGAATCCCAGCAGAAAGAGCGTCGCGAAATAGGCGGCCCCGCCGGCCGCGATGATGCCGGCGAGGCGGCCGATCCTCTGCCAAGGCCCGGCGTCCAGCCAGACTGAAGGCTCGCCGGCCAGCGCGTACAGCAGCGCCGCCAGCACGCCGACCGCGACCGCCAGTTTGCAGAGGAACAGGAACCACCCCGGCTGCGGCTGGTAGGACTTGGCCTTGCGCAGGAACCAGAACAACAATCCGGCATTCACGCACGCACCCAAACTCGTCGCCAGCGTGAGTCCCGCGTGGCCGATGCGCCACATCAGCATCAAGGCCAGCGATTGCGTGACGAACACGGTGAAGAACGCGATCCGGACCGGCGTCTTGATGTTCTGCCGCGCATAAAAGCCCGGCGCCAGGATTTTCACGAGGATGAGCCCGAGCAGGCCGACGCTGTAGCCCAGCAGCGCCGCGCGCGTTTGCCAGACGTCATTGACGGTGAACTTGCCGTATTGATACAGCGTCGAGATCAGCGGCAGCGCCAGCAGCCACAACGCGACCGCCGCCGGCAGCGCCAGCAGGAACGCAAGCCGCAATCCCCAGTCCATCAGCGACGAATACTCGTCGTGGTTGGCGTCGCTGTGATGCTTCGCGAGCGATGGAAGCAGCACCGTTCCGAGCGCCACGCCGAGCAGCGCGCTCGGGAATTCCATCAGCCGATCGGCATAGTTGATCCACGAAATGCGCCCGTCGCCCAGCAACGATGCGAGCTGCGTGTTGATCAGCGCTGAAATCTGCGCCGCGGACACGCCGACGACCGCGGGACCCATGTTCAGGAGCACCCTTCGCACACCCGGATCGCGCCAATCGAGGTGCGGGCGCGGCAGCATCCCGATGCGCGCGAGGGGTGCCAACTGGAACGCAAGCTGGGCAATGCCACCGATGAAGACGCCCCACGCGAGCGCCTTGATCGGCGGGTCGAAATACTTCGCAAGAAAGATCGCTGCGCCGATGATCGACAGGTTGAGCAGCACCGGCGTGAACGCGGGCACCGCAAACCGCCGATAGACGTTGAGCACGCTGCCCGCGAGCGAAACCAGCGACACGAACAGGATGTACGGAAAAACGATACGGATGAGGTCCGTCGTCAGCTCGATCTTGCCCGGCGTCTGCGCAAAGCCGCTGGCCAGCAGGTAGACCAGCGCCGGGGCGGCCAATACGCCCAACACCGTCACCCCGAGCAGCACAAGGGCGAGCAGTCCCCCCACCCGTCCCAAGAGATCGCGGGTTGCGTCGTCGCCGCGCTGGCGCTGGTACTCGGCGAGGATCGGCACGAAGGCCTGCGAAAAGGCGCCCTCCGCGAACATCCGGCGCAGGATGTTGGGGAGGCGGAAGGCGGCTTGGAAGGCGTCCATCTGCAGCCCCGCGCCGAACAGGATCGCCTGCAGGCTCTCCCGGACGAGTCCCGTGATCCGGGACAACAGCGTCATGCCGCTGACAGTGGTTAAAGCCTTGAGCAGGTTCACTAAAACGAAGGCCTTGGTTGGGGCAAGAGGGAGCGCCGAGGTTGCCCGAAGGCCGGAAATCCGCTATTATGTCGGGCTTCTCACGCATCTTCCAATTTTTCAAGGACGGACCACACTCATGGCCAATACGGCGCAAGCAAGGAAGCGCGCCCGGCAGGCGGAAGCGACGCGCATGCGCAACGCGAGCCTCAAGTCGGCGCTGCGCACGGCAGTCAAGAAGGTGAAAAAGGTCATCGCCAGCGGCGACAAGGCCGGCGCCACCAAGGCCATGCAGGAATCGCAGGCGGTGATCGACAAGGTCGCCGACAAGAAAATCGTCCACAAGAACATGGTGTCGCGCACAAAATCGCGCCTGTCCACCGCGATCAAGGCGATGGCCTGACTCGCGACGACGCGTTCAGATGACTGCCAAAGGCGCCTGCGGGCGCCTTTTTCGTTCGTGTTAGGAGATGGCGGAGACGGCGGCCCTTCGTCCCCGATTCGCCGGTACCCATGACGCAGGCACGACAATTGCTGATGGATGTCGGCGACACACTGACCAAACATCCGATTTGCAAGGACGGGCAGACATGGTCACCATGACCGGCCTTTGCCCTTTCCAAGCGACGCTCTCCCCCGCCATGCGCCCGGTTGCTCATTCTCCAAGCCTCGCCGCGACTTTGCGTCGGGCGCGGATTGGCATGGCATCGGCTCTGCTGATGATTTTCGCAGCGCTACCGTGCGCCGCGGCGAACGAAACGGAATTGCAGCGCCGTGGGCACGAGATCGAGGTCAATCTCCAGGCATTTCCGAAACGAGCGTTGGCCGATCTCGAATCGCTCGTGCCCCAGGCGCGCGCCGGCAACGCCGAAACGCGGCGCTACATCGAGGCGCTTTACGGGCAGGCGATAGTTCAGTCGGGCCGCAAGGAGAGCGCGCTGCAGCTTGCCGACAAGCTGGAAAGCGAAGCGTGGGCCTCACATGACGACGCCCTTGCCGCGATTGCGTTGTTGATCCGCAGTACCACGCAGTCCTGGGCCGGCGACGCGTCGCGCGCCAATGCGCTCGCCAACGAAGCGCGCAACCTCGTGAAGACTTCGGGCGATGCCTACGTACGCTACTGGGCGGCGATGTCGGTCGGTCTCTCCGCGCGGTTGCTCGGCCGCTCCGATGAGGCGCTGCGCAGCCTGCAGGACGCGTTCACGCTGGCCGACGCAACGCAGGACCATTATCGGCGCGGCGCCGCGCTCTATCAGCTTTCGGTCCTCGACCTTTATCTCAAGCAAGCCAACCGCGCCCGCGATGAAAGCGTCGCCGCATTCAACGAGTCGCGGCTCGGCGGAAGCTCGTGGGGAATGTCCAAGGCGAAGATGTCGGAGTCGGCCGCGCTCGAAATCCTCAACCGGCCGAAGGAAGAGCTCGCGGCGATGCAGGATGCGCTGGCCATCGCGCGCAACGCAAAGTCGGACGTCACCGAGTGCTATGCGCTCATCAACCTCGCCGACATCTACCTTCGCCGCAAGGACTACAAGACTGCGTTTGACCTGTCGGAGCGATCGCTCAAGCTCGCGCAGCAGCAGGACAACATCTCGCTGGTCGCCGTGAACAAAGCGAACATGGGATTCGCGTTGTTCGGCATGAACCGGATCGACGCCGGCAAGCGGCTGGCGGAGGAAGCGCTGGCGGAATACGAGCGCAACGGCGCCCTGGCCGAAATTTCCGGCATCCTGGGCGACTACGGCCAGTACCTCGCAAGCGCCGGCGATTTCAAGGCAGCGCTGGCCTTGCGCGATCGTCAGCAACGCGTCAACGACAAGATCGCGCTTGCCGTACGGGAAAAAGACGTCGTCGAGATGCAGGGCAAGTTCGAGTCCGAAAAGCGGATCCGCGAGATCGAGATCCTCAACCGGGAAAAGGACCTGCAGGCGATCGAACTGCAGAACCGTCAATGGCAGCAGCGAGTCTGGTGGCTTCTGGCGGCGGTCTTCGCGGCGTCCTTCGCCATCGTCGCCTTCCTGTATCGCAAGCTCCGGACGATCAACCGGCTGCTGGCGGAGAAAAACAGCGAGCTCAGCTTCCAGAGCAGCCGCGATCCGCTGACAGCGCTCTACAACCGGCGCCATTTCCAGAATTTCATCAACGAGGGCCGCGGCGACCTGGAGCGGCGGCGCGGCGCCGTCGAAAGGCCGGTACAGGCGCTGCTGCTGATCGACCTCGACCACTTCAAGATGATCAACGACCAGTTCGGACATGCGGCAGGGGACGCCGTACTCGTCGCCGTCGCGCGGCGGCTGCGCGACACACTTCGCGAAACGGACATGATCGTCCGCTGGGGCGGCGAGGAATTCCTGGTGTTCGTTCCCGCGGCGCCCTCGGACCGGCTCGACGAAATCGTCTCGCGTGTCATGCACGCAGTTTCGTCGGAGCCCATTCAGTACATGGGCCACTATCTTCAGCTCACGGTTTCGATCGGGTATTCGCCCGTGCTGCTGCCGCCGGACGACGTCGCGCTCGGCTGGGAGCGCGTGATCGGCCTCGTCGACAAGGCGCTTTACATGGCGAAACTTCACGGCCGCAACCGCGCCTACGGCGTCGGTGGAATGCTGCGCCCGGGAGACGAAGCATTGGCCGCTGTCGATTCCGACCTGGAAAAGGCGTGGCGCGACGGTGTGGTGGACATGCGCGTGCTGGTGGGCACGCAAACGCTCGCCGCGTCCGCGCGGAATGTCCCGCCGCCCGGCGTTCTGCAGCACTGATCGTCGTCGACGGACACTCGCGGGCGAAGCGTGGCGCCCGTGCTAGTATTTTGATTTGACGACGATGGGTGCGCGCCGCGCCGGTGCGCGCCACCACGCGCATCCCGCATCCGATGGTCGCCAGTCCCCGGCATTTCCTCCAGTTTCGCGATTTCGCGCGCGAGGAATTCGATCACCTCTTCGCCCGCACGAAGTGGATCAAGGAGCGGTTCAAGCGCTACGAGCTGTACCAGCCGCTGCGCGATCGCACGCTCGCGATGGTGTTCGAGAAGGCGTCGACGCGCACACGCGTGTCGTTCGAAGCCGGAATGAACCAGTTGGGCGGCATCGCCATCAACTTGAATCGCGGCGATACGCAGTTGGCGCGCGGCGAGCCGATCGAGGATGTCGCTCGGGTGATCTCGCGCATGGTCGACGTCGTGATGATCCGCACGTTCGAGCAATCGATCATCGAGCGCTTCGCCGCGCACTCGCGCGTGCCCGTGATCAACGGCCTCACCAACGAATACCATCCGTGCCAGATCCTCGCGGACATCTATACGTACGTCGAGCATCGCGGCGGAATCGCGGGCCGCACCGTCGCGTGGATCGGCGACTCCAACAACGTCTGCTACACGTGGCTGCAGGCCGCGACGATCCTCGACTTTCGCGTGCACGTGTCCACACCGCCCGGCTACGAACTGGAAGCCTCCCGCGCCGAGGGCCACTTCGAGGCGTTCGCGGACCCGGCGGACGCGTGCCGCGGCGCCGATCTCGTCACGACCGACGTCTGGACCAGCATGGGCTTCGAAGCCGAGAACGACGCGCGGCTGCGCGACTTTGCGCGCTGGAAAGTCGACGCCGACATGATGCGGCGAGCGAAGCCCGATGCGCTTTTCATGCACTGCCTGCCCGCGCATCGCGGCGAGGAAGTCGACGCCGACGTGATCGACGGGCCGCAAAGCGTGGTCTGGGACGAGGCCGAGAATCGCATGCACGCGCAGAAGGCGCTGCTCGAGTACCTTGTGTGCGGGCGCGTCAGTTCTTAGGAGAGAACCTTTGCACATGTTCGTTCGCGTGTTGCTCGCCTGTCTCGGCGTCGCTGCGTACTCACCGGCATTCGCGCAGGCTTACCCCGACAAGCCGGTCAAGTTCGTGATGTCCGCCCCCGCGGGGAGTTCGATCGACACGCTGGGTCGCACGATCGCCGACAAGTTGAAGGACCGTCTCGGCCAGCCCGTCATCGTCGAGAACAAGCCGGCCGCGGGCGGCACCGTGGCCACCGGCGAGGTCGCAAAGGCACCGCCCGACGGCTACACGATGGTCCTCGCGTTCAACGGTCCGCTGTCGATCACGCCTCTGCTGTCCAAGGTCCCCTACGACGTGCAGAAGGATTTAGCGCCGGTGATCATCACGTCGAGCCAGCCCAACGTGCTCGCCGTGACATCGCAGCTTCCCGTCAAGTCCGTGCAGGAACTCGTGGCGTACGCCAAAGCCAATCCGGGCAAACTCAATTTCGCGTCGGTCGGCAGTGGTAGCTCGTCGCACCTCAACGCCGAATTGCTCAAGACGATGGCGGGAATCGACATCGTGCACATTCCGTTCAACGGCTCCCCGCCGGCCGTCACGGCGACGATCCAGAACGAAACGCAGATGATCTTCGCGGTGATGCAGCCGCTGCAGCCGCAGATCCAGGCCGGCAAGTTGCGCGCGCTGGCGGTAACGTCGGCGAAGCGCTTCCCGCTGCTGCCCGACCTGCCGACGATCGCGGAGTCCGGCTATCCCGGGTTCGAGTCGCTCGCCTGGAACGGCGTGCTCGTTCCCGCCGCAACGCCGAAGGCGATCGTGAACCGGCTCAACGCCGAGATCAACGCGGTATTGAAGGATCCCGACGTCGTCCAGAAGATGAACGCCTCGGGCTTCGCCCTCATCGGCGGCACGCCCGAGGAGTTCGGTATCCTCATCAAGGCCGAATCCGACAAATGGGCGCCGGTGATCAAGAAGGCCGGCGTCAAGATTGACTAGCGCCGGAAACTGCACGCCGGCTACTTCGATTCGGTATCGCCGTCGCGCAGCCGCGGCAGCGGTGAATCCGCCGACGGTTGCAGAAGCCCCGTCTTCATGTACGTCAGGAGTTTTGCGCGCGTGTCGGCGATGTCGAGATTGCGCATCGTGAGCTGGCCGATGCGGTCCTGTGGCGTGAACGACGAATCCCCCTTCTCCATCGTCAAACGTTCCGGCATGTAGGTCAGGTTCGGGCTCGCGGTGTCGAGGATCGAGTAGTCGTTGCCCCGGCGCAATTCGAGCGTGACCTCTCCGGTGATCGCGCGCGCAACCCAGCGCTGTGCAGTCTCGCGAAGCATCATCGCCTGCGGGTCGAACCAGCGACCCTGGTACAAGAGCCGGCCGAGCCGGCGACCGCCGTCGCGGTATTGCTCGATCGTGTCCTCGTTGTGGATGCCGGTGACGAGGCGCTCGTACGCGATGTGCAGAAGCGCCATTCCAGGCGCCTCGTAGATACCGCGGCTCTTGGCCTCGATGATCCGGTTCTCGATCTGGTCGCTCATGCCCAGCCCATGGCGGCCGCCGATCGCATTGGCCTCGAGCATCAGCGACACTTCATCGGCAAACGCGATGCCGTTGAGCGCGACCGGACGCCCTTCATCGAAGCGGATCGACACGGTTTCGGCCTTGACGACGACATCGTCGCGCCAGAAAGCGACGCCCATGATCGGCTGGACGATCTTGATGCCCTTGTCCAGAAATTCGAGATCCTTCGCCTCGTGCGTCGCGCCGAGCAGATTCGAGTCGGTGGAATACGCTTTTTCCATGCCCATCTTGTAGTCGAAGCCGGCGCGCGCCAAGTACTCGGACATCTCCTTGCGGCCGCCCAGTTCGTCGATGAACCGGGCATCGAGCCACGGCTTGTAGATGCGCAGATTCGGATTGGCGAGCAGCCCGTAACGGTAGAAGCGCTCGATGTCGTTGCCCTTGTAGGTGCTGCCGTCGCCCCAGATGTTGACGTCGTCGTCGCGCATCGCAACGACGAGCATCGTGCCCGTCACCGCGCGGCCGAGCGGCGTCGTGTTGAAGTAGGTGACCCCACCCGTCGAAATGTGAAATGCGCCCGCCTGCAGCGCGGCAATGCCCTCGGCGACGAGGGCGGCGCGGCAATCGACGAGGCGCGCACTTTCCGCGCCATATTGCTTTGCGCGGCGCGGAATTTCGTCGTAGTCCGGCTCGTCGGGCTGGCCGAGATTCGCCGTGTACGCGTAGGGAATCGCGCCCTTCGCGCGCATCCAGTGCAGCGCGGCGCTGGTGTCGAGCCCGCCCGAAAAGGCGATACCGACTTTCTGGCCGACGGGAAGGTCCTGCAGGATGTGCGACATGAGCGGGTTTGTTGTCGGAGCCCTTCGATCAGCTATTCTAGCCGACTCGCCTCCCGAGATCCCGCGAGCTTCACACCATGCCCGAGTTGCCCGACATCACGGTCTACCGCGAAGCGCTCGACACGCGTATTCGTGGCCGGATTCTCGAGCAGGTGCGCATCGTCAATCCATTCGTCCTGCGCACCGCGGTCCCACCGATCACCGAGGCCGCGGGAAAACGCGTTGTCGGCGTGCGGCGTCTCGGCAAGCGCATCGTTCTGGCGCTCGAAGATGATCTCTTCCTGATCCTGCATTTGATGGTTGCCGGCCGCCTGCGTTGGCTCGCTAAAATCGCCAAGTTGCCAGCGCGGATCACGCTCGCGATATTCGAGTTCGACAATGGCAAGCTCGTGTTCACGGAAGCGGGCACCAAGCGACGCGCCTCGCTGCATATCGTCCGCGGCGAGGCGGCGCTTGCTGCGTTCAACATGGGCGGGCTCGAAGTTCTCGAAGCCGATGGCGCGACCTTCGCCGCCCGGCTGCGCAGCGAAAACCATACATTGAAACGCGCCCTGACCGATCCGCACCTTTTCAGCGGAATCGGGAACGCGTATTCCGACGAGATTCTGCACCGCGCCAAGTTGTCACCGCTGGCGCTCACTTCGAAGCTCGATGACGGCGAAGTCGCGGGGCTCCACGACGCGACTCGCGCCGTTCTCACCGAATGGACAGACCGATTGCGCACGCGGGCAGGCGACGAATTCCCCGAACGGGTGACGGCATTCCATCCGGAAATGGCCGTCCACGGCAAATTCGGTCAGCCGTGCCCGGTCTGCGGAGCCCCGGTGCAGCGGATCGTGTACGCCGAGAACGAATGCAACTACTGTGCACGCTGCCAGAACGACGGTGTCATTCTCGCCGATCGCGCCCTGTCCCGGCTCCTGCACAAGAGCTGGCCGCGGTCGATCGACGAGTTGGGCTGAAGCCCGTGGGGCGCTCAAGTTGTGGCTCGCCCGGCGAACGTGCTAGCTTCTCGGTCTTCCCGCCATCCCGATCCCCTGCCGCCATGCCCTCTTTCGATATCATTTCCGAAGTCAACGAGGTCGAAGTCAACAACGCGCTCGACCAGGTCAACAAGGAACTCGGCACGCGCTTCGACTTCAAGGATTCCGACGCGCGCGTCGAGTACAAGGACAAGGTGCTGACGCTTCACGCCGACGACAACTTCAAGTTGAAGCAGGTCACGGACATCCTGACCACGAAACTCGCCAAGCGCAATGTCGACGTCCGGTCGCTCAAGTACGGCGACGTCGAGAAGGTCTCCCACAACAAGGTCAAGCAGTTGGTCACTGTGCGCACCGGCGTCGAGCAGGAGTTGTCGAAGAAAATCGTCAAGATGCTGAAGGACAGCAAGCTCAAGGTGCAAGGATCGATCCAGGGCGACACGGTGCGAGTCTCGGGTGCGAAGCGCGATGAATTGCAGAACGCGATCACGCTTATCAAGAAGTCGATCACCGACTTTCCGCTGCAGTTCAACAATTTCCGCGAATAGCGCTCGTCAAAACGCACGTGGATTTCCAGGAACGCGGCGCCTTGAGTCCGCTGGCCTATGTCCCCTTCACGGCCGAGACGGCGCGGCTGGAACTCGAAGTACTGACGCCCGAACACGCGCCACGGCTCATCGCCGGTTTGGCGGATCCGTCGCTCTACGCGTGGCTCGACTGGACGACTCCGGATCTCGAATCACTCACGCGGCGCTTCGAGAGCATCTGCCGCCGGCCCGCGCCGGAGGGCCAGTTGTGGCTCAATTGGGCGCTGCGGCGCCAGGATAACGGGCGCTATGCGGGCTTGGCCGAAGCGACGGTCTACCCGAATCGGGAAGCGAATCTCGCGTATTTCGTCTTCGCTTCCGAGCAGCGACAAGGATTCGCCGTGGAGGCCACTGCCGCCGTCATCGCCCATCTGCGGCGCGACTATGGCGTGCACACGTTTCTCATCGCGGCAGATATTCGCAACGTCGCGTCGCACCGCGTCGCCGAAAGGTTGGGCTTAGAGCGCGTGGGAGGTCCGCAACCGGCGGGCACGCTGCGCGGCGAACCGGCCTTCGACTATTGCTACAGGTTGGTCGAAATGCCCTAGGCGAGATCGACGACCAGTGCGTCGCGGGTGGCGGCGCCCACCGTGGGAATTTCCGAGCGGTAGTTCTGGTGATCGACGCCGACCGACAGTCCCGCGCCGCGCTTCAACGCGGCCACCATGTCCGACATCAGCTCGAACCGCAGGAAGTGGACGGCCGACGTCTTGACCTCGTTTTCGCGAGGCAAGTCCTCGTCGGCGATCGCCCATACCTTTGCGCAACCGTCCACCGCAATGTAGACGCGGTCTTCGATGCCCTTGAGGTCCATCAGCGCCGCACGCCTCGCGTCGACGTCCTCGTACTCGATCAGCATCGTCGCCTTGAAGTTGCTGCCGTCGGGCACCAGCGGATTGTAAACTTCGAGCTCGTCTTGAATCGCCTCTTCCTCGAAGGCCTTTTCGCTCAGCAGCATTTCCTGGATCTGATAGCGCATCGTCAGCTCGTCCTCGAACAAGAGCGTGACGTGCTCGCCCAGATGGACCGTTCGCAGTCTCTTGTGCGGAATGACGCGCGCCCGGTAGTCCTTGCGCGCCTTGGCATACGCTTCGAGCGTCAGCAGGCTCTCTCGTTGAATTGCAGGCATCGTTCACTCCAGTCCGTACGCAATGCGCAGCAAGGTGAGCGGATGCTCGCGACGCGCGTGCGCCGTGCCGCCCTGGGTCTCGATGCCCTGCATGATCCGGCGCGCGGCGATCGGGCAATCGGAACTGACGAAGTCCGGATCACCGTCACCCATCCGGACGAACACGGGCTTGCCGATCCGCATCGATTCAGCGAAGAACTCGGCCTTCACGCCCCATGTTCCGTTGTGGCCGGCGCAACGCTCGACCGTGCTGACGCTGGTATCGGGAATCCACTCCAGCACTTCGCGTGTCTTCTGGCCGACGTTCTGCACGCGCGAGTGGCAGGGAATGTGATAGCTGACGTTGCCCAACGCGGTCTTGAATTCCTTCTTGAGCAATCCATCCTTGTCGCGCAGCACGAAGTATTCGAACGGATCGAACATCGCCTCGGCCACGGCCGCGACGTCAGTGTCGTCCGGAAACAGCAACGGCAGCTCCTGCTTGAACATCAACGTGCACGAGGGAACCGCCGTCAGGATGGCGTGACCATCGCGCGCCAGCGCCGCAAGTGGCGGGATGTTCACGTTCTTCAGCCGCTCGACGGCGCCCAAGTCACCCAATTCGAGCTTGGGCATGCCGCAACACGCTTCCTTTTCGACAACGCGGTACGGGATCTCGTTGTGCGCGAGCAGCTTCAGAAGGTCGTGCCCGATCCCCGGCTCGTTGTAGTTCACGTAACAGGTCGCGAAGACCGCGATTTTGCCGGGCGTGCGCTCGCCGTTGCGAACCGGCCAAGCCAGCGACGGCTCGGCGTGGGAAAGGAAGCGCGCTGCGGCGTACGGCGGCAATTCGGTGGCGGCCGCGATACCCATCATCGCCCGGCCGGCCTTGCGCAGCGACGGCGACGTGCTTGCCGCATTCACCATCCGCGCGACCACCGGGATGGTCGCAAGTTTCCCGACCCGGTCGGTCGAGGTCAGCACGCGATCGCGAAGCTTGACGTCACCCTTTGCGAATTTCTGCGTCTTCGCGCGCAGCATGAGATGCGGGAAGTCGACGTTCCACGGATGCGGTGGCACGTACGGACATTTGGTCATGAAGCAGATGTCGCACAGATAACACTGGTCGACGACTTTGCCGAAATCGGATTTCGGCACGCTGTCCAACTCGCCCGTCTTGCTCGCATCAACCAGGTCGAACAGCGTCGGAAACGCGCCGCACAGGTTGACGCACCGGCGGCACGTGTGACAGATGTCGAAGACGCGTTCGAGCTCCGCGTTGAGCGACGCCTCGTCGTAGAAATCCGGGTTGCGCCAGTCGAGGGGGTGGCGCTTCGGCGCTTCGAGATTGCCCTCACGGACGTTCATCGCAACCTCTGGCCAGCGCAGTTACATGCAAACAACGTGTTTTGCAAGATGAATCTCGGCCGGATCATTTCAGCACGGGGGTTCCGCCCGAAAGTTGGTGCGTCGCCCGCGGCGACGTACCAACGAGCGTTGAGCGTCGCGAATTCCCGCGACGCTCCAACGCGCGCCTAATCGGCCAACGCGTCCAGTGCCTTTTGAAAGCGATTGGCGTGGGAGCGTTCAGCCTTCGCCAACGTCTCGAACCAGTCGGCGATCTCGTCGAAGTGTTCGGCGCGCGCGGCCTTCGCCATGCCCGGATACATGTCCGTGTACTCGTGCGTCTCGCCGGCCACTGCGGACTTGAGATTCTCGCGGCTGGTGCCGATCGGAAGTTCCGTCGCCGGGTCGCCGACCTGCGCCAGATAGTCGAGATGGCCGTGCGCATGGCCGGTTTCGCCTTCGGCTGTCGAGCGGAACAGCGCCGAAATGTCGTTCTGGCCCTCGACGTCCGCCTTGGTTGCGAAATAGAGATAGCGACGGTTGGCCATCGATTCGCCCGCGAACGCGGCCTTCAGGTTTTCGTGCGTCTTGGTGCCTTTCAGATTCGCCATGCTGCCCTCCTTCAAAAAAACGCCGAGTTTTCCCAGCAACTATTTTTGCGCACCGCCTGACATGCGTCCAATTGATTGTGCGAATGCATATGATAATTTTTACTTAACGTCATGAACGCACCAATGAGACAACGAGCAGCCACCGCGGGTTCTTCGGCCAGGAACCCGTTGGCGCTCAGTCGATGCGCTCGTACGCCGGCAGCGTCAGGAATTCGACGAACGTGTCGTCGCTGACCAGGTCCGCGAAGATCGCCGCGGCCTCGTCGTATTTGCCGGCGCCGAATTCCTCGCCGAGCAAGTCCCGGATTTTTTTCATCTCTTCGGGAATCATCGCGGCCACCATCTCCCAGGTGACCTTGCGGCCGTCGTCCAGCGTTCCCTTGGGCGAGCGGATCCACTGCCAGACCTGCGATCGCGAAATTTCCGCCGTCGCGGCGTCTTCCATCAGGTTGAAGATCGGCACCGCGCCCTGCCCGGCGAGCCACGCGCCGATGTACTGGATCGCCACGTTGATGTTGAGGCGCAACCCCTTCTCCGTGATCGGCTGCTCGGGCTCGAACTTGACCAGGTCCGCCGCACCGACCCGAACATCCTCGCGCTTTGCGAGCGCAATCTGGTTGGGCGTAGGCATGATCCGGTTGAAAGCTTCGAGTGCGACGGGAACGAGACCCGGGTGCGCGACCCACGTGCCGTCATGTCCGTACGTCGCCTCGCGCTCCTTGTCCGCCTTCACCTTCGCAAACGCCTCGCGATTGGCCGCCTCGTCGTTCTTCACCGGGATTTGCGCCGCCATGCCGCCCATCGCGTGGATGTTGCGGCGGTGGCAGGTCTTGATGCAAAGCTCGGCGTAACTTTTCAGGAAATGCGTCGTCATCGTCACCAGCGCCCGGTCGGCGAGGCAGAAATCGTGGTTGTTCCGGAATTTCTTGATGCACGAGAAGATGTAATCCCAGCGGCCGCAGTTGAGCCCGGCGGAATGCTCGCGCAACTCGAACAGGATCTCGTCCATTTCATAGGCGGCGAGGATCGTCTCGATCAGGACCGTCGCCTTGATCGTCCCGGTGGGGATGCCCAGTTCGTCCTGCGCCATCACGAAGATGTCGTTCCACAACCGCGCCTCGAGATGGCTCTCGAGTTTCGGAAGGTAGAAGTACGGGCCGCTGCCGCGCGCGACGAGTTCCTCGGCGTTGTGGAAGAAATACAGCGCGAAATCGAAGATGCCGCCCGACACCGCGCGGCCGTCGACTTTGACGTGCTTTTCCGGAAGATGCCAGCCGCGCGGGCGCACGAACAGCGTAGCGAGCTTGTCCTTCAGCGCGTACGCCTTGCCTTCCGGCGACACGAAATCGATCCGGCGGCGGATCGCGTCGCGCAGGTTGATGTGCCCCTTGATGTTATTGTCCCAGCGCGGCGTGTTGGCGTCCTCGAAGTCGGCCATGAAGACCTGCGCGCCCGAGTTGAGCGCGTTGACGATCATCTTGCGGTCGACGGGTCCGGTGATTTCGACGCGCCGGTCCGCGATGTCGGCGCCGTAGGGAGCGCAGGTCCAGTCGCCCTCGCGCACCGCCCTTGTTTCGGGGAGAAAGTCCGGCAGCTTGCCCGCGTCGAAGTCGGCCTGGCGCTGTGCGCGGCGCGCCAGAAGTTCGTCACGCCGCCCACCAAACGCGCGCTGCAATTTGGCGAAGAACGCCACGGCCTCCGGCGTCAGAATTTGCGCGAATTCAGGCGTGACGCGTCCGGCGATATCGATGCCGGGGCCGTAAACGGGCGTGCTCATCGAGGTCCTTGCAGGTGGTCGCCGACACCGCGTTCACACGGCCGCCAATTGCGGCGCGCGCAGCGGGACTCAAACCGGCAATTCTACCGGATTTGCGCGCTGCACAATGGCCGACCGGAGTCCACAACGCGCGCGCCTGGCTGTCGCGCAGGGACCCTCGTGTCAGGCGTACGTCGCGCGCTTTGCCGCCGGTTGCGCGAGCATCCCCTGCGCAATGCCGCGATTGACCGCGCTTACGACCGCGCGCAGCGTCGCCGTGACGATGTTCGGGTCGAGGCCGACGCCGTACACCGTCTGATCCGCGCCGACACGCAGCTGCACGTAGGCGACCGCCGTCGCGTCCTCGCCTGCCCCAACGCCGTGCTCGTGGTAATTCTGCACGTGGATGTCGAAGCCGCCATCCTTGCGCAACGCATGAACGAACGCATCGACCGGACCATTGCCGGCGCCGGTCAGCACCGTTTCAGTGCCGTCGACCAGGAGATGCGCGCTCAGTTGTTCGATCGTGCCGTCGGCGACGTTGTGCTGCGCGCGATGTCCCGCATAGGCCACGGGCATCGTCGCGGCGATGTATTCGCGTTCGAACGCCGCGTGAATATCGGCGGGGACCAGCTCCTTGCCCGTCGCGTCGGTGATTCGCTGGATCACCTGGCTGAATTCGATCTGCAGCAGGCGCGGCATCGCCAGCCCGTAGTCGCGCTCGAGAAGGTAGGCGATGCCGCCCTTGCCCGACTGGCTGTTGACGCGAATCACCGCATCGTACGTGCGTCCGACGTCGGCCGGATCGATGGGCAGGTAGGGAACGTCCCACACCGGGTTGCCGCGCGAGAGCTCGGTCGCGCGCGCGGCGAGGCCCTTCTTGATCGCATCCTGGTGCGATCCGGAAAACGCCGTGAACACGAGATCGCCGCCGTACGGATGGCGCGGAGCCACGGGAAGCTGGTTGCAATGCTCGACGGTGCGGATGACGTCGTTGATGTCGGAAAAGTCGATGCCCGGGTCGACACCTTGCGTGAACAAGTTCAAGCCCAGCGTCACGAGGCAGACGTTGCCGGTGCGCTCGCCGTTGCCGAAAAGGCACCCCTCGACCCGATCAGCGCCTCCCATGATGGCGAGTTCCGTCGCCGCCACGCCGCAACCTCGGTCGTTGTGCGGGTGGACCGAGAGCACGATCGCATCGCGGCGCGCGAGATGGCGCGACATCCACTCGATCTGGTCCGCGTAGATGTTCGGCGGGGCCATTTCGACGGTCGCCGGAAGGTTGACGATCATCTTGTGGTCCGGCGTCGGCTGCCAGACGGCGCTCACCGCGTCACACATTTCCACCGAGAAGTCGAGCTCGGTCGCGGTAAAGCTCTCCGGCGAGTACTCGAAGATCCAGTCCGTCGCCGGCCGTGCGGCCGCGCACTCGCGGATGACTTTGGCGCCAGCGACCGCGATGTCCCGAATGCCTTCGCGATCGAGGCCGAACACGAGGCGCCGTTGCGTCGTGGACGTTGAATTGTAAAGATGCACGATGGCGCGCTTGGCTCCTGCCATCGCATCGAACGTGCGCCGGATGATCTGCTCGCGCGCCTGTGTCAACACCTGGACGGTCACGTCGTCCGGAATCAAGCCCTCCTCGATCAGCTTGCGAACGAAGTCGTAATCGGTTTGCGACGCCGCCGGAAAACCGATCTCGATTTCCTTGTAGCCCATCTTGACCAGCAACTTGAACATCCGGAGCTTGCGTTCCGGGTCCATCGGCTCGATCAACGCCTGGTTGCCGTCGCGCAGGTCGACGCTGCACCACACGGGCGGCTTCGTGATCGCGCGCGATGGCCACGTTCGGTCGTCAAGGGGGACGGGGGCGAAAGGCTTGTACTTCTGCGACGGGTCGATGGTCATGGCACGCTCTTTAGGCTCGTAGGAACTAGGAATCGCCTTCCGGTGCTCCGGAGGACGCTCTTTAGGCCAAACTCGAATTGAGGTGTGAGTTTATGTGCGCGCGGGGCGCAGCAGGAGCAGCAGGCCGCCGGAAACGAGCGCGGGCGCGGACGCGAAGGCAATCCGGGCGCTGGTGACGGTGATGTTGGAGCTGCTCATGGAGATGACACTATCCGAAATTGTGCAGCACCGCAAGGGGCCGTCGGGCAGGGACTGCGCAACTCGCCCTGGTGGCATAATCGCCGCGCCATGAAAACGACCGGCCGCGCCGCGCTTTCGATACCGCGATGGATCCCCAGGCTGCGGCCGTGGCAGAAGGAGTTCTGGATCCTCGCCGCCTGCATTGCCGTCGCAGGGACGGCATCGCTCATGCTGGGGCAGGACGCCAACTGGGACCTTCAGAATTACCATTATTACAACCCCTGGGCGTGGTTGAACGGCCGCATTTACTCGTACGACATCGTCGCCGCGCAGTTGCAGACGTACCACAATCCGCTGCCCGACATCCCGTTCTACCTGATGGTCAAGGCGGGCTGGCGCCCGACGCGAATCGCCTTCGCTCTCGCGGTTCCGGCCGGCATTGCCGCCTATTTCCTTCTCAAACTGCTGCCGCTCTTGTTTCGCGATCTTCCGGTTCGCGATCGGCGGTGGGCGACGGGCATCGCGTTCGCCGTCGGCATCACGTCGGCGATGGCCATCGGCGTGCTCGGCACGACGATGAACGAATGGCCCGGCACGGCACTGACGATCGCAGCGCTGTGGGTGATTGTCCGCGCGCTCGCGACCGGTCCGCACGCGCCCATTCCCCGCCGCGCGCTCGTCATCGCCGGCGTGCTTTGCGGGTTCGCCGCGGGTGCCAAGCTGACCTTCGGCATATTTGCGGTCGGACTTTGCGTCGCGATCCTCCTGCGCGGCCCGTGGCGGCGCGCGTTCGGCGAAGCCTTTATCTTCGGTATCGCCGTGCTCGTTGGGACCGCTGTCACAGCCGGTCCGTGGATGTGGGCGCTGTGGACGCATTTCGGCAATCCGGTCTTCCCCTATGCGAACGAATGGATCAAGTCGCCGTGGTGGGGACAATATGAAGTACAGAGCCGGCGATACGGCCCGCATACACTGGGAGAGTGGCTGGTGTTTCCGTTCACGCTCGCCGCGCCACCCGAGTTTTATGTGGCTGAAGTGAAATACGTCGATGCGCGCTTGTCGGTCGTCTATGGATTCGCACTGATGGCCGGCGCGGCGTGGCTCGCGCAACGCGTGTTCGCGCGAACTCGACTTGACCGCGAACCGCGCGCCACCGTGCCCGGAAGCGCGGTGACATGGCGCCTGCTCGCCGTGTTCTGGGTCGTTTCGTTCGTGATCTGGACGCAGCAGTTCTCGATCCATCGCTACATCGTTCCGCTCGGTGTGCTGTCGGGCGCCCTGCTCGTCGCACTGATGCGCTATCTGCTTCGCCCGCGCATCGTCACCGCTGCAACCGTGGCGGTCGCTGCAGCGCTGATCGCCTCGACCAGCCCTCCCGACTGGTGGCGGATCGACTTCGGGCGCCGGTGGTTCGACGTGGAAATGCCGTGGGTTGCGCCGAATGCGCTCATCCTGCTCACGTCGGACGCGCCGATGGCCCACGTGCTGCCATTCTTCCCGGCGGACGCACGGCATTTCGGACTCAACAACAACATCAACGATCCGGAACGCGACACACTGATGGAAGACACGATCGTGCGCGCCATCCGGGAGCACACCGGACCGATGTATTCGCTGAGCTATCCTGCCGGCACGGGCGACCCGGTGTTGCTGGCAGACGGGCTGTTTCGCGTCAATGAGACCTGTGCCACGATTCGGACCAAAATGCGGACGAGCCCGATGGAACTGTGCCGGGTCATCCACTTTCCGCCACGCTGACGCACGCGCGACACGCCCGCGCGCGGCGAGTGTTAGCCGCTGGCGCCGTTTGCAAATTGCAGGGTTATAGAACTGGACCACAAAATGGATACGCCGACCAAAACCTCGGACACATCTGGTTCGAAGGCGAAAGGCGCAGATTATTGGCGTCGCATTATCTCCGAAAAGCATTTTTTCAGCGGCTGCCAGGATCTCTACGCTCTTCCCCCGATCTACGGGTATTGGTCAAACACCTATCTCCGGCCTCAATTGGAGATACTCGGTTTCAGTCAGCCGGAAGGAATGTTCATCCAATATTTTCAGGACGCCTACGCTGCAAGCAGCGCGTCTGTGAAGCGGTACGTGAGCTTGGGAAGTGGCAACTGCGAAACAGAAATTCGAATCGCCCAATCCATGCTGGATCGGCGGTTTGAGGACTTCACGCTCGATTGCGTTGAGCTTAACAAGACTCTCCTCCTCGACGCGTCCCGGCGAGCCAAGGAGGCAGGGGTCGAGGACCATATCCGGCCAGTGCGCGGGGATCTCAATGCATGGTCCCCACAGACCGAATATGACGGAGTCCTTGCAAACAATTCACTGCACCACGTGGTGAATCTGGAAAACGTGTTTTTTGCGATTCAGCAATGCCTCCTTCCAACTGGAATTTTTGTAACGTCGGACATGATCGGCCGCAATGGCCACATGCGCTGGCCCGAAGCGCTATCGGTTGTCCAGGAGTTCTGGCGAGAACTTCCACAAGACAAGAAATACAACCACCTCTTGCGACGGCACGAGGAGGAATATGAAAACTGGGACTGCTCGTCATCGGGATTCGAAGGTATCCGCGCCCAGGATATTTTGCCCCTGCTGATTGCTTACTTCGAGTTCGATTGGTTTGTGCCCTTTGCGAACGCGGTTGATCCCTTTATCGAGCGAACATTTGGGCCAAACTTCGATATCAATTGTCCGGCGGACCTGGCGTTCATAGACCGGGTACATGCGCGAGACCATGCGGAAATCATGCGGGGAGCTATCAAACCGACTCACATACTCGCGGCGATGTGCGCCGGCCGGCCGGGAAGGGGTTTCTGCCTTAAAGGGCTGACGCCGGAATTTTCCGTGCGCTCGCCGGTCAGGCCGCCATTAGCGTCCTTTATCGTCGGAGACGCGGATCGTGTCCTCCCAAGCGACGCGACGATGCCTGAGCGGCAGCTTGGCGATCAGGAGTCCGGCGTCGCGAAGGTATGGCCCCGGCGTGTTCAAACCGAGAATTACTCCGACCTTTGGTGGAACCCGGCCGAATCAGGTTGGGGCCTCAGCATTCATCACCATGCCAGTTCAGCGCTCGTTGCGTGTTGGATGGTTTACGGACCCGATGACAGACCCACCTGGTTTCTCATGGAACCCGGGAGATGGTTGGACGCCGCAACGTTTCGCGGAATAATCTACGAAGGCAATGGTCCCGATTTTCACGCGCTGTTTGAGGCGGACCGCGTCAAACAGCGCGAAGTGGGGTTCGGCGTTCTGGCGTTTGATGGTGCCGCAAGCGGGACGTTTTCTTATTCTATCGACGGGATGGAAGGCAAGAAGACAATCGTCAGGATGGAATTCTAGTGCGGAGCGTCGCGCGCGCGGCCAGATAGGCCATTCGCTTCGCCTCGCGCCGACCGCGCGCAACGCTGTCGAGGATCATACCGCAAGCGAACGACAGCGACGCCAGCAGCATCAATCCGGTTGCAAGGACTGCGGTGGGCAACCGCGGCACGAGACCGGTCTCCATGAATTCGACGGTCACGCCCGCGCCGAGCGCGAGGCCGATCACCGCAAACACCACGGCGAATCCCGAGAAGAAGGGCAGCGGCTTTACGTCGCGGAAGAGTCGCGCCATCGTCGCCAGGATGCGAAAGCCGTCGCGATAAGTCGACAGCTTGCTTGCGGAGCCGGTGGGCCGTTCGAAATAGCGCGTGCGGATTTCCGCCGACGGTACGCGAAGCTCCAGCGCGTGCACGGTGAGCTCGGTCTCGATCTCGAAGCCGCGCGCCTCCATCGGAAACGACTTGACGAAACGGCGCGACAGTACGCGGTAGCCGGAGAACATGTCGGCCGGCCGCTCGCCGAAAAGAAGTCCGAGCAATGCGTTGAACGCCCGGTTTCCGAAGCGGTGCCCATGCCGGTACGCGGCATCGCGGCCCTCGTCGTCGCGAATCCCGGTCACGAGGTCGAGATCGTCGTCGACGAGCGCGGCCACCATCTCCGGCGCGCGCGCCGCGTCGTACGTCGCGTCGCCATCGGTCACCACGTAGATGTCGGCGTCGATCTCCGCGAACATCCGGCGGACAACGCCGCCCTTGCCGGGCCGCGGCTCGTGCCGCACCACGGCGCCCGAAGCGCGTGCGACGTCGCCCGTGCCATCCGTCGAGCGATTGTCGTACACGTAAACGACACAGCCGGGGAGCGCCTTGCGGAAATCGTCAATCACGCGGCCGACGGTCAGCGCCTCGTTGTAGCAGGGAATGAGCACCGCGACGCGCGGCTCTTCGTCGCCCACGCCGGTCACCCTAGGGCGCGCCGCGGCCGCGGCGCCGGCGCAGCCACAACCAACCGGAGACGACGTATCCGGAGATTGCATAGGCGACAAAGCAGGCGAACAGGACGATCGCCGGCTGGTAGGACAGGAGTGCTATGAACACCGCGATCAGGAAAATCGCGACGAACGGAACGCTTTTCCGGAGATTGATCGACTTGAAGCTCCAGTACTTGAGATTGCTCACCATCGTCAGGCCCGCGAAGACCGTGACCGACCACGCCCACCACTTGATCGTCAAGGGGTCGAGATTGTAGTCATCGACGATCCACACGCAGCCTGCAACGAGCGCCGCAGCCGCCGGGCTTGGTATTCCGGTAAACCATCGTTTGTCGGCGACATCGAGCATCGTGTTGAAGCGCGCCAGGCGCAAGGCCGCGCACACGCAGTAGACGAAGGCGGCAAGCCAGCCCAGCTTGTCCATGTCGCGCAGCACCCATTCGTACATCACGAGCGCCGGGGCCGCGCCGAACGACACCATGTCCGACAGGCTGTCGAATTCGGCGCCGAACGCGCTCTGCGTCTTCGTGAGGCGCGCCACGCGGCCATCGAGGCTGTCCAGCACCATCGCGACGAAGATCGCGATCGCGGCCTGGTCGAACGTGAGATTCATCGCCTGCACGATCGCGTAGAAGCCGGCGAACAGCGCCGCCGTCGTGAACAGGTTGGGCAGCAGATAGATGCCGCGGCGCCGGATCCGGTTTTTTCGCAGCACCCTTTCCTGGGCGTAGTCTTCGTGCATCGACGACATCAGGGCAATTCCGCGAGGATCGTTTCGGTGGCGGCGACGACATCGCCCACAGCGACGCGCGGCCTGGAGGCGGGATCGAGGTAGACGTCCACGCGCGAGCCGAAGCGGATGAAGCCGTAGCGCTGGCCTCTCGAAAGTGTGGCGCCCGTATCCACGTAGCACAGTATGCGCCGCGCAATGAGCCCCGCAATCTGCACGCAGGTCACGTCCTGGCCCGACGCCGTGCGCAACTGCAGCGCATTGCGTTCGTTTTCGAGCGACGCCTTGTCGAGCGCAGCGTTGAAAAAGCTGCCCTCGTGGTACCAGCGATTCGCAATCGTGGCGTCGACCGGGCTGCGGTTCGAATGGACGTTGAACACATTCATGAACACGCTGATCTTGAGGGCGTCCCGCTCGAGATACGGATCGCGCGCCGTCCCGACCATGACGATGCGGCCATCCGCCGGCGACAGCACGGATTTTTCACCCTGTGGAATCGTGCGCGCGGGATCGCGGAAGAATTGCAGGATGAAGAAGAACGCGGCCCAGGCAAGAAAGGCCGCGATGCCCCAGCCCAGCGCGGTCAGCGCCACCGCCACGACGGCGATAACCGCCAGGAAGGGCCAGCCTTCGCGAGCGATGATCGGATGCGGGTAGGCGTTGTTCATCGAACGCCCCGGAACTGTGGAGACGGGCGGATTATGCCCTACCGCACGCTATTTCGTGGCGTCGTCGATGCGCCTGGCGTTGTCGGCCGCCTGCTCCTTGACCATCCCCTCGACAGCGCGTGCGCGCTCGAGCGCATTGATCGGCGCGGGCGTGGCGGTCGAAAGATCCGCCGGGGCCTCGGTCGTGCCGACACCCGGTCCGCGCACGCCTCCGGTCGCCGGCGCGGCTTTGGTCGACGGTTCCAATCCGGACAAGAGCCCGTACTGCTTCAACGCGTCCTTGGAGAGCCAGGCGACGATGGCCAATGCAATGAGGATCGCCAGCAACCCAACCCAGCCTCGCTGATCGCTGCGCATGCGCATGGACCTCCGTCTCCTTTGGCTTCAATTCCTCGACTGGTCGACCAGTTTATTCTTTTTGATCCACGGCATCATCGAGCGCAGCTTTTCGCCGACCACCTCGATCGAATGCTCGGAGGTGATGCGGCGGCGCGACAGCAGTGTCGGCGCTCCAGCGCGATTCTCGATGATGAATTCCTTCGCATATTCGCCGGTTTGAATGCGCTTCAGCATGTCGCGCATGGCCTGCTTCGTCTCCGGCGTGACGATCTTCGGCCCGCTGACGTACTCGCCATACTCGGCATTGTTGGAGATCGAGTAGTTCATGTTGGCGATGCCGCCCTCGTAGATCAAATCGACGATGAGCTTCAACTCGTGCAGGCATTCGAAATACGCCATTTCCGGCGCGTAGCCTGCCTCGACCAGCGTCTCGTAGCCGGCCTTGATCAGCTCCACGGTGCCGCCGCACAGCACGGCCTGCTCGCCGAAGAGGTCGGTCTCCGTCTCCTCGCGGAAGTTGGTTTCGATGACGCCGGCGCGGGCGCCTCCGATCGCTGCCGCATACGACAACGCCACGTCGCGCGCCTTCTTCGACACGTCGTGGTGCACGGCGATGAGCATCGGCACGCCACCACCGGCCACGTAGGTCGAGCGCACCGTGTGGCCCGGCGCTTTCGGCGCGATCATGACGACGTCGAGATCGGCGCGCGGCTTGACCTGGCCGTAGTGGATATTGAAGCCGTGCGCGAACGCGAGCGTGGCGCCCTTCCTGATGTTGGGCTCCACGTCGCTCGCGTATGTCGCGGCGATGCTCTCGTCGGGCATCAGCATCATCACGATGTCCGCGCCCTTCACCGCCTCGGCGACTTCGGCGACCTTGAGCCCGGCTTTCTTTGCCTTGTCCCACGACGCGCCTCCCTTGCGCAGGCCGACAGTGACCTTCACGCCGGAATCGTTGAGGTTCTGCGCGTGCGCGTGGCCCTGCGAGCCGTAGCCCACGATCGTGACCTTCTTGCCCTTGACGAGCGAAAGGTCGGCGTCCTTCTCGTAGTAAACCTTCATCATGATTTTGTTCCCCAATTCGACAAGTCAAAATCCTGAACCACAGAGAACACAGAGTACACAGAGAAATGCCAAGTCAACGACACAAACATGTTGTCGGTTCTCTCCGTGCTCTCTGTGCTCTCTGTGGTTCAAGAAGTTGGGTTTGTTGTTTCTAAACTCGCAGGATCCGCTCGCCGCGCCCGATGCCGGAGGCGCCGGTGCGGACGGTCTCGAGGATCACGCCGGGCTCGATCGACTGGATAAATGCGTCGAGCTTGCTGCCCGTGCCGGTCAGCTCGATGGTGTAGCTCTTGTCGGTGACATCGAGGATGCGGCCGCGGAAGATGTCGGCCAGCCGCTTCATCTCGTCGCGATCCTTGCCCGACGCCCGAACCTTGACCAGCATGAGCTCGCGCTCGATATGATTGCCTTCCGTCAAGTCGACGACCTTCACCACCTCGACCAGTTTGTTGAGCTGCTTCGTGATCTGCTCGATGACGTCCTCGGACCCCGTGGTGACGATCGTCATCCGCGACATCGTCGGATCCTCGGTCGGAGCCACGGTGAGGGACTCGATGTTGTAGCCGCGTGCGGAAAAGAGTCCCGAGATTCGCGACAGGGCGCCCGCTTCGTTCTCGACCAATATTGAAAGAATGTGCCTCATGGGAAATGAACCCCCACGCTCGCCGCGGACGCGGCTTCGCTGCCCCCAAAGGGGGCGCAATTCGCGCCTTGGGACGGCCCAGCGGCGCTCATAGCTCCTCCGCCAGGATCATCTCCGTGAGGCCCTTGCCACCGGGAATCATCGGAAACACGTTCTCCGCCTGGTCGGTGATGAAGTCGAGGAACACGAGCCG
>Ga0070708_100000094_pt1 | contig 58776 bp, 46 predicted proteins | sample KBSK5503metaG_FD_65469 | JGI IMG/M metagenome (GOLD analysis project Ga0070708, IMG submission 65469) | Corn, switchgrass and miscanthus rhizosphere microbial communities from Kellogg Biological Station, Michigan, USA - KBS K5-50-3 metaG | ecosystem: Host-associated > Plants > Roots >... | reverse complement strand
GACGCTCGTCCAGGCGTTGCCCTCCCAGTGCACGATTTCGCCCGAGTAGCCCACCGCCCAGACGTCGCTCGCCCCGCTCCCCCAGACGCCGGTGAGGCCGTTCGTCGTGCCGCTCGGGACGCTCGTCCAGGCGCTGCCGTCCCAGTGCAGGATGGTGGCAAAGTCGTCCACCGCCCAGACGTCGCTCGCCGCGCTCCCCCAGACGCCGGCGAGGCTGTTCGTCGTGCCCCTCGAGACCCTCGTCCAGGCGTTGCCGTCCCAGTTCAGGATGGTGCCAGCGACGCCCACCGCCCAGACGTCGCTCGCCCCGCTCGCCCAGACGGCGAGGAGAGGGTTCGTCGTGCCGCTCGAAACGCGCATCCAGGCGCTGCCGCCCCAGTGCACGAGGGTGCTGGTGGTCCTTCCGAACAACACGTCGGTCATCCCGCCCACCGCCCAGACGTCGCTGGCCTCGCTCCCCCAGACGCCCCAGAGGGTGTCCGTCGTGCCGCTCGGGACCCTCGTCCAGGCGCTGCCGTCCCAGTGGCTGATGGTGCCACCGAAGCCCACCGCCCAGACGTCGCTCGCCTCGCTCCCCCAGACGCCCCAGAGGGTGTCCGTCGTGCCGCTCGGGACCCTCGTCCAGGCGCTGCCGTCCCAGTACGCGATTTCGCCCGAGTAGCCCACCGCCCAGACGTCGCTCGCCCCGCTCCCCCAGACGCCGTGGAGGTCGTTCGTCGTGCCGCTCAAGACGCTCGCCCAGGCGCTGCCGTCCCAGTGGAGGATGGTGCCAGCGCCGCCCACCGCCCAGACGTCGCTCGCCCCGCTCCCCCAAACGCCGCGGAGGTCGTGCGTCGTGCCGCTCGAGGTGCTCGTCCAGGCGGTGCCGTCCCAGTGCAGGATGGTGCCAGAGAGGCCCACCGCCCAGACGTCGCTCGCCCCGCTCCCCCAAACGCCGCGGAGGACGTTCGTCGTGCCGCTCGAGGCGCTCGTCCAGGCGGTGCCGTCCCAGTGCAGGATGGTGCCGTAGAAGCCCACCGCCCAGACGTCGCTCGCCCCGCTCCGCCAGACTGCGAGGAGGGTGTTCCCTTGGGGTAACGGATTCCGCCAGCACCAGTTGTCGGCGCTGCAAACCAGGTTTTCACCGTTTACCGTGACAGCGATGCTCGCCGGACTGAAGGTATCGCTGGCCTCGGATGGCGTGGGGTGATTACTCCCGCCGCCGCGGCAGCCTACGAGAGCCAGCAAACCAACCCAAGGTGCGAGCGCGAGGCGCCTCTTCCATCGGAGCATGAAGGTCTGCTCTCGGTGGCCTCCGCGCCAGAGCGGTTTTCACAGCGTCAAATCAGAACTGAGAACCGCGCAAAGCAGGAGAATGTTAGCTGAAGCAGGCACAGAGCCCGTACGTTTGTCAAGTCACAACTCGCGTTGGCACTGGGCTAGTTTTTCTGCCAATGGTGGCTTGACCATCGCTGCCGCGCACTGCCAAGTGGGCGCAGCAGGGTTTGAACCTGCGACCCCTGCCGTGTGAATGAGTTTCAGAGCGTCGCGAACAATTCTCAGGCATCCGCATCCATTCCAAGCGTTCGTAATTGTTCGGACCGTTCACCGGGCGACTCCCAACCATCCCAGCCCGTAAGTGCCGTTTTCAAGAATTTCGGCAAAAAAACGGTGCGGAAACTTGAAGGGCGGCAGCGACACATGGACTTCGACCGCCTGTTTACCGTCCGCGAGGTCGCCGAGCGCCTCAGAGTGAGCAGCGCCACAGTCTACGCGCTGTGCGAGCGCGGCGACCTGGCGCATGTGCGCGTCTCGAACGCCATCCGAATAGTCCCAGACGAGCTCGAGGCCTTCCTGGCTAAGAACCACCGACGCCGTTGACTCGTATCCCCACGACCGCGCCCGGCAGCATCGATCTTCACGCAGGATGTCAACCTCGGAACGACGCCAAAGAGCCGAAGCTTGGGGGACGCCGGCGTCCTCTCCTCGACGCACGCAGGCTGCCGTGCTTCGGCTCGCGGATGACGGCCTGCAGAAGACGCATCTGCGCGCGGTGCCCTCGACCTCCTCTGTCGATGCGGTGGACGTGCTCTCTACTTGCCTCAGTTCCTGCCGTGAGACTCACATTTTGCCTGACAGCCTATCCTGCTTCGAGGAGCGTAAGCCTCGTCGTGAGTTTGGCGGCAAGTTCACCGGCAAGAAGAAGATGCACCCAACCGAGTGCATCCGCGAGCTTCCGGGCCGGGCCGAGTACCGACTGCCGGGCCGACCGCACTTGCCGCGCGTTTCCCGACCACCCTCTCCCAACCACAAAGGAGAGGGTGGTCGGGAAACGCTACATGCGGGGGTGCAGGCAATTTCAGGCCCGTCCCGGAGAGGAGATCCGGGAAAGCGTGGGTGCAGAACAGATGCAGTGGGGGGGGGTACGGACGGGAATTTTCGAGGACATTTTTGAAGGAACCTGGGTGGGGAGGTGCAACTGGTGAATGTCGGTGCCAATTCGAGCGGCCCGGAGAGGTGACATTTGGCGAACGCAAGTGAACCTATGACCGAGGGTAAGCCGTCGGCGCTCGGCGAGGCGTTCAGTGGCTATCGGCTTCAAGATCGCGATCAGCAGCTCCTGGCAATGCTGGCGATGTGCCGATATCTGTCCACGGAGCAAATCCGACGCCTGAGCTTCCCGGGAAGGACCGAAACGCCCGCGGACAAGCGCCTTCGACAGCTGGCGGGGATTGGCAAATACGGATTCACCAAACCTCTTGTTGAGCGCACCGCCTACCGTAACTATGCCGGCGACCTTATTCCGGTTTGGAAGCCCACTCCCCTGGGGTACGTCGCCGCCGCAAACGTCGTGGAAGCGACGACTCGTCCCCCGCGCAATGCGGAAGTTCGCCCCGAGTTCATGGAGCACTTGCTGCTCCTGAACGAGCTATTCGTCGGCCTGGCGGAGGCACCGCTGAAAAAAGCTCTGGCCACTCGGATTGCTGAAATCCCGAGGCGACGTCATCGCAGCGCGACGGACGGCCTGTATGCAAATGCAACGGCGCTCGCGTTCACTTGGACTCCATCCGACTCCGTGCGCCTTCCCTGGAAAGAGTACCGCGACGGCAATTCGTGGGACCGAATTATTCTGCCTGATGCTGTGCTCGAACTTCCAAAATTGCGACGACGGCTATTCCTCGAATGCGAAACCGGAAGCCACACCATCGTTCCGCGCGGGTTCTATAAGCCCGGTTCAACCCTGGGCAAGGCCGTGCGATACGAAAGCTTCATCTGCGAGCTAGCGGACTTCGATTCGAACGTTACCTTCTACCAGCGCCAGTACCCGGACGGCTTCGCGCCCGAAGTCCTGTTCCTCGTTCCCAGACTCGAGCGAGCTGAATCGATCAATCGCGCGTTGACACAGTGGGCCGCACAACGGCGAAGACCGTGGAGGTTGCCGCGCGCGTTGACAATATCTGAAACGATCCGGGAGATTCTCACTGACCTGGGTCAGTGGTCTTTGGAGTTTGGACCTCGCCATGCGAGGGTGCCCGCCGGCGGTTCGGTGGGAGTTCGCGATATTAGATTGCTATGCGCCTTTTTTGACGAGGCTGTGGGCGCTTTGAAGAGGGTTCGTGAGGAAGCGCGCCTGCGAGGCAAGATTCCGCCTCCGTATCCGGGCACCGCTGACGAGGTGCGAAAGCTCTTGGAGCAGCTTTGGAAGAGCGCGAAGGCAGTGCCTTGACGAAATCACTAGCCTGCTACCCATTCTGATTGCCCCCAACGTCAGTCGCAGAACAGTCGGGCCTTACCACCGAACCCGGCGCTTCCGGTTTCGAGGCCGGCACGGGCATCGCGAACTCGCCAGTAGCGTCGCACCCACGCGGGACGCAGGTCGAGCCGGGGTGCCCAGCGAGGCGCCGCCGCCAGGCGTCGAGCAGACGATCCGTCTCCGCGAAGGCGGCTGCGGAATCGGTCTCGGCCCGAACCACCGCGTTTCCACCGCGTCGCGCTCTTCCATGAACAAGGGCATCAGCTCCGCCGGATCGGTCATGACCTGCCGGTGCAAGCGCTCGTGCCGCCACCAATGGGCGCCGGCCCCAGGTTCAGCGGCTGATTCACGCGGACCGGTTTGAAGAGGCCTGTACACGGCGCAGCGGTGCCAGTCGCCCAGTGGCGCACGCGGCCCGGACGCAGGTCGGCGAGCCATGAGGCGGTGGTCTGCGAGCTGGCGACGACGCCTCCCGCGTGCATGCAAGGCGCGTCGAGGCCGCCGGTGAAGAGCGAGTAGGTCGGACCGTTGCGTCCCTCCCCGTGGTCGCGCATCACGCGGGCCAGATGCGCGACTTCCTGAGATTCGCGCCGGAGGGCCAGGGTGCGCCCCTGCCGGATGCAGGCGCTTGACACCCGCGTCTTCACGAAGTCCGAGTGCTCCTGGGCAAACCCTGGGATGGTCAGGGCGTTCGAGATGCTCCGTGTCCCGCTGCGGACTTCTTCCACCGCCCAGCGGCGTCCCGCAGTCTCCAAAACGAAGGCGGCCTTCGGGTCGGCCACGAGATAGCTGTTGTGGTACGCGAACCGGCGATCTTCGTGCCCGCACCCGCCGCCTTGACCGTAGGTTTCCAGCATGCCGGTGATCACCTCGACCGCCCGCTTCGCCGTGTCCGCGCGCTCCAGCGCCAGACGCAGAAGGTCCATGCCGGTCAGACCCGTCGCCGCGACGGGCGTTCGCGTGAAGACCGCCTCGTTGCCGATGGTCACGCCATGTTCGTTCGCGCCCATCTCGGCCCCCCACATCCAGAAGGGGCGAGAAAGCAGCACGGCGTGGGTCTCGCGCACCTGGGGAATCGAGATCCAGGTGCATCGCAGCTCGCTTCCGGCAGCGTAGTGGCGCCGGGCGTGCCACTCCAGGAGCTGCGCTTCATTCGGGTCGCGGTCGGAGTTCTTGGCGAAAAGCACTCCGCTCGCTTTCACTGGTTCGCAGCCAAATGGTGGTAAGCCTCCGATCGGCGCTCAAGAATCCAGGCATCCAGCATAGGGGTCGAGCACGCAGCGCAGGCTGATCGCTCTCCTCGACCGACGCGCCAGATTCGCACTTGGCCCACCATGGCGGAAGGAGACGGCTAGTTTTCTCCTCGACAGACGCGACAAATTCGCGCTCGGGCCCACCTATGAGCAGCGGGGAGATTCGCTGTCCGTGCATCGACGCTGGGAGGACCCCATGGCAACCCCGAACAAGAGGATTGCGTTGGTTTATGCAGGGCTGGCGGTGTCCATTGTGCTGAACGCCGCGGCAGCCCAGGCGCAGGAGGTATCTTTCGAGGCGGCGCGATTCTTCAGCGCCGGGACCGCCCCTGATTTCGTTGCTGTGGGCGACTTCAACGGCGACGGAGTGCCGGACTTGGCCGTTGCCAACTACAGCGACGTCTCGGTGCTGTTGGGCACTGGGGATGGGAGCTTCCAGGCAGCGCGAACCGTCGGGGGCGGCAACCAGCCTACTTGTATTGCGGTGGGCGACTTCAACGGCGACGGCGTGCTGGACCTGGCCTTTGCCAGCTACGGCCGGGATAACTGCATCCGTTATGACGAATGGGGGGACTGTCTTGAGTGGCAGTGGGTGGGCTCTTCCGTTTCTGTGCTCCTCGGTCAGGGGGATGGCACCTTTACGGGCGTGATCGTCAATGTTGTACCTCGCGGTCCCGTCTTCATCGTGACTGCAGACTTCAACGGCGACGGCGTGCTCGACCTGGCCACGGCCAGTGACTATTCCAGCACCGTCTCGGTGCTCTTGGGCAAGGGCGATGGGAGCTTCCAGGCGGCGCGGAGCTTTGCGGTCGGGAGCGACCCTAATTCCGTTGCGGTGGGCGACTTCAACGGCGACGGGGTGCCGGACCTCGCCGTGGCCAACGAGCAATCCAACAGCGTCTCGGTGCTCTTGGGCAATGGGGATGGGAGCTTCCAGGTGCCGAGAAACTTTGCGGCCGGAAGCTACCCTAATTCCGTTGCGGTGGGCGACTTCAACGGCGACGGGGTGCCGGACCTCGCCGTGGTTGACGCCTCCAACACCGTCTCGGTGCTCTTGGGCACCGGGGATGGGAGCTTCCAGGCGGCGCGAAGCTTTGGGACGGGGAGCTACGCTTATTCCGTTGCGGTGGCCGACTTCAACGGGGACGGGGTGCCGGACCTCGCCGTGGCTAACGCCCGCGCCACCTGGGTCTCGGTGCTCCCAGGCAATGGCGATGGGGACTTCCAGGAGGTGCGGAGCTTTCTGATCGGGAGCCACCCTAGGTCCGTCGCCGTGGGCGACTTCAACGGGGACGGGGTGCCGGACCTGGCCGTGGCCTACGAGTACGGGGTCTCGGTGCTGATCAACAACACGCCGCGGTAGTTCTTGATTCGGGGGTGGTCGCGCTGAGGAGTCTGGACCCGGCCCTGAAACTTTGGTCTTGGGGGTTTAACCATCGGCGAGAGTGGGATCAGCGGGACGCGGGTCGGAAAGTGGCGACCGGGAGCTGGTCGTCTGACGCTCAGCGTGGCGGGCTGAAGGCGAGAGCCCGGAACGCGACCTTGGTTGTCGATTTTCTCCTCGACAGACGCGACAAATTCGCCCTCGCGCCCACGTACTAAGCAGCGGGGAGATTCTCTCTGCGTGTAAGGAGAATGGTCATGAAATTGTTTCGACGAAGGGGAACGACCATGAAAGTCACCCGCAAGTTCAGCGTCTTGGGCGTAAGTGTTGCGAGTCCTGAACTATGCCGGAGAAACTTCACCCGGTTGGCGGCGATTCTGGTGCTGGGACTCCTGGGCAGCGCCGCCCACGCACGGATCACCGAAGTGTTGATTGACAGCGTGGAATCGCCAACCTTCGAGGGCCTGTCTTTCGGGCGTACTGGACAGTACGAAAAGTTGGTGGGGCGGGTCCGGGGCACAGTCGATCCCGCTGATCCATCGAACTCGCTCATCACTGACATCGCGCTGGCGCCGCGCGACCCATCCGGACTGGTGGAATACGAGTCTGACTTCTTCTTGCTCAAACCCATCGATATGCGCCGCGGGAACAGAAACATTTTTTACAACGTGGTGAATCGCGGCAACAAAGATGCGCTGGGCAACTTAAACGGTGCGCCCTTAGTGGCGGGTGTTGCTGCGGGGAACCCGACCACCGCAGAGGATGCCGGAGACGGCCTGCTCATGCGTCAGGGGTACACCATCCTCTGGAGCGCGTGGCAAGCCGATGTGCTTCCCGGAGACAACCGGATGACGATGCGGGTGCCGGTGGCATTGAATCCGGATGGCTCGGAGATCACCGGCGAGCTGCGAACCGAATACACCGTCAATGCGCCGACCACCACACAGAACCTCGGCGGCGCTTCCGCCAGTTATGAGACTGTTAGCCTCGATACCTCGAGGGCGACCCTCACCCGGCGAATACGTGAATCGGATCCTCGAGTCCTGGTCCCAAGCGATGCGTGGGCCTTTGCCAATTGTGCGCAGGTCCCTTTCCCCGGTGTCCCGAGCACGACTCAGATTTGCCTCCGGGACGGCTTTGATCCCAACTACATCTACGAGCTCATCTACACTGCCAAGAATCCGCTGGTCCTTGGCCTCGGCTTCGCGGCGACCCGCGATTTGAACTCTTTCTTCCGGCACTCAATGCACGACGATGCCGGCACCCGAAACCCTTTGGCAATCGAGCGACACCGGACCGGGATTCGCCACGCGTTGATCGAGGGGGTCTCGCAGTCCACCCGCTATATCCGTACCTTTATTCATCTGGGCTTCAATACCGACGAGAAGGGTCGAATCGTATTCGAGGGTGCGTACCCTGCCTTCTCCCCCGGCCGGATTCCGCTAAACCTGCGCTTTGGGCACCCAACTGGGGGCGGCGGGCAGCACGACGACCATCTCTTCCCGGGTTCTGAAGCGCCGTTCACCTATGAGCCCGTTTACGATCCGAACACCGACCGGACGGACGGAATCCTGGTTCGCTGCGAGGAAATGGGCACCTGTCCCAAGATTGTGCAGGCGATGAGCTCGCACGAGTTTTGGCAATATCGGCACTCGCTGGATCAGACCGATCCGCTCGGAACGCGGGATCTGGACCTGCCAGAGAACGCTCGGATGTATTTGATGTCGAGCACTCAGCATGCAACGCCGCTCACTCCCCCGCCGGGGACGTTGCCCGACCGCAGGAACTGCCGCTGGCCGGCAAACCCTGCTCCTCATCTCGAGACGGTGCGCGCGCTGTGGGTTGCTTTGGATCGCTGGGTGAACGACGACGTCCGTCCTCCTCCGAGCAAAATACCGACGCTTCGAGAGGGTACTCTGGTCCAGCCAGATCCGGCGACATTTGGGTTTCCCAACATCCCAGCCACCACCTACGTGCCAAACTTTCCAACCGAAGCCGTTGACTTCAATGGCGTTCACAACGCTCTGACGCTGCTGGACTACGGGCCCGAGTTCGACGCTCCAAATGAGTCGGGCAACATCACGCTAAATCCACCAGCCGTGGTGGCGGGGAGGGACTATGCCGTGCTCGTGCCTGCAGTAGACAGCGATGGCAACGACGTCGCGGGCGTTCGATCGACGACCATCCAGGCCCCGCTCGGGACGTACACCGGCTGGAATCGCCGCCGTCCCGGATTCGCCGCTGACGAGCTATGTTTCGTCATTGGCCATTACATCCCGTTTGCCCGAAGCCAGGCGGAGCGCGAGCTCGCTGGCGACCCGCGACCCTCACTGGAAGAGCGTTACACAAATCATGATGGCTACGTGGCTGCGGTGCGATCGGCTGCACAGCGGCTGGTCGCGGAGCGGCTGCTTCTTCCAGCGGACGGCCATCGCCTGATCCAGGAAGCCGAAGAGAGCGACGTCCTCAGGTAAGCGATACTCTGCGGTCGGTGGATCTGCTCCGCCGGGTTCTGTCGTTGACCAAGACTCGATCCCGGCGGTGCCGCGTACGAAGAGGCCTTCCAAGCCGCGCTCGCGTCGCTTTCGAACCGCGAGCGCCTCTGCCTGCGGCTCCACTGCGCGGACGGTCTGGACATCGGCAGGATCGGCACACTCTACAAAATCCACCGCTCGACCGTCGCCCGCGGACTGGCCGAGTATTGCCGAAAGCTGCGCGAGAGCATGCAGGAGAGGTTGCGGAGGTTACCGATCTTCTGATCGCACGATCCGCGGATCACGATGGGGTGCGGCGTTCGGTGTTAATCTCGCTACGTTCATCGACCAGCAGCAGCGCAGCCAATGAACAGACAAGCGAGTTGGTGCTCAACTGGTAGCGTTCACGTCGAGGCGCACGCTCTTGGGAAGCTTCTTCTCGGCCGCAAGGGCCTCGAGCACGGTCCGAGTCGCTGCCTTCCCCTCGATTTGCTCGAGCGCCAGCGCGGACATCAGAGCGACGGCTCGCCGCTCAAGCGGCTTGTGGCCGTTCTCCCAGCGCGACACCTGCATGGGCGTCACGTCAAGCAACTCGGCGAGGCGCACCGCCTTGAGCCCCGCGGCCTTCCGGAGCCATCGGAAACCCTCCGGCCCTACCTCGCCGCCGCGCGCCAGTTCGAGCGTGACTGCGCGCTCGAACGCTCCGAGGCCCGGGCCGGAACCTAATGCTTGCGCCGCTATCATCGGGACAGGCTGGAGGTTTTCCTTCTGGTCGCGGTCGGCGCTGGCGGTGAAACAGATCCCCGCTTCCAGGAGCTGCTCCTCCGGCGGATGAATCTCGAGTAGCGTTTCCTCCGCCCGCGCCTATCCTCGCAGGCCCTCTACTCGAGGTGAATGCACTTCAGCATCTCGTGGAACCGCGGCTCTGCGCGCAGGCTGCCGAACATCGGATCCACCTTGGTGATGCGAAGCCTCCAGTCTCGCTCGGCGCAGGCCTTCGCGAGCAGCGCGTAGCCTCGATCCTTCTCCCCCAGGGCGAGCCAAATCAGTCCGCGTGTGGCCGGAGACACGTACTCGCGCTCTGCCCGTTGCTCCATCTCCTCGACGATGCGCCGCGCGTCCGCCTGCCGGCCCGCGAGTGCATACGTCACACCGCGAAGGTGTTCCCCGTAGTTGGGTGCGGCCTCGCCGTATTCGGCAAAGGCTTCGGTGTACTTGCCCTGGGCGGCGTACGCGCGCCCGAGGTTCCCGTGCGCGTGGCGGTAGCCGGGCGCGATCTCCAACGTCTTCCTGAACGCTTCGACCGCGCCATCGAAATCACCGGCGTAGAGCCGGGTGAGACCGACGAGATTGTTGATGACGGGCGAGGTGGGATCCAGCCGGTACGCGCGGTCGGTCTCCGCGTAGGCCTCGAGGATTCGGCCCTGCGAGGTGAGCATCGCCGCATACCACGCGTAAGCCATTGAGTACCGTGGATTCAGTTCGATCGCCTTGCGTAGGGTCCGTTCGGCCTCCGCCCATTGATACGAGTATAGGGCAATCAACCCGAGGGTGGTATACGCTTCGGCCAGTCGCGGGTCCAACTCGAGCGCCCGCAGCGCGCTCTGCTCCGCCTTCGGCAGAACGTTTGAGGCGAGCGGATCGTATTCATATAGCAGTGCAGTCGCATCCGCGAGACCGACCCAGGCGAGCGCGTACGCGGAATCCTTCTCGGTCGCCTGCGCGAAAAATGCTGCGGCCTTTCGCAGCGATTCCGCGCTGCGCTTTTCCATGAAAAACCGGCCCTGCAGATAGAGATCGTGCGCCTCGAGGCTACTGGTGGACGGCTTGACCAACTCGCCGCCCACCAGCTTGCGCCGGAGCGCCTGGGCGATCGAGTGCGCGATCTCGTCTTCCAGTGCGAAGACTCCAGTCAGCTTGCGATCGTACGTCCTCGACCAGATGTGGAAGTCGTCGCTCACGTTGATCAGCTGCGCAGTCACTCGCAGCGCGTCGCCTTCCCGGCGGACGCTGCCTTCAAGCAACGTCTTGACGTTCAGCCGCGCCCCGATCTCGCGGGCGTCCAGGTTCCTACTCTTGAGCGCGTACACCGACGTGCGCGAGGCCACGTGCAGGCCGTCGATGTTCGTCAGCGCATTGATGAGCTCTTCAGTGATGCCGTCCGAGAAGTATTCGTTCTCTTTGTCGCCGCTCATGTTGACAAACGGGACGACCGCGATCGAAGAAGCCGGCTGTGCGTCCGGCGCCGGCTGCGTGCGGCCAGGCCAGACGAAATACCAGACGAGGACTGGCGCAGCCGCGAGCAGACCCATGCCGGCGAGGAACAACGGCGCCCAGCGGCGGCGCGGCCTTGAAAGCGAGGCGAGCAGGGCTTCCATCATCTGCGGGCGCTCCCCCGGTTCGGCCCGCAACCCGCGCAACAGAGCACGGTGGATCCAGGCGGGGACACGGGTGCCGCGCGGTGGATGCCGAACCTCGCTCTCGCTCACGGCCCGCTGCAGGTCGGCCACCGTCTCGCCGGCAAACGGGCGCTCGCCGTAGAGGGCCTCGTAGAGCGAGACGCAGAAGCTGAAGATGTCCGCGCGGACGTCGGCCTGCTCGCCCCTCATCTGCTCCGGCGCCATATACGCGGGACTGCCCACCAGAGCGCTGCTGCAGAGCGAGACGGTTGGACTGCCCGTCTCCGGGGTGTCTGCGGTCAGCGGCGCGGAGCCCGGAACCGCTGTGAGTTGCGCGACCCCGAAGTCCGTCACGAGCACGCGCCCGTCGCCGCCGAAGAGAATGTTTTCCGGCTTGAAGTCGCGATGCACGAGCCCTTTGGCGTGCGCCGCCGCTAGGCCTTTACCCGCCGCGAGGAAAACGTCGAGCACTTTCCTCCAGCTCCGAGGCCGCTCGCGCAGCCAGCTGGCCACCGTGCCGCCCTCCGCGAGCTCCATCGCCACGAACACCTGATCCTGGAACTCGCCCACGTCGTGGACGGCGAGCACGTTGGGATGCGAGAGCAGGGCCATGGCTCTGCCCTCGCGCAGGATGCGAGCGCGCAGCTGCTGCGGCGACACACCGGGGAGGCCGCTCGGCCGCAGCATCTTGAGTGCGACCTTGCGGTCGAGCTGCGGATCGTGCGCCGCGTAGACCACCCCCATGCCGCCTGCCCCGATGGGCGAAAGGATTTCGTAGCGGCCGACCATCGGTTGGCCGCCCGATGGGAACGACTCGTCGCCGCCTGCCAGCGCAGGCGAGGTTGCAGCGGTCGCCACCGCGACCAGCTCGCGGCATGCCTCGCACTGTGAGAGGTGTTGCTCAACACCCTCGAAGTCCTCGGGCGAAAGCCGACCCTCGATGAACTCGAGAAGCGTTTCTTCCGAGGCACAGCTCATCGACACGACGAGCCCCCCTTCTTGGCCGAGCACCCGAACTGCTATAGGCTATTACCCCGAGTGTTGCTATGCGAGAGGGTAGATAAACGGTGGCGTCGCTCTCCGCGATCCTTCTGGCGCAGCTGCGGCGTCGCGGCGTAACGCGGAGCGCTACCGAGGGGATGGAAGACACGCTGCAAGCGCTGGTCGCTGCCGGGCGCTCGGCGTGGCCGGAGATCGCGATCAAGGCCTCTGCTTTCGTCCAGTACCTCGCGGATCGGCTCGATTTGCAGGGCGATCTCGAGGCTGCCCTGCAGGCGGTGCGTGCGAAGGACCTCTATCTTGCCTGCGGGTGCACCCGGGGTGATGCGGGTGCAATCGCGGCATTCGAGACGACGCTGCTCTCGAGGATTCCCACTTTCCTTGTCCGGCTCGACCCTTCGCGCGATCTGGCTGACGACGTCGCTCAAGAACTGCGGGAAGCGCTGCTCGTTCCCGGGAACGCAAGCCCGGGGATCGCCGTGTATTCGGGGCGCGGCGATCTGGGAAGCTGGCTGCGCGTCGTCTCAATCCGTACTGCACTGCGGTTGCGGCGGCGCAACCTGCCGGCCGGACTGGCGGCGGCCACGGCCGAGCAGGCGTGGCGCGACGCCGATCCGGAGCGAGACTATCTCAAGCTGCGGTATGGCGCCGCGTACGAAGAGGCCTTCCAAGCCGCGCTCGCGTCGCTCTCGAACCGCGAGCGCCTCTGCCTGCGGCTGCACTACGCAGATGGTCTGGACATCGGCAGGATCGGCACCCTCTACAAAATCCACCGCTCGACCGTCGCCCGCAGGCTGGCCGAGTATCGCCGCAAGCTGCGCGAGAGCATGCAGGAGAGGTTGCGCAAGCGGCTCAAGCTGACCGAGTCGGAGTACGAGAGTGTCCTTTCGCTGGTTCGCAGCCAGCTGGTCGTCAGCCTCCGATCGGCGCTTAAGAACGCGGGGCATTCAGCAAAGGAGTCGAACGCGTAGCACGCCACCAGCGGACGAAACACGCGCTGCTTCGGATGGATTGTGTCCCTCGCCCAGGCCTGATTCTCGCAGCCGAAGTTGCAGATTTCTCCTCGACAGACGCGACAAATTCGCGCTCGGGCCCACCTACTAGCAGCGTGGAGATTCTCTCTGCGTGCATCCACGCTGGAAGGACCCATTTTTCAGGGAGAAGGAACAATTATGAAAGTCACCCGCAAGCTGAGTGTCTTGGGAGTAGGTATTGCGAGTCCCGACCTATGCCGGAGAAACTTCACCCGGCTGGCAGGGGTTCTGGCGCTGGTGGTCCTAATCAGCCCCGCCCACGGACGGATCACCGAACTGTTGATTGACCGCGTGGAATCGCCAACCTTCGAGGGCCTGTCTTTCGGGCGTACTGGACAGTACGAAAAGTTGGTGGGGCGAGTCCGGGGTACAGTCGATCCCGCGGACCCATCGAACTCGCTCATCACGGACATCGCGCTGGCGCCGCGCAACGCAGACGGATTGGTGGAATACGAGACCGACTTCTTCCTGCTCAAACCCATCGATATGCGCCGCGGGAACAGGAACATCTTCTACAACGTAGTGAATCGCGGCAACAAAGATGTGTTGGGCCACTTAAACCGTGCGCGCCTCGTGTTGGGCGTTGCTGCAGGTGACCCAACCACCGCAGAGGATGCCGGAGATGGCCTGCTCATGCGTCAGGGGTACACCATCCTCTGGAGCGGGTGGCAGGCCGACGTGATTCCCGGAGACAACCGGATGACGATGCGGGTCCCGGTGGCATTGAACCCGGATGGCTCGGAGATCACCGGCGAGCTGCGAACCGAATACGTCGTCAGTGCGCCGACCACCACGCAGAATCTCGGCGGCGCTTCCGCCAGTTATGAGACGGTCAGCCTCGACACCTCGAGCGCGACCCTCACCCGGCGAATACGTGAATCGGACCCTCGAGCCCTGGTCCCAAGCGATGCGTGGGGCTTTGCCGACTGTGCGCAGGTCCCCTTCCCCGGTGTCCCGAGCACGACCCAGATTTGCCTCCGGGACGGCTTTGATCCCAACTACATCTACGAGCTCATCTACACCGCCAAGAATCCGCTCGTGCTTGGCCTAGGCTTCGCGGCGAACCGCGACTTGGTCTCTTTCTTCCGGCACGCAACGCACGACGATGCCGGCACCCGAAACCCGTTGGCAATCGAGCGACACCGGACCGGGATTCGCCACGCGCTGATCGAGGGGATCTCGCAGTCCGCCAAATACCTCCGTACGTTTATTCATCTGGGCTTCAATACCGACGAGGAGGGTCGAATCGTATTCGAGGGTGCGTACTCGTTAGCCCCCACTGGCCGACTTGCGCTAAACCAGCGCTTTGGCCACCCGACTGGGAGCGGCGGGCAGCACGAAGACCATCTCTTCCCGGGTTCTGAAGCGCCGTTCACTTATGAGCCCGTTTACGATCCGAACACCGGCCGCACAGACGGAATCCTGGTTCGCTGCGAGGAAATGGGCACCTGTCCCAAGATTTTGCAAGCGGGGAGCTCGCACGAGTTTTGGGGATTTCGGCAGTCGCTGGAACAGACCGATCCGCTCGGAACGCGGGACGTGAACCTGTCAGAGAACGTTAGGATGTATTTGATGTCGAGCACTGGGCATGCGGTGCCGCCAGTTCCTCCGCCGGGGACGTTGCCGGACCGCAGGAACTGCCGCTGGCCGGCAAACCCTGCCCCGCCGTTCGAGACTATACGCGCGGTGTGGGTTGCTTTAGATCGCTGGGTGAACGACGACGTCCGTCCTCCTCCGAGCAGGATACCGAGGCTTCGAGAGGGCACTCTGGTGGAACCAGATCCGGCGACATTTGGGTTCCCCAACATCCCAGCCACCACTTACGTGCCAGACTATCCAACCGAAGCCGTGGACTTCAATGGCGTTCACAACGGGCTAACGCTGCTGGACTACGGGCCCGAGTTCGACGCTCCAAATGAGTCGGGCAACATCACCCTAAACCCGCCAGCCGTGGTGGCCGGAAGAGACTATGCCGTGCTCGTGCCTGCGGTAGACAGCGATGGCAACGATGTCGCGGGCGTTCGATCGACCACCATCCAGGCACCGCTCGGGACGTACACCGGCTGGAATCGCCGGCGTCCTGGATTCGCCGCTGACGAGATATGCTCCCTCATTGGCATTTACATCCCGTTTGCCAAAAGCCAAGCGGAGCGCGAGCTCGCTGGCGACCCGCGACCCTCACTGGAAGAGCGTTACACAAATCATGATGGCTACGTGGCTGCGGTGCGAACGGCTGCACATTGGCTGGTCACAGAGCGGCTGCTTCTCTCAGCCGACGCCAATCGCCTGATCCAGGAAGCAGAAGAGAGCGACATCCTCAGGTAACGGAGGGGAACGACCATGAAAGTAACCCGCAAGTTGAGCGTAAACCTGACTCGTCGCGATACGCTGCGCACGCTTGGAGCCGGCGCGCTCGCTGCGGTCGGTACGGCATTGACTCCATTCTCGGCGAAGGCGCGCGTCGACGATTCCGATGCGCGCGTCCCCCAGCCGTCGAAGCGGCGCGCGCGCATCCGGCATGAAGAGCCAATTATGAACGGCAATGTTAGATCCACGTACTCGCGGCTGTGTGCGATCGCGCTCGCGACAGCGCTTCTGGTTGGCACGACAGCTGTGGCAAGAGTAGCCCGCGTTCAGGTCACAACGGTAGAGTTGGTTGCTGGGGGCATGGAGTTCGGCAGCGCCGGCGCCTATGAAAAGGTGCGAGGCACGGTGTTTTTTGAGGTGAATCCAGCCGATCCTCGCAACGCAGTCGTGTTCGATATCGACAAAGCTCCGCGCAACACGCGCGGTAATGTTGAATTCTCCGCGGACTTCTACATCCTTCGGCCGGTAGACCCGGCCAGGGGGAGCCACGAGCTGTTCTTCGAAGTAAACAATCGCGGCAACAAGCAACTCGGTTTGCTCCTCGATTTGACAGCGGCCGCAAATGCGAACGATCCGACCGCGCCTATCGATTTCGGAAACGGTTTCCTATTGCGTCGCGGATACGTGATTGCGTGGGTGGGTTGGGGAGCCGACATCGCCCCGGGAAACAACCGCCTCACGGTGAGTTTCCCCATCGCCATGCAGGACGGGCAACCCATCACCGAGCGCATCCTGACGGAGTTCTCCGATCGCAATCCGCGCGCTTCGGGAGGCGCCCCCCCGTTCACGCTTCCGCTGCAGAGCGGTGTCACGTCGGCCTTTAAGACCTTCGAATCGGTTTCAACCGATCCATCTCTCGCGGAAGCGGAGTTGCAGGTACGCCCGAGTGATTCGCCGCGTCCCTCATCACCCGATATTCCGAAAGGCGAAGTTGTGCCGACCAGCCAATGGTCCTTTGCAAACTGTCCCGTCGGACCTCCAGGAACACCGAGCGTGACGGACATCTGTCTCGCAGGAGGGTTGCAAAACGATCAAGTTTACCAGCTTATCTACCGGGCCACCAAATCGCCAATTATGGGGCTGGGCTACGTGACCACGCGAGACTGGGTATCCTTCTTGCGCCACCAGGAGGGAGACGACCCTGCGGCACCCACTCTGGCCGGCAGGATCGACAACGCCATTTGCAAAGGGGAATCCCAGAGCGGTCTTTACCTGCGCGATTACATCTATCAGGGATTCAACGAGGATGAGCAGGGGCGAAGAGTATGTGACGGGGTGATGATACAGGTCTCAGGCGTGGAGAAGCTTTTCCTGAACTACCGTTTCGCGCAGCCAAACCCGTTCACGGTGCAGCACCGCGAGCGGTATTTGCCGGGCGACACCTTTCCGCGAAGCTATGGCGTGAGAGAAGACCCAAACAGCAGTGCGGTGGACGGCATTCTGAAGCGGCCGGACACCGATCCGAAGGTAATGCACATCGACAGTGCAAGGGAGCATTGGCAATTCCGCTCCTCACTTGTTGATACTGACGAAGCCGGAACGGTAGACATAGAGCAGCCGCCCAATGTCCGCCGCTATCTTTTCTCAAGCTCGCCGCACGGCGCGACCAAAGGAGCTCAGCCCAACCATGGCATCGCCGACCGGCAATGTCAGCAGGTCAGCAACGTGACCCACTACGGGGCCGTGGCCCGAGCTTTAGACGTGGCTTTGGATGATTGGATACGTGGCATTGAGGTGCCGGAGAGCAGTGTGCCGCGCATCGACGATGGTACGCTGATAAATCCGGACCAGTACTGCAAACAATTTCCGAGCATTCCGGGCGTTACCTGCAACGGGCTTTATAACGCGTCTGGCGACCGGGATTTCGGTCCACACGTTTTGGAGAATCGTGGGGTGATTGATTTTGATTATTTGATACCGCATGTCAGAAGCACGCACCAGGTGCTTGTGCCCGCGGTGGATCGAATCGGCAACGATCTTGCCGGTATCCGCCACCCGTTCGTGGAGGCCCCGATTGCAACGCTGACGGGGTGGAGCTTGCGCACGGCCGAGTTCGGACCCGAAGGCGACCTGTGCGATCTTCCTGGCCAGACTATTCCGCTGTTGCGCACCCAGCAGCAGCGAGAAGAGGCGGGTGATCCTCGCCCGTCCCTGGAGGAACTGTACGGTGATCATAGAGGATATGTGACCGCCGTCGCGCAAGCGGCCGTCAACTTGTACGCGCGGCGGCTGTTGCTACTGGAAGACGTAGAACGCATCATCCAGGAGGCCGATGACAGCCCTGTACTGAGATAGCGTTCGTTGACGCGAAGCGACTCCATGAGCGGTTCGCTGGTTGGTGCCAGTGCGGGGAGTCCGCATGCTCAGTTGGCTCGCGCACCTTGCAGCGATACTCGGTTAGGCGGCGGGCGACGGTCGAACGGTGAATCCGTGCGCAGGAAACGTTCCCGATACAGATTGCGTTTACTTTGCGTTTACACTGAAAGTCGCGCCTTCGCCTTTATTTTCAGATCGCTGGTGTCTCCAGTATGTCTCCAAAATTCAGGTCGACTGACGGACGCTAACGAGCCTTCACGTAGACATACTCCTTCGACCCAAATCCCCGTCCGGCAAAGCGAATCAGCAAAAAGGCGTGCGCTGTCGCATGTTTAGTTTAATTAGGTTCGAATCCCAGCAGGGTCATGTGCTTCTTTAGAATGGAAAAGGGCCTCCGGGGCGACTAACGGTCCCTGCGGGCGAGCCTTTTCAGGAATTCGACCTTGATGCGGCGGTCTCGCTCAGCGTCGGCTCTCTTCCCTGCCGCCTCAATCTCGCGAGCCAGCCGATTTACATCGGCGTCCCACTGGTAGACAGGAAACACCACCCCTCGCGGGATGGACGGCACCGTGGGCATGCCGTCAACCTGTAACAAACTGAAGAGCGCCCAAACCGATCGGTTGCCATGCTGGTTGGATCCCTCAGACGATGGATGTAAATGCCCAACAGGCCATTACCTCGCTCGATCGATTTGTCGATCTCGTACCGAACCCAAGAACGATACGCTGTGCGATGGCCGATCAGGACGACTGTTACCGTGGTCCGCTCGATCTTCTGGTCTATGAGCCGTTTGAGCGCGGCGTCGCCCTTGCGCTCGGCCTCAAGGTATTCCGAGTGATCGATGTAGCCGGCCTTGTCCACTCCGTGCACGACGTTGGCGTTTCGAACTTGATTGACTTTCCAACTGTCTTCGAAGTGAAAGCTGAAGAACACACACCGCGCCATCACCCGTACCTCCGTGCGAGAAGGAGCGCTGCCACGATCGCGGCCCCGAGAACAGGACCGTGGATGCCCGCGACAACAGGTCCACGGAGACATTGAGACCAGGAGCTGAAGGGCGTAACAAAGGGCTCCGGGTTCATTGTGAAGGGCGCAGCGCTGGTCGTTGGGTTACGGAGCGCGTCGAATAGTTCTCGAAAACGTCGCTCCGCACGGAGATAGAACGCATCAAGCCACCAACACATCAGCGGAGCTGCTGGAGCTGCCCACGCAACGGCCCAATGCTCGGGCTTCTGAAAGGCGAGCGCCAGAAGCGCGCCTGTAAGGGTCGCCGACCACGCCTTCACTACAAAGGAATTGTGATTCATCCGAGCGATCACCGCCTGAACGAGCTTCAGGTGCTCCACCAGGCGCTTCCCCTCTTCGCCCTCAGGCCAGTTGAACTCCGTTACAGCGGACTCTGGCGCTTTCAGCTGGGGAGTTGCAGTCGTCACGATTGGCTCGCTCGAAACGCCACGGCTTGATCGATCCAGCTTTCGATGTTTGCGGCGATGTACGCATACACCTGCTGGCTGTCGGAGGATGGCGGCGCGTGGATAGGGACGACGTGGCCAGACGATGGCCAGACTCGGGCAAAGGGATTCGCGCCCTGGGCCGATTGGCCACGCTGCGGGTCCCTTAGGTTATGGATGTAGATGCCAAAGAGACCCTTCCTGAGAGACCACGAGCGCTGGATTTCGTATTGGACCCATGGTCTGTCAGCGGTTTTGGCTCCGACGAGAACGATCGTGCACGATCGCCCCTGTAACTGTCCATCTATCCAGTTCTTTATCGCCTGATCACCCGCGCGCTTCACCTGCTCCCAGTCGTTGCTATGAGCCGGCTTGTTGCCGTCGATAGCACCCATGTTGCGAACGAGGTTGGACCGCATGCAGTCCCCGTCGAAGTGAAAGCTATAAAAGACCCTGCGAGCCATACGTCTCTTTTCTCGGTGGTTCGCTGCGTCACGAGGGCGCGTTTCACTTCACTTCTTCAACGTGCTCTTGAGCTCCTTCAACAACTTCTCCGCCTCGTCGATAGACTGCAACACTTCGTCATCACCCTTGGCTGCAACAAGCTCAGTCCATGGCCGTTTCTTGATGGAATCCACCAACCCGACAAGATCCCCGGCGAGGCCCCGTCTTCTGAGTGGCGGTGAATCGCCAAGCTTTTCTAGCGCCCCCTGGATCGTTCCTTCGTGCGACAGGAACTGATCTCTGGCGACTGGATCCTTCAAAATCGTCCGAAGTTTTCGAACATCCTTGGAATTCGTGATCGCCTTCTCGTTGATCTTCTGGATGATGGCGTCCATCACTGACGGCGTGAGGAGATTGCGATTGATGTTCTTGATCTCACGCGCCCAAGTGATCGCCGCCGCCGGCTCTCGGACGTTCTGCAGCTTTTCGGAGAGTTCGTAGACCTCGACGAGCTTGTCCAGTTCCCGAACGGTCATTCCAAGGATGTTGGCCGCGCTCGCTCGCCCAACCAACTGCACCAGGCGAAACGCCACCATCTCCTTCTCTTTGGCGTCCCATTCCTTTCGCTGCCGGTGGATGTAAATCCAGACCCGGAACCGTTCCTCATCGCTAAGGGTATGATCCGTAATCTCGGCGGGGATGACCCGGTACTGTTCCTTCTTCTGAGTCTTCACCAGGATGCGGCAGTTCGTCCACCGCCGATCTCCGTCGATGATTTGGAACTTGTTCGGGTGGGTCGGATGGGGTTCGAGGAGAAGCGGTTCGAAGATGCCCCCGTTCGCCTCGATCTGACGCTGAAGCTCAGGGTCTTCCTTGGGCGTTAGCCGCGGCTGTTTTTCGTTGGGAATTACGTCATCAAGGTCGATCGACGTTCTGTAGGTTCGAAGGACCGTCCTCTCCAGCTGACGCTCGTGCCACGAGACGGCACCGTTGGTGGGGTTAGCCGCCGTGGACGATAGCGCTGATGCCGTCATCGATGTCTCCAAGTACGGCTTTCATTTTCTTGACGACTTCGTGCCGCTTCTCCCAAACCTTGGTGTGGGCGTCGTGCTCTTTGGCGTCGATCTCGGACAGGTCGTCGGTCAGCTTGCCTGCGTCGCCAAACTTCTGTTTGAACTGCTCCGAGTTGATGAAGTCGTAGAGCTTGCTCTTTTTCTCTGAGCGTTCTTCATTGCTCTTCGTGATCTGATGGAAGCGGATCAACGCGTTGCGCAGGATGCGAACCAGTTCCACCACCCGCGCGGGGCTAACCACGATCACCCCGTCCTGAATCCAAAGCTCGCGCTTGCCCTGGGGGAAAACCACGCTGGGCAAGATCGCGTAGTCAGCCTTGGCTTCGACCATGTCGTCGTGAAGTTTGGACGTGTAGCTGTTCTGCCACCCCTGTCGGTTCTTGCTGTCGAGCACGATCTTGCCACAGGGAGCGCCCTTGGACGTGACCTCATGGACGATGTCGGGGCCAGACTGGCCCTTGAGCACGCGCTTGATCTTGTCGCCCTTTCCCTCGAATGCCTCCTTAAGATCCTCGTAGATGTCGATCTCAGCGCCATCGCCCAAGGAGTTTGCCGTCTTGGCCTCGAGCTTCCGCTCTAATTCCTTCGTCTTCTTGAGCGCCGCTTCTTTGTCGCGATTGGCCTCGGCGACTTGCTTCAACATCTGTTTGTCGTGCTCCGCCTTCAACGCGGCGCGCGCACCGGCGAGGTCCAATTCCGCCTTCTTCGCCATCTCCCGCTCTTTTTTCTGCACGGCCTCGGAGACTGCCTGCTTCTGGGCCTCCTTGGCGTACCTCTCCAAGGCTTCCTTGTCCGCCTTCGCCTTCTCCAAGGCATTGCGAAGCGTCTCCAGCTGCTCCTCATTTTTCTTCTTCAGTGCTTCCCTTTCAGCTTTGACTTTGCCCTCGAATGCTTCGCGCTCCGATGCCGCCTTCTTGGCGGCTTCAGCCTCGAACTTCTTCTGCGCCGCGGCCACCGCCGCCTCGGTTTGCTCTTTGGCGTTCTTCTCCAGAACGTCCTTATCAGCGTTTGCCTTCTGGACTGCCTTTCGGGCTACCTCAAGAGCCTCCCGCTGTTCTTCGTTCTTCTTCCTGAGCGCCTCCTTCTCAGCCGTCGCCTTCTCCGCTGCGGCGGCCTGCTCCTCGGCCACCCGCCTCTTCTCTTCCGTAAGGACTCGCAGCGCCTCCTTTTGCGCGTCGGCCATTGCCCTCTTTTCGAAAGCCTCCTTCTCAGCCTCTTGCTCGCTCAGTTTCTTCTGTACTTCTAGGTACTTGGCGCGTGCCAGCTCGGTACCGCAAGTGGGACACACGTCGAAGAGATTCGCGACCGCGGATTCCATAGGGCAGCCTTCTTTCTAGCCACAAAAGGACATAGAAGGACCTTCTACGGACTTCTCGCGAAAGAGTCAAGCGGGGCTGGGCTTTCGCGACGTCTCTTCCTCGTGTCAGAGCGGCAGCAACCCCCGATTCGGCGCTTGACCGCCGCCCGTACCAGAGATAGACTCACTTTAGACTAAAGAAGGTTAGCAACCCCAACCGTCAGTGGACGCCTAGCCACCAGCATGCCAAAGACGCCCGCGAGAGACGACTACTTCACCCAGTCCTTTCGCTTTACACCGGAACAGTCAGCGGTAATCGGGGAGCAGGTGAAGCGCCTGGGGAGCACGACCGCGCTTGTACGTGAGCTCATCGACGACCACCGAACCATGTTCGGACTGCCAAGCATTCAGATCGACGTGCTGCAGGCTGACATGAAGAAACTCAAGATCTGGACGCCTCGCGAATATTTTCGACACCTACTAGCCCTGAGGTATCAGACCCTCTTGGAGGAAAGAGCTACACACTTCAAGCCATGGCAAACGCTGATTGCTAGGAACCCGCATGAGCACAGAAGCCAAAAACAGTGTCGAGCCCGTCTGGGATGCGCTGGACGTTGCGCGTTTCCTCAAGGTCAGCCGCTCTTGGGTGTACCAACAAGCCGAGGCCGGTTTAATCCCGCACCGTCGAGTGGGCGGCCTACTTCGGTTTGATCCTCGCGCCATCCAAGCCTGGTTTCGCGGCGACACCGAGGGTCGAAGTCTGTCGCCTTTGCTCAAAGCGGCCCCGCTGTCAGAGTAGGAGCTATAGAGTAGGAGCTATAAGGGGGCACAGTTCTCCATGGGTATTCTCTTCCGCGATGGCCGCTACATCCTGCGTTGGACGGACGGAACCGGCCGCCGGCGTTTTCGAGCCTCGAAGGCCGAGACCAAAACGGAGGCCAAACGTCTCCTCCGCGAGTTGGAACGCCAGGCCGAGCGCCAACGCTTCGGAATCGATCCGGTTCCGAGCGACACCACAATGACCCTCGGTGAGGTCTGCCAATGGTGGCTCGACCATCGGTGCCCAGAAGCGAGTGTAAACACCGAGCGGTTGCGGCTCGGACGCCACGTTTTGACGAAGCCGATCGGGTGCCTTCCCCTTCACCGGGTTACGACCGAACGCGTTGAAGCGTTACTCGTCGATTTGGAGAAGGCCGGCGCCTCGCCAGCGTCCGTCAACAAGCTCCGGTCTGTGCTTCACACCGTCTTTTCGCGAGCGCGAAAAGCGCAGCTCTGGGTCGGCAACAATCCCATTGCCGATGTGGCAACGCGTCGTATCGGCAAGCGCGCGTACGTCACGCTCCGTGCCGATGAAGTGCCCACCCTTCTCTCTCACGTGGATGACGAATGGCGGAACCTGTTCGCCGCCGCCCTCTATACCGGTCTACGCAAGGGTGAGCTGTGTGGTCTGCTCAAGAGCGATGTTGATCTTCCAAATCGCGCGCTGATAGTCGCCCGTTCGTACGATCGGGACACCACGAAGGGCGGGCATGTCGATGCCATTCCAATTGCTGACGCCCTCGTCCCCTACCTCGAAGACGCCTTCGCTCGCTCACCAAGCGCTTGGGTCTTTCCTGGCGCTGATGGATCCATGCGCACCGCGCAGTCCGATCCACAGAAGGTTCTCCGTACGGCGCTCGCCCGCGCTGGCATGGTAGAGGGCTACGAACACGTATGCCGTCGGTGCAAAGCCCAACGCCGAGGGGGTCACACGACGCGCCATCCAGACAGTGCGCTGCGCCGCTGCGGGCAGTGCAGCATGAAGCTTTGGCCTCGCGCCCTCCCCCGCCGGATGAGGTTTCACGATCTGCGGCACGCCACCGCAACTTTACTTCTGCGCGCCGGCGTCGATACGCATCGAGTCCAACGGATCCTTCGCCACACGGACATCCGGGTAACACTCGGCACCTACGGCCACCTCCAAGTCGAGGACCTGCGCGACGCGGTGAACCGCATCACCCCACAGAATTGCGCGCTCGAGACCGACTTAGAAGTTGTGGAACGGGCGGGAGCCGAGAAATTGGCATCGCCTGGCGAATTTTCGGTGCGCTCCGTTAAACCGGCATCACAGCACGCCCGACTCAACTTCCAAAACCTTCGAAAAATCGGCCGCCTACAGGATGGGCGCAGTAGGGATCGAACCTACGACCCCTGCCGTGTGAAGGCAGTGCTCTACCGCTGAGCTATACGCCCCAAAGACGCGGCAAGTTGCCATTCAGGTCATCGCCAGTCAATGGCGGTGAGCGGCCTGCACCTGATCGATCTTCTCCTCCAGCTCGCGGATCCGCCGCTTGAGCGAGGAGAGTTTCTTGCCCAGCGCCTTGAAGTCGGACTTCGGGGCAAAGCTCAAGGTCCGCATCAGCTCGTCCTGGCCGCGGGTCCAGGCCTCCCTGCCCCGCTGGACCTTGCCGATCGCCCCGGCGATTCGCATCGCCCGGTTTTCATCGGCCATCAGCTTTTCGATCGCCCGCTGCGAAAGGCTCATCGCCTGCCTCTTGAGCTCGTCCCTCAATCCCACTCGAACCTCCCCATCCGGCGCTACGGCTCGTCCGGAAACTGAGTCTCGACCGCGGCCAGAATCCGGTCCGCGATCCCCTTGTACTTCATCCTTCGCGCCAGCTGCTCCAGATCTCCCCGGAAATGAAACTGGCCTCGAGCGATCGCCTGGATGGGGTCCAGCTTGCGCTGAATGAGGGCCTTCCAGGCCGAATACGGCGCGCGGACGAGGTACTTGGGCTCGATCTCGTCGAGCTCATCGGGATCGGCGAGCACCCGGAAGCGCGTGATCTGGCCGCCCTCCGGCACGCAGTGCACCGCGAAAGGCCTCTTCAGCTTGCCCGCTTCCGCCTCGACCACCGCCCCAAAGTCGCCCACCCAGCCCTGCCCGGCCAGGGTGCCTTCCGCGTCCGCGTTGGCGATCCGGATCGCCGCCTCGCACCATTCACGCGACGGGAAAAGCGGCATCGCTCAGCTCCCGCCGAGGATGCGTCTCAAGCTGGAGAAGAGCCCGCTCTTCGCTTCGCCGACGGCGGCCGCCGCTTCCCGGCGCGCCTGATCCTCGGCCAGTACTTTACGCAGGGACTCCGGCGTGTCCCGGGTCGCCAGGGGCACGGCCTTGTTTGAATTGCCGTCCGCCTCCACCTCCACCTTCAAGAGGCATTCCTCGTTCAACCGGAACTCGATCCGCTTTCCGCCCGCGCTCGCGGGGACCTTGATCGTGCCGAGGTATTCGTTGTCGAGAATGAGCTCGCTGTCGCCCTGAAAAATGTCCATCTCGATGAATTCCGCGCCGTCCCTCGCCGGCGGGAGGCGGAAGCTCTTCACCGTCGGAATCGGATTGTGCTTGTCGAGGATCTTCCGGAAGCGGCCGTTGTCCAGGGCGTAACCTATGGGCATCGAGAGCGCGTCGAGCAAGGTCACCGCGTCGAGCGTGCCCAGCGCGTCGCCGAGAAGCGCCGCGCCGAGCGCCACGCACTCGTCGGGATGCACACCCTTTCGCGGCGGCTTGCCGAAATGCTCCTGGATCTTCTGCTGCACCAGCGGCATCCGGCTCTGTCCGCCGACGAGGATCACCGCGTCGATGTCCGCCCGGTTGATCCCCTTCTCCTCCAGCACCCGATCGCAGATCTCGAACGTCCGGTTCACCAGATCGCCGGTCAAGGCGTTGAGCTGTTCCCTCGAGAGCGGGATTCGCAGGTCGAGGGGCTTCCCCTTGCGCTCCTCGATGAAGGGAAGCTCCATCAGCACGTTGGCGATCAGCGTGAGGTCGATCTTCGCGGCCTCGGCGGCGTTCTTGATCCGCTGCATCGCGATCGGGCTCTGGGTGAGATCGACCTTGGTCTCCTTGCGGAAGGTCTCGAGCACGAAATCCATGATCCGGTTGTCGAAGTCGACCCCGCCGAGGAAGGTGTCGCCCCCGGTGGCGAGGACCTCGAAGACCTTGTTGTCCACGTCGAGCACAGAGACGTCGAACGTTCCGCCGCCGAGATCGTAGACGAGGACCTTCTGCGCCAGGCCGCGGTTGAAACCGTAGGCCAGCGCTGCCGCGGTGGGCTCGTTGACGATGCGCTTCACGTCGAACCCGGCGAGGATGCCCGCCTGCTTCACCGCGTTTCGTTGGTTGTCGTTGTAGTAGGCAGGGACGGAGATGATCGCCTCGTTGATCTCCTCGCCGAGAAACTGCTGGGCGATCGTCTTCACCTGGCCGAGGACGAAGCTCGAAATCTGCGGCAGCGTGTAGGTCGTGCCGCCGAGGTTGACCGCCGCCTCCCCTTCCGGACCCTCGACGATCTGATAGCTGAAATAGCTCTTCAGCTCCTGCACCACGCGCGAGTTGAACTTCCGGCCGATCAGCCGCTTGGCGCCGTAGATGGTGTTCTTCGGATTCGTCACCATCTGATCCTTGGCCACGCCGCCGACGAGCAGATCTCCCTTCTGGGAGACAGCCACCACGGAAGGCAGGATCAGGTTGCCGCGATCGGTGGGGACGACTTTCGGGATCTTGTTGCGCACGAACGCGACGCAGGTGTTCGTCGTGCCGAGGTCGATACCCAAGATCCGTGACTTTTCAGTCATCTAAGCGGTCGCGAAAAACGAAGGGGCTTGGCGGTCGGGAACGATCTGACTCTCTGCCGCCGCACCGAATCTCCGCGGCTTGTTGAAATCCTAGCATAGCCCCCCTGTCGCACAATGAAGCCGCCGGTCGGCGAGATATTGACCCGTGGGCCACGCGGCACCAACATGCGGGTCGGCATGAATCGCCTTGCACTGTGGATGTGTGTCGCATTCGCAGCCGGCGGATGCGCGACCGGCTCTTCCGGGCCTCGAGGGGGCGGCACATCGCCCGCGCCGGGCCGGTCGCCCGAGGCTCCGCCATCCGCATCCACCTCCGCCGCGAGCCGGGAAAAAGTCGTCGGCGTTGCTCAAAGCCTCGTGGGTAAGACCCGCGTCCAGCTGGGCCGAAAGCGCTATCCGGATGACTGCACCGGCCTGGTGCGCGCGGTCTTCGACCAGGTCGGGATCGACCTCTTCTCCAACGCGCGGTCCGGCGACAATGGCGTCACCGCCATCTATCGATTCGCCGAGGCCCGTGGGCGGATCTACACCGGCGGGCGGCCGGTCGCGGGCGATCTGGTCTTCTTCCACGACACCTACGATCGACATCGCAACAGCAACCTCACCCACGTCGGCCTGGTGGAAAAAGTGGAGGACGATCACACGGTCTGGATCATCCATCGCGTTCGCCGCGGCGTCGTGCGCTACAGGATGAATCGGGAGCAACCGGATATTCGCATCGACAAGTCAGGGCGGGTGGTGAACGATTATCTGCGCCAGGCGACGCCCGGCCGCCGGGAAGTCCTCACCGCCCAACTGTTCACCGCCTATGCCACCGTCCTTCCGATCGAAGGCAGCTCGCCGAGGACCGCGGCAATCGATCCGAAGGCAATACAGCCTTCGACAACCGCATCGGCCGATCTGGTTCGGTTGAGGAACGAATCCTTCCCCAGGCGCGACGCCCCTTGACCGGGTCGCTCGATCTCGAAGACGACCGTGGAAACGAGCTAGGTCGACGGCGCGCGAGCGGTGCGCTCCCAGGCCGCGCCCTGTTGACCTCGCACGTACTTCCACAGTCCCACCGCCAGGGCGAAGTTCATCGTCACGAAGTAATAGGCCACCGAGGCAATCCGCCGCAGCTGCCCCCGGAAGACCTTCGCCTTGCCCCCCATCGCGAGCGCGTAGAACATCGCCTGCCCGACGAAGATCAGCCGGTAGAGCGGCTCGCTGAGTAGGAACAGGTTGGACACGAATGCCGCGGCCATCAGCCACGGCGCGCACCAGCGCAAAAGCTTGTGCGACCAGAACGCGAACGCGCGAAAACCGGCGCTGGGTAAGAGCATCTCCGGCACCATGGCCAGGCTCTGGAAATTTCCGGCGGCGATCCTCACCCGCCGCTTGAACTCTTTCTGATAGTCCTCGGTCGTCTCCTCGTAGGCGATCGCCTCCGAGTCGTAGGTCACCTTGAAACCCTGCTCCATCATTCTGATCGCAATCACGAAGTCATCGATGATCGTGTTCGCGGGCAGCGCGGTGAAGAGTCGGCGCCGGATGGCGTATAGTCCGCCATTGGCTCCCATCACCGCTCCATGCCTTCCCTCGTAGAGCTTGAGCCACGATTCGTATTTCCAGTACAGGCTCTCCTCGTAGTCCCGACTGGCCCGGTTGTAGAGCTTCAACTTGCCGCAGACCACCCCGACGTCCGGGTCCTGGAAATGGCGGACGAGGCTCTTCAAGGCCTGCGGGTCGATCATCGTATTCGCGTCGGAGAGGACCACGATTTCGCCGGAGGCGTTCGGGATGCACGCGTTCAAGACCGACGCCTTGCCCGCCCGCTCGCCTCGCCAGAGCCGAACCCGCTCCCCTTCGAATCGCCTGATGACCTCGTCGGTTCCGTCGGTCGAGCCATCCGATCCGATCAGGATCTGGAGCTTGTCCGCTGGATAGTCGATCGAGAGGCTGTTCCGGATTTTCTCCTCGATGCAACCGGCTTCGTTGTAGGCGGAGACGACCAGCGTCACCGAGGGGAGCGCGCTCTCATTCGGAAGCGGATTGTCAAATCCCACACTCTCCGCCCAACGTCGCGCCCTCTCGAGGAGAAGGAGGATCACCGGGTAGAAGAAGTAGGTGTGCAGCAGGAGTAACGACGCAATCCAGAAAATCGAGCGCGCCAAGCAGCCTCCGATTGAGCTCGCGCCACCGATGAGCAAGACGCGTGCCGCCTGGCTGCCGAGGAAGGGCTCGAAAACAGGTTCCTCGCGGGCCGGTCCGGCCCCGCTCGGGCGTCGGTCGGCATTTTTTGCCGCTCCCTCTCGGAGAGGAAGATCAGCGCGGCTTCGGAGGATCGTTCCGCTTCGCCTCGTCCACCCAGCCAATCAACTGGCGGGCGACCTCGTGGGAAGGGTTGAGGGCGACCACCGCATCGAGCGAGGTCGCCGCCGCGTCATAGTCTCTTTGAGCCAGGGCAAGCCTCGCCGCCAGCACGTAGGGCCGCAGGAAGGCCGAATCGGAGGCACGGGTACGCTCGATCACCGCATGCGCCTGGGCCAACGTCGCGGAGGATGGCGCCGCGTTCAGGGCGTACTCGGCCAGGGCGATAGCGTCCCATCCATCCCTGACCGCCGACTGGCGGTAGCGTTCAAGGAGGGGGAGGACTTTGTCGGAGCCCCGAATCGCATAGTAGATGCTCTCGGCGCGAAGCGATGATTGCTCATCCGCGTCTCGAGCATTCTTGCTCAGATTGAGCAGCGCGGAGTAGCCCGCGTTGACCCGCCGATCGAGCCCGTTCGCCTCCTCCTGCAAGGCGCCGCCGTCGTTTTTCAGGGCCGCCAGCTGGGCCTTTGCCGCGGTCACCGGCTCCTCGGGGCCGCCGGCGGACCTCTTCTCCTCGAGGCGGGCAATCTCCCGGCTGACCTCGTCCGACTGGGCCAGGATGCGCTTCATCCCCAGCTTCACGTCGTCGAGATCCAAAGACAGCGCCAGGAGCTGAAGGGCGGCCGGGCTTACCTGCTCGGGGTACTTGCGGACCAGCGACTCGCTGTCCGCGATCACCTGCTTTCGCGATCGCCGGTCATCCCGCCGGAGTTGGCTCAGCGCGTTCTCCTCGGCGCGGATCACCTCGCCGGGTATGGCCGACCGACGCTTGAGAGCCGATCGGATGGAGAGAAAGCCCGGAACGCCGATCAGCGCAACGAGGATCACGACCAGGGCGAAGCGATTGCGCGTTCCAATCTGCTCGCTCATCGCCGACCCTGAATGCTCCGGCTGCTCCGGCCGGAAGAGGGGCTGCGCGGTGGGCAGCTCCACCGACGTCCGCGGGCGTTGACCCCTCGGGGAGCCGGGCGCCGGATCGGGCGGCAGATTCACCAGCGACCGCGGGTCGACACCCGCGCTCGCCTGCAGCGCCGAAACGGGCTCGACGCCGAACATGCGTGTGAGGCCCGGTTGCTCGGAGCCCATGGCTCTCGCGTCCAGCTGGGGCTTGGCTCCGAAGAGAAGCGTCCCACTTCCGACCGGGGCATCCCAACCCACCTGCGCCGGGGCGGACCCGAACGGCGGCGTCGAGGAGAAAACGAGCGGTGCAGGCTCCGGCGGCAGGGCGACGGCGCCGAAGATCTGCGTTCCCCTCGATCTGGCGGCCGGCGGTTCCGGCTCGGGCAAAGCGTTCGAAGTGGCGGCCGGCCCGGAGGGAGCAGGCTTGGCCGAAGCCGGCGCCGCGCGCTGTGGCTGGGCCCCGACCTTCGAATGGGCGACTCCTGATTGGCCTCCGATGCCCGGGCGGCCAACTGCGGACTGGCCTCCGACTGCCGGCGGCTTTTCGGCCGACGGGGCAATGGATGCCCGAACCGGGGCACCAAAGAGCTGCGTTGCTGCCCGCGCAGCGCTCGCCGGTGCCGGAGCGTGAGCCTGCGGCGCCCCGAACAATTGCGTTCCCGCCCGCGCGGCCGAAGACGAAGCCGCGGAAGCCGCCGGCCCGTGAGCCGATGGACCGTGAGCCGATGGACCGTGAGCTGGCACACTGTGACTCGTCGGACCGTGAGGCGCCCCGCCGGCAGGCGGGACATCGGGATGCTTCACCGCCGCGGCCGATTTCACCCCTGCCGCGGCCGGGGAGACGGCGCCAAACATCTGGGTGACCGCTCGATTGGCGCTCGGCTTCGGATCGGCGGTCGCGACCGGAGTTGGCTTGGCCTGGGTCGCCGCAGCTTCCGATCCCGGTTTGGCCGTGAAGACAGTGCCACATCGGGTGCACTGAACCGGAGCTCCACCGGGCGGAAGGAGCTTCTCGTCGAGCTCATAGAGCGTCGAGCATTTGACGCAGGAGATCCGCACCTGCTCCTTTATACCATCGCGGCGCGGTACCGCGGTTCAGCGCAGCTCCGTCCATTGCTGCAGCGCACGAAGCTTCGCTGGACCCACACCGGTCACCGCGTTCACCTCATCCCACGATCGAAAACCGCGCCGCTCGGCGCGCGCCGCGAGCAGCGCCTTGGCCAGCACGGGCCCGACTCCGGGGACGAGCACGAGATCGTCGGCGGTCGCGTCGTTCAGGTTGATCCTCACACCCAACGTCATCGCCGCCCCTGTCGGCACATGCTCCAGGGGTAAATCCGGCGCGCAGCGGGCGACCCACATCGTTCCCGCATCGCTCCACCGGACGTCTCCGACGGGGCAATCGAGGGCCGGCTTCGCGCTCGGCCACTGGAGCCTGAGCCAGAGGCCCGTTCCCACCGCGAATGCGGCGACGGCCGCCAGCCAACGCGTACGCAACAAGATCAGCTCGCCGCGGCGACCGTCTCCATCCGATCCAATCCGAAAGCGGTGTGAAGGGCGCGGACCGCGAGCTCGGTGTAGTTGGAGTGAATCAAGCAGGAGACCTTGATCTCGGAAGTGGAAATCATCTGGATGTTGATTCCCTCCTTCGCCAGGACCTCGAACATCGTCGCCGCGACGCCGGAGTGATTGCGCATGCCGACACCGACGATGGACACCTTGGCGACCTGATCGTCGGTCTCGACGCCGTCCGCCTTGATCGCCTTCGCCACGCTCTTCACCACCTCTTTCGCGCTCGCGAAATCCGGTTTGGAGACGGTGAAGGTCAGGTCGGTCTTTCCGTCCTTGGCCACGTTCTGAACGATCAGGTCGACGACGATCGACTTCTCGCTCAAGGCGCCGAAGATCTTCGCCGCGATCCCGGGAACGTCGGGGACGCCGCGGACCGCGATCTTCGCTTCATTGCGATCGAAGGCAATGCCGCTCACCAGGACATCTTCCATCGACGGATCCTCCTCGCAAACCAGGGTCCCCGGGTGGTCGCTGAACGATGACTTCACCCAGAGGGGCACTTTGTACTTCATCGCAATCTCGACCGAGCGGATCTGCAAGACCTTCGCCCCGAGGCTGGCGAACTCCATCATCTCCTCGTAGCTGATCTTCGACAGCTTCCGCGCGGCCGGAGAGACGTTCGGATCGGTGGTGTAGACGCCGTCCACGTCCGTGTAGATCTCGCAGGCGTCCGCTTTGATCGCCGCGGCGATCGCCACCGCGGTGGTGTCCGAGCCCCCGCGCCCCAGGGTGGTGATGTTCCCCTCCTCGTCGATCCCCTGGAAGCCGGCGACGACCGCGATGTGCTTCTTCTGGAGCACTGCGAAGAGCTTCTCCGCATCGATGCTCTTGATCCGCGCCTTGGAGAAGATGCTGTCGGTGACGACCCGACATTGATGGCCCAGAAAGCTGGTCGCGTTCCCGCCCAGCGATTGAATGGCCAGCGCGACCAGTCCGATCGACACCTGCTCGCCGGTCGCCACGACCACGTCCTGCTCCCGCTGATTGGGCCGCTCGGCAATCTGGGAAACGAGGCTCAGCAGACGGTTGGTCTCGCCGGACATCGCCGAAACGACCACCACCACGTCGTTGCCCGCCTTTTGGGTCGCAATGCAGCGCCGGGCCACGTTCTTGATGCGATCGACGTCGCCGACCGACGTACCGCCGTACTTCTGGACGATCAGTGCCACTTCGTTGCGACCTCCTGGGACCGAGGGCACCATAAGAATTTGGCTCCGGGCTGTCAAAATTGGATAAGGAGTTCCGCATGTCCCCCACGCGAATCCTGATCGACGGAGAAACGCTCAAGCTCGAGGAGATCGCCCGCGTCGCGCGCGCCGAAGCCACCGTCGAGCTCTCGCCGGCGGCGGTGGAGCGCGTGGAAGCCTCCCGCGCGCTGGTCGAGCGCGTCGCCGCGGGAAACGAGCCTGCCTACGGCATCAACACCGGCTTCGGAACCCTGGCCGAGGTCCGGATCGAGAAAAAGGATCTACGCCAGCTTCAGTGCAACCTCTTGCGCTCTCACGCCGCGGGGGTCGGCTCGCCCCTCTCGATCCCCGAGTGCCGGGCGCTGCTCCTGCTGCGGGCGAACGTTCTCGCCAAGGGCTTCTCCGGGATCCGCCTGCCCACGCTCACCCTGGCGATCGAGATGCTCAACCGCGGCGTCGTCCCGGTGGTCCCCGAGCGCGGCAGCGTCGGGGCGTCGGGCGATCTCGCGCCGCTGGCGCACCTCGCGCTCACCCTGATCGGCGAAGGCGAGGCCTTCTTCCAGGGCGAGCGGCTCCCCGCGAACGAGGCGCTCCATCGGGCGGGCCTCAAGCCGGTCACGCTGGAGGCGAAAGAGGGCCTGGCGCTGGTGAACGGAACCCAGGCGATGACCGCGGTCGGCGTCCTCGCCTTGCTGCGATCGGAAGCGCTCGCCGACCTCGCCGATCTCGCGGGGGCGATGACGCTGGAGGGCTTGCTCGGCAGCCACCGGCCATTCGGCGCGGAGATTCAAAAGATCAGACCCCACCCCGGCCAGATCACCTGCGCGCGACGGCTTCGCGAGCTGCTCGCCGACTCGGAGCTGATGGAAAGCCACGCCAACTGCGCCAAGGTCCAGGACCCCTACTCGCTTCGCTGCATGCCCCAGGTCCATGGCGCCGCCCGCGACGGAATCTCCTTCGCGCGTGGCGTGCTGGAGATCGAGGTCAACAGCGCCACCGACAACCCGCTCGTCTTCACCGACTCGAACACCATCGTGTCGGGAGGGAATTTCCACGGCCAGCCGGTGTCGCTCGCCCTCGACGTCCTCGCGATGGCACTCACCCAGCTGTCCACGATCAGCGAGCGCCGGGTGGAGCAGCTGGTGAACCCGTCGCTGTCCGGCCTGCCGCCCTTCCTGACGAAAGACTCCGGGCTGAACTCGGGCTTCATGATCGCACAGGTTACCTCCGCCGCCCTGGTCGCCGAGTCGCGCATCCTCTGCCACCCCGCATCGGTCGACTCGATTCCGTCCTCCGCCGGACGCGAGGACCACGTTTCGATGGGAATGACCGCCGCCCTCAAGGCGCGGCAGATTTCGGAGCACACCCGGTCGTGCCTGGCGATCGAGCTGCTCGCGGCCGCCCAGGCCATCGACCTGCGCCTGCCGCTCAAGGCCGGGCGAGGCGTGCGCTCCGCCCACCAGCTGATCCGAAGCCGGATCCCCACGATGAACGAGGATCGACAGCTGAGCATCGACATCGAGGCGATGCAGCGGATCATCGACGGCGACGAGCTGCTTCAGGCGGTGCGCGCCGCAGGGTAAACCACCCATGGTCCTCTAGGCGCCTTGAGAAGCCACCTCCGCGCGTGGTACGAAATTGTCCTCCTCAGGCGCGAGGAGATCGCCCGCCTTTCAGCGCCCCCCGATGAGCGACGGCAATATCCTTTCACGGTCCCTTCCGCCGGCCACCGCCCTCGCCCCGCCCGAAGCGGACGTCCCGGCCACCGAGCAGCTCGCCGCCAACTTGCAGACGCTGGCCCCCGCCCAGCGAGCGGACCCGGAGGACGTCGGCCGTCAGCAGATCGCGAGCCTGGAGCGGGAGGCCAAGGCGCTCGGGACCGACCCCGCCGCCGCACTGCTCTTCCATCAGATCGGCCTGCTCTGGGAGGATTCGCTCAAGAATCCGCGCAACGCCGCAGTGGCCTACCAGAACGCCTTCCGGCTGGCGCCCAGGTTCGTGGCGAACATCCGCGCCGCCCGGCGGCTGTTCTCCGACGTCGGCAACTGGCAGATGGTGGTCCAGCTGCTCGACGCGGAGCTCGCCGCGATCGAAGAGAAGCGCCTGCGGGCAGCTCTGCTGTTCGAAAAGGGCACCGTGCTCGCCGATCAGCTGTCGCGGGAGGAAGAGGGGTCGGCCGCCTTCTCCAAGTGCCTTGAGCTGAGCTCCGGCGACATCTCGCTGCTGGTGCGGCTCGAGCGCGTCTTCGCTGTCGGCAGTCAACACGCCGCCCTGGTGCAGATCTACCGCCAGCTCGCCGATGCGGTGAAGGACGACGCGGCGCGCGCCTACTACCTCACCGCCGCGGGGTTGATGCTCGAGGGTCAGCTCGGTCAGCTCGATGAGGCGTCGGCCGCGTATCAGGCCGCGTTCAAGCTCAACCGCGAGGATCCCGTTCTGGTCGCGGCGTTGGTGCGCGCGGCCGAGCGGAGCGGCCAGACGGAAGATTTGATCGCCGCCCTCGCCGCGCACGCCCAGGTCCAGGGTCCCGGCGGGGCGAGCAGCTACCTACGGATCAGCCGGGCCTACGCGAAGCTGGGGCGCCCGGACGAGGCGCTTGCCGCCCTGGTCGAAGCGCGAAGCCGCGGCGCCGAGGACCCGCTCGTCCTCTCCGAGCTGGCCTTCATCTACGAAGAGCGCGGGATGCACCAGGAGCTCGCCGATGCGTGGCTCGCCCGGGCGGAGCTGACCCAGGATCCGAGCGAGTTCGCCGGAATCAACATCCGCATCGCCGCGCTGTACGAGGACGTCCTCAAGCGCGATGAGGACGCGGCCGCCCGATATCGCGCGGTCCTCGAACGCGTCCCCAAGCACGCCGACGCCCTCGCCGGCTTGGGACGGATGTACCACCGCACCCAGAACTGGGAAGGCCTCCTCTCGGTTTTCGATCTCGAGGCGGCGGGGACGGACGACCCGCGCCAGAAGGCGGCGCGGATCTACAAGGCCGCCGAGATCCTGGAAAAGCACCTCGCCCGCGAAGAGGACGCGATCGCGCGCTACAACCAGTGCCTGCAGCTGCAGCCGGGGTATCTGCCGGCCAAGCACGCGTTGATCCGGCTCTACGAGCACGCCAGCCGCTTCATGGATCTGGTGACGATGTACGAGCAGGAGATCAACCAGACCCCCGACCGCGATCAGGTCGTCGCCACGCTGAACAAGATGGCGCTGGTCTACGAGGAGAAGCTCAACGAGATCGACCGCGCCATCGAGTGCATGAAGCGGATCCTCGAGCTGGTCCCCGGTCATCTGCCCACCTTGCGAAACCTGGCGCGGATGTACGAGGACAACCAGCGCTGGCGCGAGCTCATCCGGGTGCACGAGACCGAGGCGACCGTCTGCGGCGACACCCGGGAGGTCCTCTCCCTCCACCACCGCAGCGCCGAGATTCTCGAGGAGCAGCTCAGCGATAAGGCCGGGGCGATCGCCGCCTATCAACGCCTGCTCTCGCTCTCTCCCGCCTACCTGCCCGCGCTCAAGGCCCTGGGGCGCCTCTACGCGGCCGAAGGCAACTGGGCGGAGCTCGTGCAGATGTACAGGGCGGAGGCGGAGATCGCCCCCTCCAGCGAGCACGCCGCGGCGTTGATCTTCAGGGTGGGCGAGCTGATCGAGCGCAGGTTGGGCGATCAGGATCAGGCGATCGCCGCCTACCGGGAAGTGCTCCACCTGACGCCGAGCTACCTCCCCGCGCTGCGCGCGCTGGCGCGGATCCACCGCGCCCGCAAAGACTGGGACCGGTTGGTCGAGGTGCTCCGCGCCGAAGCGACCAACCGCAGCGATCCCGGCGAGCGGGCCAACGCCCTCTTTCAGGCGGGGGGAATCTGGGAGGCCCACCTCGACCGGAGCGACGCGGCCGTCGCCGCCTACGAGGAGGTGTTCCGGCTGGCGCCGGGCTACTTCCCGGCGATCGCCGCCCTCCAACGCCTCTACGCGGCACAGGGCAACCTGCCCGAGCTGGTGGCGATCCTCGATCGCCAGGCCCAGACCGGGGAGAGCCCGGCGGTCAAGGTCGCGGCCCAGCTCAGCCTGGCCGAGATCTACCTCGATCGCTTGAACGAGCCCATCCGCGCGGCCCAGGCGTGCGAGGCGATTCTCGCGGCGGACCCCGTCCACCCCTACGCGCTGTCGCTCCTCGAACGGGCAAGGCCGTCGGAGGGCGCTCGAACCTCGGAGCGAAGGATCAGACAGGCGGAAGCGATCTCCGATCCACAATTGCGCGCCGCCCTTAAGATCTCGGCGATCTCCAACGATGGCGCGCTCGATGAGCCGACGCTCGAGGAGCTGAGCCGGGCCTTTTCCAAAGACCCCGGCGACTCGCGGCTCGGTCTCCTCCTCGAAAAGACGCTCCGCCGGACGGGAAGGCACGAGCAGCTGCTCGCGCTTTACGAGCAGATGGTCAAGTCCACCGAGGATTCGCTGGAGAAGTTGGCGCTGCTCTTTCGCCTCGCCGAGGTGGCGGAGCATCGGTTGCGAAAGCCGGACACGGCGCTGGAGGCCTATCGAGCGGCGCTGCAGATCAATCCGCAGCTCGTCTCCGCGCTGCAGGGGGCGGCCCGCACGGCGATGGCGCTCGAAGATTACGAGGCGGCCCGCGAGGCGCTGGAGTCGGAAGGAAAGGCTTCCCGTGACGTTCGCGGCGCTCTCGAGGCATTCGTCGCCGCGGGGAGGCTGTCCATCGAACGGCTGAGCGATCCCACCCGGGCTATCGCCAACTTCCGCCGAGCATTGGAGCGGGATCCCCTGGATCCGACGGCGAGCGCCGCGCTTCGCAACCTGCTCAGCGGCGGCCGGGCCGAAGATCTGGCGAAGTTCCACGAGGCCGCGGCCGAAGCCAAGCTGGCGCAGAAGGAGCTCGGCCTCGCCGCCGCGGACTTCCTGATCGCCGCCAAGACCTGGCTCGACAAGGTCAACGATCAGGCCAGGGCCCTTCGCGCCGTCGAGCGGAGCCTGGCGATCCAGCCCTCGAATCCGGAGGGCCTGGAGATGAAGGGAAGGCTGGCCCTCGACGCCCACCAGTTCGGCGAGGCGGCCGCGGCCTACTCCGCGCGGGTCCAGCTGGGAGGCGAGATCGAGGTCCTCCTCCCCATCCACCTCAAGCTCGGCGCGCTCTATCAGGACCACCTCGGCGACGCCACCCGGGCGGCCGCGCACTTCCAGACGGTCCTCGCGGCGCAGCCCCACAACGCCGAAGCGCTGGAGCGGCTCGCCGGCGTCCACGCCGCCGCGCGGAACTGGAACGGGGCGGCGGACTGCCTCAAGGCGCTGCTCGAGCTGGAGACGCTGCCCAACGCGCGGGCTCGCCATTCGGTGGCGCTGGGGAAGATCTACGAGGAGGGCTTCTCGAACCCGAGCCTCGCCTCCTCGCTCTACCGGCGCGCGCTCGATCTGGCGCCGGGCGATCTGTGGATCGTGGGAAGGCTGATGGACCTCTACGAGCGAATCGGCAACACCGCCGAGCTCGTGCAGATGCTCGAGAAGCAGATCGAGTACGCCGGCGACGGCAAGCGCCACGCGGCGCTCCGGGTCAAGATCGCCGACCTCTACGCGAAGGCGATCGGAAATCCCCAGCAGGCGATCGAAAGCTATCGGCTGGCGCTGCAGCAGGATCCGGCGTGCATCCCCGCCCAGGTCGCGCTGGCCGATCTGTACATGCACGATGCCGCCTCGGCGCCCAACGCGATCGAGGCCCACCGCCGCCTGTTAGCGCTCGAGCCGACGCGCGTGGAGAGCATTCACGCGCTGTTCAGGCTCTGGCAGGGGCTGAAGCAATCCGACAAGGCGTTCTGCGTCGCCGGGCTTTTGCGCTTCATGCGCGCGGCGAACGAGGCGGAGATGGCGTTCCACCAGGACGCCAGCAGTCGGGCGGAGGCCGCCAGCCCGCGTCCGCTCTCGGACGCGCAGCTCGAGGCGCTGGTCCACCCCAACGCGAGAGGGCCGATGCTCGAGGTGATCCGCGCCATCGGCGATCAGCTGGAGAAGCTGTACCCCGCCGACTTCAATGCGCTGGGTATCAACCGGCGAACCGACCGGTTGAAGTCCGACCACCCGCTCTTCCAGGTCCTCCAGACCGCCGGACGGGTATTCGGAGTCGGCAGCATCGAGGTCTACCAGGCGCCCAAGGGTCTGGTCACCACGGAGATCACCGAGCCGTTCGCGATCTGCGTCGGCGACGAGGTGCTGAAGAAGCTCCCGCCGCGAGAGCAGCGTTTCCTCCTTGGCCGGGCGATGTTCTTGATCAGGAACAAGACCGCGATCGCCCACAAGCTGCGCAAACCCGAGCTCACCGACTTGATCGGTGCGGCGATCCGGGTGGCCGTGCCCGAATTCCGCTTATTCGGCCAGACCGCGGGGGAACTGACGAGGCAACTCGCCAAGAGCAGCTCACGCAAGGCGCGCAAGGCGCTGGACAGCGCGGTCCACGACCTCAACCTTCATGCGGCCCCCGACCTGGATCGCTTGATCGGTGGGCTGAGCTTTTCGTCCGACCGCGCCGGACTACTGGTCAGCGGCGATCTCTGCGGCGCGCTGACCATCGCCCTGCGCGACGACGCGGTCACCAACCCGGACCGCGCCACCATGGAGCCCAACGCCGCGATCCGCCAGCGACCCCGCCTCGAGCAGCTGGTGTCGTTCGCGCTCTCGGACGAGTATTTCCAGCTTAGAGAGCAAGCCGGGGTCGCCCTGTAGCAGGGGCTGAAAACTGCTGCGCAGCCCACCTGCTTCGTTGCGGTCCCCCTGGCGTGCTCACGTACTGCCTCGTACGCTGCGCGCGCCAGGCCCCACCGCGCCTCGCATCTGTGCTTGCTCGCGACGTTTTCAGCACCCTGCTACCGCTCAGTCCATCCGCAGAATGCTTCCCTCGGGAAGCTCGCGCTCGAGCCTCGCGACCACCTCGTCCACCAGCGCGCCCTGAGCGTTTTCGACCGTCACCTTGACCCGATATCCGGCCGAACGGTCGAACTCGGGGTACGAGCCGATCGCGACCCGGGGGTGCTCGAGGGCAATGCGATCCAGGACGCGGGCGATCGCCGGTTCCTCGAGGCTCAAGTACAAGCTTCGCAGGCGCACCGGAACGCCCTCCAGCCTCGCCAGGACGACTTCGAGCTGGCGCTTGAACAATTGGGGAACGCCGGGCAGGAGGTAGACGCCTTCGCAGTGGAGAATCGGATACCAGATGCCTTCCCGCCAGAGCAGCTCGGTTCCCTCCGGCGCCTCTGCCAGCCGAAGCGCCTCCGGGGTCAACGATTGGCCGTAGTGGGAGCGAATCATCTCCTCCAGCGAACCGATGCGGATGACCGGGCGACCCAGGGCCAGCGCCACGGCACGAACGGTGACGTCGTCGTGGGTCGGGCCGATCCCGCCGCTGGTGAAGACGTGTGGGGCGATCGAACGGGCGTGCGCCACCGCCTCCACGATCGCGTCTACCTCGTCGGGGACGACGGCCATCGAACGGAGCGCGATGCCCCGATCGCGCAGCCGCCGCGCGAGCAGGGGCCCATTGAGGTCCTGGATCTTGGCGGTGAGCACCTCGTTGCCGATGATCACCGCCGCTGCGCCCCGGCGTTCCATCGCAGGGACTCTACCTCAGAGCCACCCGCGCGACCCGGGGGAGGCTTTTCCGGATCGCCTTGAGTACCTCGCCGGCCACCTCCTCCGGCGGCCGATCGCCGGCGATTCGCACGATCCGCTCCCGCTTCTGGAGCCTGCGGATGGCGAGGTCATATTGCCGGCTGACCCGTCGCTGGCGGTCGGCACCCTCGAAGATCTCCTCGTGGCCGCCGCGGGCGGCTCGCCGGCGGGCCGCGGTCTCGAGCCCCACGTCGAGAAAGAGGGTCAGGTCCGGGGAGATCGCGCCGGCGTTGATCTGCTCGACCCACTCGATGGGGCAGGTCGCGCCCTGGTAGGCGAGCGATGAGAGCAGGTAGCGGTCGCAGATGACCACCTCACCGCGGCGCAAGGAGGGAAGGATCTCGGCCTCCAAATGATCGAGTCGATCGGCGGCGAACATCAGCGCCAGGGTGCGTTCCGTCAGCCCGCCGGTGAAAGCCGGCAGCCCCAATCGCCCCTTGAGCGCTTGACGGGCGAGGGTGCCGATCGGGCCATCCGACGGCTCCCGCGTTTCCCAGACGGAGAGCCCCTCGGCGCGCAGGTTCTTGGCCGCCAGCGCCGCCTGGGTGGTAGTGCCAGCGCCGTCGATGCCTTCCAGGACGACAAAGCGACCCTTCCGGGCGGGGGGGTTCATCGCGGGAGCTGGACCGATGGATCGTCGATTCGAAGGGTTCGCCGCAGAGCCTTGAGGGATTCGAACCGCTCCAACTCGACCCGGAGCAGGCGCTTGCCCTTCCAGTAGTGCCGGGCCGCATAGGCGCCCAAGGCAACGCAGATCAGGGTCGCCACGGCGCCCAGCGTCGGAAATCGCACCGAATCGTAGAACAGCTTGGCGGCGGCGCCCGCGAAGATGATGGCGGCCAGGCTCGAGATGCCCGCGTGCGCGAAGTGGCTGATGCTGCGACGGGACTCGAGCTCCTTTTGCAGTCGCTCGAGCTCGATTCGGGCGTCGTCCAGGGGGTCGTTCAAAGCGCCCCGAATGTAATCAAGGTCGCCCGCCTGGTCGAGGACGATTCAGGTCAAGGCTCGATCGGTCCGATCGGCACTCCGCAGGCACTGCAACGAGCACCAAACCTACCGACCAGGCCGCAATTGCGGCAGCGGGGGGTCACCTCCGCGTCCGCGCTCGACGGACGTCGACGCTGCCCGCGATCGGCTGGAGGATTGGCGGCGTTGGGCTCCTCCGGTTCCAAGTTGCTGAACGGATCGTCGGAGACGGCGGCCGGCGCTACCCGCGTCGAGCGTTCGATCGGGCCGGCGGCTTGCGCGAGGCGCGTCGGTTCCAGACCGGCGAGCAGGACCGAGGCCCCGGCCGCCGTCGCGGCGGTGGTGGATTCCGAGACCGGCGCCACCCGCGTCGACTCCAGACCGGCAAGCGAAACCGGGGCCACCGGGGGCGGCGCGGCCGGGTCCAGCGCCGACGAAAGCCGCGTCGGTTCCAGACCGTTGAGCCGGAGCGATGCGACGGGGGCAGGCGTTGCGGTGGCCGGGCCAGCGCCTTGCGGCAGCCGGGTCGGCTCGAGTCCGTTGACCGCAACCACGGCGAGCGGCGCCGCCGGCTCAGGCATCAGCCGGATTCCGCACACGTCGCAGACACTGCCTTGCTCTTGAACGTGCTCGCACAGGGGGCAGACCATCGGACGAGAATTATCCAACGCCCCGCCTTCGTCCGCCAAATCCTGCTAGGGCGTCCCGGAACCCCCGGTCATCGGGACGAAACGTACGGGCAATAGGTTCTCGATGCGGATGCCGCCGTTGAGCAGCTGCTTTTCAACGAGCATCAGCTCCTGTGCGTCCGGCACCGCGCCTACAGGGGCGATCAACCTTCCCATCGGCGCCAACTGGGCGAGGAGCGCATCCGGGATCTCCGCCGGCGCGGCGGTGAGAAGGACTCCCTGGAACGGCGCCGCCTCGGGCCAGCCGAGCGAACCGTCTCCCTCGCGCAGGTGAACGTTGGTGATCTTGAGCCGCGCGAGTCGTTCGCGCGCCGTCTCCGCCAGCTCGGGAACGATCTCCATCGAAAACACCTCGGCGCACAGGCGCGAGAGGACCGCGGTCTGATACCCCGAACCCGTCCCGATTTCCAAGACCCGCTCGTCTCCGCGCAGCCCCAGCGCTTGGCTCATGAAGGCGACGATGTAGGGTTGGCTGATCGTCTGCCCATACCCGATGGGAATCGGATTGTCCGAGGTCGATTCATCCCGCAAATCCTCGGGGACGAAATCGGCGCGGCTCAGGGAAGCGATCGCCTCGAGAACGCGCTCATCTTCGATCCCGCGCCCACGAAGCAATTCGGCAAGCTGACGATCCCCCATAGAGGCCACCGCGCTTGCTTATACCTTCCCCCCGCAGTGAAAGTCCTCCTTCACGCATCCTCGTCCGCGAGGGCCCTTTATCCCACCCGGGCCAGCGCCAGGCGCCCTTCCCAGCGTTCTTCCAGCGCCTTGGCGAGCCCGCGATGCTCCGGCCGCGACAGCGTCGAATCCCGGCCGATGACCTCCCGAGCCTCCTCGCGCGCGAGAGAGAGCAGATCCCCGTCCCTTGCGAGATTTGCCACCGCCAGCTCGGGCAGGCCGCTCTGCCGGGTGCCGAGAAATTCGCCCGGGCCGCGCAGCTCCAGATCTTTTTCGGCGATCACGAACCCGTCGCAACTCTGCTCCATCACCGAGAGGCGATCCGAGGCCTCCTTCGATTTGGCGTAGCCGGCGATGAGGAAACAGTGGCTCGCTGCCGCCCCTCGCCCCACCCGCCCGCGCAGCTGATGGAGCTGGGAGAGGCCGAAGCGCTCCGCGCTTTCGATTGCCATCACCGTGGCGTTCGGGACATCGAGCCCCACCTCGACCACCGTGGTGCAGACGAGGATCTGGATCCGCCGATCGCGGAAGTCGCGCATCACCGCGTCCTTTTCCTCCTGCTTCAACCGGCCGTGCAGAAGGCCTACCTGATAGCCGGGGAAGAGCGCCCGAAGGCGTTCCGCGCCCTGGGTCGCGTCGGAGAGGTCGACCTTTTCAGACTCCTCGACCAATGGGTGCACGACGTAGCACTGCCTTCCCTTGGCTAATTCCTCGGCCATCGCCTGGTAGACGCGGGGGCGCTGCTTCTCGATGAAGACGCGGGTGATGATCGGCGCGCGGCCGGGCGGAAGCTCGTCGATCACCGACACCTCGAGGTCCCCGTAGAGCGTCATCGCCAGCGTCCTCGGAATCGGGGTGGCGGTCATCACCAGAACGTCCGGGCGGTGCCCCTTGCTCATCAGCGCGTGCCGCTGGATCACCCCGAAGCGATGCTGCTCGTCGATGATCGCCAAGCCGAGGTTGTCGAAGCGCAGCCCGGCGGTGATCAGCGCGTGGGTGCCCACCGCGAGCCGGACTTCGCCCCTTGCGATCGCCTCGCGGACCTCCCGCTTTTCCTTCGGGGCGCCGCCGGCGGTGACCAGGCCACAGCTGAAACCCAGTGGGGTGAGCAGGCGGCGCATCGTCTGGGCGTGCTGCTCGGCGAGGATTTCCGTCGGCGCCATCAACGCCACCTGATAGCCGTCTTGCAGGGCGATCGCAGCGGCCACCATCGCCACCGCCGTCTTCCCGGAGCCGACGTCGCCCTGGAGCAGCCGATTCATCGGCTCCGGCCGTTGCATGTCCCGGCAGATCTCCCGCACCACCCGCGCCTGGGCCTCGGTGAATTCGAAGGGGAGCACGCTCTTCGCCCGCGCCAGGGCCTCCGCCCCGACCCTGAAGGCGATGCCGGGCTGGACCTTCACCCCTTGCCGGCGGATGCACAACCCGAGCTGGAGGAAGAAGAGCTCATCGAAGGCGAGGCGGCGGTGCGCGGCGCTCTGGTGCGCGTTCAGGGCGTCGAGGTCCTCGGTCTCGCGCGGGAAGTGGATGGCGTGGAGGGCGTCCGCGAGCACGACCAGGCCCAGCTTCTTGCGGAGCGCTTCCGGCAGCGGCTCCTCCATCGTCGAGGCGTAGCCCTCGGCGATCCGGTAGGCGAGCGTCCGGAAGGAGCGCTGCTCGTGGCGCTCGAACCCCGGATAGATGGGGACGATCCGGTTGAAGTGGACCGGGGACGTGGGCGTGTCGTCCGCGGGTTCGACCTCCGGGTGCGGCATCTCCCGGCCCGTGCGCGAGGCGCGAACTTCTCCGGAGATCACCACCTGCTTGCCGATCGGGAAGCGGGCCTTGAGCCAGGGTCCGCTCTGGAAGAAGGTCGCCGCAATGCTGCCCGATGGGTCGGCGATCACCGCGCGAAAATGGCGGCGCCCATTGCGGATCGGGATCTCTCCGGCAGCCTTGACGACGCCGACCACCACTCCCCGCTCACCCGGGCGCAGCTGGGCGATCGTCTTCATCTTGCGGCGATCCTCGTAGCCGCGGGGAAGCAGAAACAGGACGTCGCCGGTCCGGTGCAAGCCTTTGCGGTTCAACGTCGCGACCAGCCTGGGATTGATCCGCCATCCGATCTCCTTGAGCGGCTTTGCCAGGGGACCGGTGGTCGGCGCGATGGAGAGAATGTTCGTGCGGTGGGTCTCGCTGGAATCCTCCCTCCCTGCGCTGGAGGCCTCCGCCTCCGTGGGCTCCGCGGCGGATGTCGGAACGTTCGGGCGCAAGGAGATCGCGGTGAGCTCCTCGGGAAGCTCCACCCCCAGCTCGGCCATGCATCGCAGGACTCGCTGCAGCGACGCCCGGCGGACCTCCGGAATGGGGTGATCGACGTTGCGCAGCTCGCGCTTGAACGGCGCCAGGTCGGCGGCGGTCAGGCCCTGCGACTTTGCTTCGTCCAGCGCCCGCTGCAGCGGAGCGCGCAGGTTGCGCACCGTCTCGAGTCGGGCGAAATCGCGGTGACACGCGTAGCGAAAAGGGCCGAGGAGCGGGGTGAACGGATTGGGCGACAACACGGCGGACCTCGGAAATCTATGCGCCGGCGCTGACAGGGCGGATTTAGCGCGAGATCACGAGCTCGCGTCACCCTCGTCCGGCGGGGGTTCAAACCGCAGCTCGGCGATTTCGTACTCGCGGGCGCCGGAAGGGCTCTGCACGGTCGCCACGTCACCGACCTGTTTGCCAATCAAGGCCCGGGCCAGCGGAGAGGTGACCGAGATGTGCCTCTTCTTGAGATCCGCTTCGAACTCTCCAACGATTTGATAGGTGACCTCTTTGTCGGTCTCCTGGTCGATGAGCACGACGGTGGCACCGAAAATCACCTTGTCGCTCGTGAGCTTCGCGGTGTCGATCACGTCGACCCGGGTGAGCCAGTCCTCCAGGTCGTGAATCCGGCCCTCGATGTGCGCCTGTTTCTCCTTGGCGGCGTGGTACTCGGAGTTCTCGCGCAGGTCTCCGTGACCCAGGGCGACGCCGATTTCCTTGCTGATCCGGACGCGGTCGACGGTCTTGAGTTGCTTGAGCTCCGTCTTGAGCTTTTTCAGTCCGTAAGGGGTTATGGGAACCTTGTCGGCCATGGGATCGCGGTTTTCTGGGGCATAAACCACATCTGCGGACGCGTGCAAACCTCCAAGTTGGGTTACGCTGGTGCCGTGCTTTCGGTAAAGGAAATCCAGAGCCTTGCCGCCTCGCTTACCGAAGACGAATTCAAGAAACAGATGGGACCGTTCGCGCTGATCCAGCGTCCGCCGCCGGCGCTCGAGCGCTCGGACGATGTCTCCGGCACCGGAAAGGCACATCCGGAGAGGATGCCCCAGACCGTTCTCTCCCTGCTCTTCGAATTTGAGGATCTCGCCGTCGCCACCCTCCCCCCGCTCCAAGGCATCGATGAGCTCAGCGTCGGGCGGCAGCCGGACTGCGATCTGATCATCGAGGATTCGTCGGTGTCGAAGCGGCACGCCATCTTGAGATGGAACGCGGAGCAGAAGCGCTGCTCGGTCGCCGATCTCGGATCGAGCAACGGAACGTTCCTCAACGCCTCGACCGGGGTCGAACGCGAGACGGTGCTCCGGGACGGAGACATCTTGAGCTTCGGGGATGCGCAGTTCTGGTACCTGCTCACCGAAACGCTCTACGGAAAGCTCTCGCGACCAAGGGCCGGCCCGAGGTTCGGCTAGCACAGCAGCGCCAGACCGATGCGCGCCGTGCTCTTCATTCGCATCGCCCTGCTCCTCGCGGCGGATCCGGCCGCCGATGCGGGTGTCGACGCGGACTCCGAGGTCTCGACGGTGCTGTCCCAGGCGAGGACGTACTTCGCCGACCTGATTGCGCAGCGAATCCCCGAGGTGGTGGAGCAGTCGGAGATTCCCTTCTACCTCGAGGGCCGCAAGGTCGGCTCTCGCGACGAGCTCGCCTCGAGGTGGGCGCATGACCTCGCGGACAAACGGCTCGATCTGCTCACGCTCTACGGGATCGAGATTCTGACCCCAGCCGAGATGCTCAAGCGCTACGGCAACCCGCCGAGCCGTCTCTCCGCCCTGCCCTGGCGCAGGCCGCGGACCTACGTCGCGGTGGCGAACATCTCCGGCCGCGCGACGATCGCCGTGTTCCACCGCAGCGCGACCGGCTGGCGCGTGGCGGGCTTCACCGACTGAGGGAAAGTCAGGACTTGAGGCTGGCGGAGAATTCCTTCAGCCGCGCCAGCCCCTTCTCGATCGTCTGCCGAGAGGTGGCGAAGCTCATCCGGATGTACCTCTCCGCGCCGAATGGCTGGCCCGCGACGACCGCGAGGCGGAAATCGTTGAGCAGGATGTCGGCCAGCTCGATCGACCCGGCGATCCGCCTGCCCTGGTACCTTCGCTCGAGCACTTCCTGAACCCGCGGGAACGCGTAGAAGGCGCCGTCGGGCGTGGAGCAACTGAACCCCTCGATGGAGTTCAGCCCCTGAATGATGAGGTCCCGGCGCGCCTTGAACTCCGCCACCATCCGATCGGTGCTCTCTTTCGGACCCTGCAGGGCGGCGAGCGCCGCCTTCTGGCCGAGCGAGGATGGGCTGGACGTCGCCTGATCCTGGATCAGCGTCATCGCCGCGATGATCTCCTTCGGGCCCGCGGCATATCCGATTCGCCATCCGGTCATCGCGTAGGCCTTGCTCATCCCGTTGACCACCACCGTCCGCGGGTAGACCTCGGGCATCACGTTGACGATGTTCTGGAACGGCTCGGGCCGGAAGAGCAGCTTTTCGTAGATGTCGTCGGTGAGGATCAGGCAATCCCGATCCCGCAGCGCGGTAGCGATCTCCAGCAGCGCCTCCTTGGAGAAGACGGCGCCGGTCGGGTTGTTCGGGCTGTTGATCACGATCGCCTTCGTCCGCGGGGACAGCGCGCGGCGGAAGCGGTTGGGGTCGGGGACGAAACCGTTCCGCTCGTCGGTGTCGACGATCACCGGCTTGCCGCCGGCGAGCAGCACGATGTCCGGATAGCTCACCCAGTACGGCGCGAAGATGATGACTTCGTCGCCCTCGTTGAGCACCGCCTGGAAGAAGTTGAAGACCGAGTGCTTCGCCCCGTTGGAGACGAGGATCTGCTCCGCGGTGTACTCGAGCCGGTTGTCGCTGCGCAGCTTCTCGCAGATCGCCGCGCGCAATTCCGGGATGCCCGCGGTTTGGGTGTACTTGGTGAACCCGGCGGAGAGGGCGGCCATCGCCGCCTGCTTGATGAATTCGGGAGTGTCGAAGTCAGGCTCACCGGCGACGAAGCTCAGGATCTCGACGCCCTTGGCGGTGAGCGCCTTGACCTTTGCGGCTTGCGCGAGTGTCTGCGACGGCTTGATCGGCTGGAGTCGGCGGGCGAAGTTCATGCGGAATGGTTACCAGCCTTGCCTGACAAGTTTCAAGGCCGGGGACGCGGTCCGCAAGGATGTTGAAAGCACCCTGGTGGGATGATTGTCATCCACCCGCGGATCGGCCGAACTTGCTCTGCAACTTGCGAAGCACGTTCGCCGGGACCAGCCCCTTGACGCTTCCGCCGAGCGAAGCGACCTCCCGCACCAGCTTGGACGAGACGTAGAAGTAGTCCTCGCCGGTCATCATGAACACGGTCTCGATCTTCGGCGCGAGCTTCCGGTTCATGTTCGCCATCTGAAACTCGTACTCGAAGTCGGAGATCGCCCGGAGCCCGCGCAAGATCACGCTCACGCCCTTGCGCCGGGCGTAGTCGACGAGCAGCCCCTCGAACCCGTCCACCTCCACCCGCGGATCGGGACAGGCTTCCCCGATGAACTGCTTGCGCTCTTCGAGCGTGAACAGCGGCGTCTTGGTTGGATTCTGGGCGACCGCCACCACCAGCCCGTCGAACATCTCGAGTCCCCGCTGGACCAGGCTCAAGTGACCATTGGTCAGCGGATCGAAAGATCCCGGATAGATGGCTCGCGGCATGGGCGCGGAGTGTGTTCGGGGATTGGCCCCGAGGTCAAGGAGAGCGATAGATAGAAACGACCGTATCCCCGAACCGGCGCTGGTCGACGCGGGTCAGCGCCACCCCGGACTCCGGCGCGGATTCGCGCTTGTCGTGCTCGACGCAGACCCGCCCCCCTGGCTGGCAGAGGGCTGCCGCTTCGATTTCGCCGAGCGTCTCGAGCACCGCCCGGGCGGCGTACGGCGGATCGGCGAAGATCAGGTCGAACCGCGCCCCCTCCCGCTCGAGGAGCTTTAGCGCCCGGGACACCGGCGCGGCGATGATCCGGGTCCGATCCCCGAAGCCGAGGGCCTCCGCGTTCCCCCGGCAGAGCCGAATCGCCCCGCGGTCGCTGTCGACGAGCACCGCGCTACGGGCGCCGCGGGAAACCGCCTCCAGGCCCAGGGCGCCGGTGCCGGCGAACAGGTCGAGCACGTCCTCGCCGTCCAGGTTCTGGCCGAGCACATTGAAGATGCTCTCCCGCACCCGGTCGGCGGTCGGTCGAATCGCCGCCGATTTTGCCGGGAGCAATCGCCGTCCGCGGGCGGTGCCAGCAATGATCCGCATCTTCTTCGTCCCGCTCTTGGCTGCGGTTAGTGCACTTCTCCCAGGTGCGCGTAGGTCTCGCTCTCGATCTGGATCGTGGTGTGGTCGATCCCGAACTGATCGAGCAGCTCGTGCTTCACCGAGGAGAGGATCGCGTCGTTGTTGCAGACCATCGGATCGAAGACCACCAGATGGGCGGAGAGCGCGTAGATGCCGCTGGAGATGGTCCAGACGTGGAGGTCGTGAACGGCGGTCACCCCGGGGATCTGCGCCATCAACTGCCTCACCGCATCCAGATCCACGTGGGGCGGAACCGCCTCGAGGAGCACGTCGATCGAATCCCGCACCAGCCGATAGGCGCCAATGACGATCACCACCGAAATCGCCGCCGAGATGATCGGATCGACCCGGAACCACCCCGTCCACCACATCACCGCGGCGCCGGCGAGCACGCCCACCGAGGAAAGCGCGTCCCCGAAGACATGGAGGAAGGCGCCCCGGACGTTGAGAGAATCGCGGCGGTGAAGGACCTTCAGCGCCACCAGGTTCGCGAGCAGGCCGATCGCGGCGACCGCGATCATCGGTCCGAGCTTGATCGGTTCGGGGCTGCGGAAGCGCTGGTAGGACTCGACAAGGATCACCGCGGTGATTCCGAGCAGCAAGGTGCCGTTGACCAGAGCGCTCAAGATCTCCAGCCGGTAGTAGCCGTAGGTCTTCTTGACGTTGGCCGGCTTGCCGGCGAACCACAGAGCGACCAGGCTCAACCCCAGGGCGGAAACATCGGTGAGCATGTGACCGGCATCGGAGATCAAGGACAGCGAATTGGTCAGCACGCCGCCGACCACCTCGGCCACCGCAATCGCCGCGGTGAGAAGCAGCGCCGTCCAGAGGCGACGCCGATCGCTGTCGCGGGCCTCGCCTGCTTCCGAGGCACTCGATCGCGGAGGAACCACGGCGACGATTCCGTGGCGTCCGTGACCCGAGTGTCCACCCTGACCCGGACTATTCGGTCGCATGGTCAAATGACTTTTTTTCCGGGGGCGATTGAGCCTGCTTCCCGTTGGCGACTACAGTTCCGGATCTGGTTGAAGCAAATTGACCGCATTCAGGTCAAGCGCGTCGGCGGAGCAATGGACTTCGAGAGACATCAAAATCTGCACACCATCATCATGCTCAAGGACGTCATTCGCAAGTGGTGGCACTCGGAGCTCTGCTTCGCGGACAAGAGCGGCAACGTGGTGGACTGGCAGAAGGGGGAGATCATCCCGCCCCCGAACGACTTTTGCCGGATGTCCTTGACTTCCAAGGAGGGATTCAGGCGCTGCACCCAGTCCATTCGCGTCCTCCACGAGCGCTTCAAGACCTCGCGAAAGCTCCGCGGCGCTCAGGTCCAGGACTGCCATCTGAATTTCACCGTGGTCGGGGCGCCGCTGTACGTGAACGGCGAATACGAGGGCTTCATCTTCGTCGAGGGCTTTCTGCGCCAGCCGTTCACGGACCGGGAGACCGAGGTCCTGCTCAAGCAGCTCCCGGAGATCGGCGATTCCCTGGGAAACGTCGACAGCGCGCTGGAACGCATCCCGGTGAGGGGTCCGGCCGAATTCGAGAAGCTGACCGACCTGCTCGAGTTCGGCGTGCACGAGATCGCCAACTTCGAAGCGGAGATGGCCCAGCGCGATCAGGCGATCCGCGGCCACTCCCCGGAGCTCTCCAACCGATATCGCTTCGAGAACATCATCGGCAAATCGGCCCCGATGCTCGAGGTGTTTCGGCTCCTGGAAAAGGTGTGCAACTCGGAGTCGACGGTGTTGATCAACGGCGAGTCCGGCACCGGCAAGGAGCTGGTCGCCCGGGCCGTTCACTACAACGGGCCGCGGCGCGACAAGCCCTTCGTCGTCCAGAACTGCTCCGCCTTCAACGACAATCTCCTGGAGACGGCGCTCTTCGGGCACGTGCGCGGGTCGTTTACCGGGGCGCTGCGCGACCGGAAGGGCCTGTTCGAGGTGGCCGACGGAGGGACCTTCTTCCTCGACGAGGTCGGCGACATGTCGCCGACGCTGCAAGTCAAGCTTCTTCGCGTCCTCCAGGAGGGAACGTTTCTCCCGGTGGGCGGAACGCAGGTCAAGGAAGTGGACGTCCGGCTGATCGCGGCGACGCACAAGGACCTCTCGCAACTGGTGAAGCAGGGGATCTTCCGCGAGGACCTCTTCTACCGGATCAACGTGATCCGGATTCAGGTGCCGCCGCTCCGGCAGCGGCCGGACGACATTCCCATCCTCATCGACCACTTCATGCGCAAGCACCACCGCGAAGGCCAGCGGGCCCGAACGCTCGCGCCGGACGCCTTGAACCTCCTCGCCGCCTACGCCTGGCCGGGCAACATCCGCGAGTTGGAGAACGAGATCGAGCGGCTCCTGGTGCTCGGTTCCGATTCCGACGTGGTCCCCGCGGAGCTCATCTCCGCCCGGATCCGCGAGGCGGTTCCGGAGGAATTGAAGCTGCTCGCGCGCAAGCGGGCGTCGGGCAGGCTCAACGACATGGTCGAAAACCTCGAACGGGACGCGATCCGGGAGGGTCTGGTGCGAACCGGTTACAACAAGAGTCGACTCGCTCGAGATCTGGGGATCAGCCGATCCAATCTGATCCTCAAGATCGCCAAGTACGGGCTCGAGCCGGGCAGCACCAACGGCAACGATGAGTCAGCCACGGCCTGAGCGGAGCGCACCCGGTCAAGCGGGCCGGGTTGCCGCCTCGTTTCGACAGGATTTCCTCAACCGACCCGACGGCACCTCGCTCTATTTCCAGCTCTGGGGCGAGGGGGATCCGGCGATCGTGCTCTGCGACGGCCTGGGCTGCGACGGTTTCGCCTGGAAATACCTGCTCGCCGATCTGAGCGCCCATCATCGCGTCCTGCGCTGGCACTACCGCGGCCACGGCAGGTCGAGCGTTCCCACCGACCCTGCCCGGATCGGAATGGCCCACAACTGCGAAGACCTGCTTCATCTGATGGACGCCGCCGGCCTGGAGCAGGCGGTGATCTTCGGGCATTCGATGGGCGTGCAGGTCGCGCTCGAGTTTCATCGAAGATATTGGGATCGGGTGCTGGCGCTGGTGCTGATCTGCGGCTCCTACGGCAACCCGCTCGACACCGTGCACGATGCGCCGATGCTGAAGAACACCTTTCCCCTCCTGCGCGGACTGGTGGAGCGCTTCCCAAACCTGGCTTCCCGACTGGTCGGGCCGCTGCTCAAGACCGAGCTCGCGATGCAGGTGGTGATTTCGATGGAGCTCAACCCCAAGATGCTCCATCGCAAGGATATCGTCCCTTATTTCGACCACTTGGCACGGATGGACCCGCGGGTCTTCGTCCGGACGCTCGACTCGCTTGCCGAGCACAGCGCCTGGACCCATCTAAGTGACGTCGATGTGCCAACGCTGATCATCAGCGGTGAAAACGACCGATTTACCCCCAGCTGGCTGTCACATCGTATGGCGGAAAGGGTGCCTGGGGCGCAATTTATGATAGTTCCTCAGGGAAGCCACACTGCGCCGCTCGAAGAGCCCGAGCTTATCTGGCGGAAGGTGGCACAGTTCCTTCAAGAGCAGGCAGCGCCCGAACTCAAATGATCTCTCGCGAAAAAATCAGGAATGTCGCAATCGTCGCCCACGTCGACCACGGGAAGACCACCCTGGTGGACTTCATGCTCCGGCAGGCCGGGGTCTTTCGCAGCAATGAAACGGTCATCGATCGGGTGATGGATTCGAACGATCTCGAGCGGGAGAAGGGAATCACCATCCTGGCGAAGAACACCGCGGTGCAATACCGCGGCCATCACATCAACATCGTGGATACCCCCGGCCACGCCGACTTCGGCGGGGAAGTCGAGCGCGGCCTGCGGCTGGTCGACGGCGTGCTCCTCCTCGTGGACGCGGCCGAAGGCCCCCTTCCCCAGACGCGGTTCGTGCTCAGCAAGGCACTCGCCATGGGCCTTCGCACGGTGGTGGTGATCAACAAGATCGATCGGCAGGACGCCAGGCCCAAGGAAGTCCTGGATGCCGTCTATTCCCTCTACATCGATCTCGGAGCCGACGACACCCAGCTGAACTTCCCCGTCCTCTACGCGGTGGCGCGAATGGGGCAGGCCTCGCCGCAGCTCGAGGTCCCGGGCACGGATCTGCAGCCGCTCTTCGACGCGATCCTGGAGCACATCCCCGCTCCGTCGTCCGGCGACGGCGACATCCTCCAGCTCCTGGTGGACAACCTCGACTACGACGACTACGTGGGCCGCCTGGCGATCGGCCGTGTGCACGCGGGTCGGATCGCCCAGAACATGCCGGTGTCGGTGATCCGCGACGGGGGAAAGGTCGAGCAGGGCAAGGTCTTTCGCCTGTACGGCTTCCAGGGGCTCAAGCGGACGGAGATCCAGGACGCGGGCCCCGGCGAAATCGTCAGCGTCGCGGGGATGGAGGGTTTGTCCATCGGCGATACGATCTCGGATCCGGAAAATCCGCGCGCACTGCCCCGCATCGTCGTCGACGAACCGACGATGATGATGATCTTCCGCGTCAACGACGGGCCGTTCGCGGGCCGCGAGGGCAAGTACGTCACCTCCCGCAACCTCCGCGAGCGGCTCTACAAGGAGTCCTACAAGAACGTCTCCATCCGCGTCGAAGACACCAGCACCCCGGACGCGTTCCGGGTGGTTGGACGTGGCGAGCTCCAGCTTGCGGTGATCATTGAAAACATGCGGCGCGATGGATACGAGCTGACCGCATCGAATCCGGAACCGGTGACCCGGACCATCGAAGGCGTCCTCTACGAACCGGTCGAGCTGCTGGTCTGCGATCTTCCGGATGCCTATGTCGGGACGATCACCGAGCGCCTCGGACCCCGCAAGGGTCGGATGATCGACCTTGCTCCTCTGGGGTCCGGCCGGTCGCGCCTGCAGTTTCGAATTCCGGCCCGCGGGCTGGTGGGGTTTCGCGGGGACTACCTGACCCTCACCCGCGGCGAGGGGATCATGAGCAGTCAGTTCGACGGCTATGCGCCCTGGTTCGGGCCCATTCCCAAACGGTCCAGCGGAGCGATCATCTCCGACCGCACCGGCACCACCGTGCCCTACGCCCTGTTCAGCATCCAGGAGCGGGGCTCGCTCTTCGTCGGCTCCGGCGTCGAAGTGTACCAGGGGATGATCATCGGCGAGCACGCCCATCCCTCCGACCTCAACGTGAACGCCTGCCGCGAAAAGAAGCTCACCAACATCCGGGCGGCGAACCGCGACGAAAACGTGATCCTCACCCCGCCGGTGGAGATGACGCTGGAAAAGTCGCTGGAGTGGATCGCCGAGGACGAGTTGGTCGAGGTGACCCCGAAATCGGTTCGTTTGCGCAAGCGGCTCCTCTCCACCACCGACCGCTACAAGGCCGATCGCGAGCGGAAGCGGGACCTGGAAGTCAGAAGCTGAGCACGGTGGTCCTCTCTCCCCCGGCGTGATAGACGAGCCCTCCTTTCCGAAGCGGGAGGGGTTCGGGCTTTGTCGTTCCCATTCAAGGCGGAGGGCAGATGAGCTACGCGGCGGCGCTGTTGCTCTATGTGTTTTTGGCGCAGGCGGACAACCGGGACCAGCCGCTGGGGACGGAACCCTGGGGAGCGGACGTCTTCCGCGCGCGCCGGAACCAGCTGATGAGCCAGATGAAGACGGGCGTCGGCCTGGTGCTCTCGGCTGACCGGGTCGACTACGAGGGGCAGGCCCGACAGGACCCCAACTTCCTCTACCTCACCGGATTGCCGGACGAGTCGGGCGCGGTCCTCCTCCTCTCGCCCCAGGACGCCAAACGCGACGCGCTCTATCTTCAGTCGGCCATTCCGGAGAGAGATCGCTGGACCGGTTATCGCGCCTCGCTGCCCAACCGCACGCTGGAGGCGCGGCTTGGGTTCGAGCTGATCCGGCGCATCGATCCGGTGGGGAGCGGCGCCCTCGGCTACACCCTCTCCTATCGGGTCCACCGCTGGCACGACATGCACTTCTTCGGCCCGATCGTCGGCTACAGCAGCGATTTGCCCAAGGTGCTCGACATCTACTCGAAGACCAGCGCGCGGATCCCGGGAGCGCGCGTCGTGGACTCGACCGCGCTGATCGCCAAGATGCGGATGGTCAAGGAGCCGCGCGAGATCGAGAAGATCAGCCGGGCGACCGACATCGCCGTGCTCGGCCATCTCGAGGCCATCCGCCGGGTCCGCCCGGGGATGCGCGAATGGGAGCTGAAGCAGATCCTCGAAGATACTTTTCGTCGGAATGGCTCGCGGCGCAACGCCTATCCTTCGATCGTCGGCGCGGGTCCGGATGGGTGCGTGCTCCACTACCCGAAGGACGATCGGGTGATCCAGGACGGGGAGCTGGTGCTGATCGACGCCGGCGCCGAATTCGATCTCTATGCCTCGGACGTCACCCGGACCTTTCCCGCCAACGGCAAGTTCTCCCCCGAGCAGCGCCGCGTCTATGATGCTGTTCTTCGCGCCCAGCAGGCGGCGATGGATCGAATCCGCCCAGGCGCCACCTGGGACGAGCTCTCCGACGTCGCCTCCAAGGTGCTCGCCGACGCCGGCTACTACGACTACTTCATCCATGGCCTGGGCCATCCGGTGGGCCTCGAGGTCCACGACGCCAACTTGCCCGACGTTCCCCTGGCCGAGGGAATGGTGATCACCATGGAGCCCGGGGTCTACATCCCGGGCAAGAGAATCGGCGTCCGCATCGAGGACATGATTCTCGTCACCAAGAACGGCTACAAGAACCTCAGCGAAAAGCTTCCTCGAGATGCGGACGCGATCGAGAAACTGATGGCCGAGGCGCGTCGGTAGGACCGTCGCGCCTTAGGCCACTCGAAGGCCGCCGCTTCAGGACGCGCCGCTTCGCGACGCACCAGCAGGCTGCTGAAAAGCCGGGGCTAGTTGGTCTTCTTGCCCTTGTCGATGATCTGCGCGTAGTAGTCCTGAAGCTTGGCGCCGTTTTTGAGCGCGTCATCGGCCTTCTTGATCTCCTCGTCGATGATCACCTTGAACTTCTCGATCGCCTGAGCGCCGACGAGATAACGCCCATTGATGAAAAAGCCGGGCGTCCCTCTGACGCCCAGTTTCTGCATCAGCGCCTTGTTGTCGGCCAATTGCTGCTTGCAGCCTTCGCTGTCCATATCGGCCTTGAACTTGGCCATGTTCAGCTTCAGCTCCTTGGCAAAGCTTTCCATCGCCTGTTGGCTCAGATTGTCGGGGCGCGCGCCGTTTCCGCTCCACCCCTTCTCCCAGACCAGCTTCTCCATCGGGGCGGCCTTCCCCTGCTTCTGCGCCGCACAGACGGCCAGCGCCGGGGTCGTCGCGGTGTCGGGGTGAACGACAAACTGCTTGTAGACAATCTTCAAATCCTTTCCGTAATCCTTTTGCAGCTGTTCCAGGGTCGAACCGACCCTGCGGCAGAAGGGTCAAGCAAAGTCCGAGGCTTCGACCAGGGTGACCTTGGCCGTTTCCGGTCCAACGTAGGGATCGCCGTCGATGGGGACCGCGTAGACGGTCTTGGTGTCCGGTTCGGGGGGAAGCTGCGGTCTCGCCGGCAGTCTGGGCGCGTCGAGCTTCTTCTCGATCCGCTCCAGCCGACTCACCACATCGTCGAGCTTCTTCGTCTCTGCGTCGTCGCGTCTGCCGCAGGCCGCGGCCGCCAGCAGCAGCGCACCCACGAACAGCTGTTTTAGACTTCCAACTCGCACGGGTTGATCCTCCTTGAATTGCCTGTTTCGATCCCCCGTCCCGCGGCCGGTTCTAACACACTTTCGCCGCGTCCCTGGACCGGAGGCTATATATTGAGCCGACTCTCATACCGTTTTCCGGAAGGAATTCAAAGCCTCGATGTCCCTCGAACGCGCGCGAAAATCCGTTCAGAAGCTGCGCCAGATTGCGTCCGGAGAAATCCGGCTTTCCGCGCCCGCTCTCTCCATCGAGCCGGAAGTTGCGCTGCAGCTGTTTCACTCGCAGCTTCTCTGCCGACTGATCGATGTGGAGTCGCACGAGCTCCGCGCTCGAAACCAGGGGCACTACACCATCTGCAGCGCGGGGCACGAAGGCAACGCCGTTCTGGGCAGGCTGACGAAGACGAGCGATCCGGCGCTGCTCCACTACCGCAGCGGGGCGCTCTTCCTGGAGCGGGCAAGGCAACGCCCGGATGTAGACCCGGTCGAGGAGCTGCTTCTCTCCCTCACCGCCTCCGCGGACGATCCGATTTCCGGCGGCCGGCACAAGGTGTTCGGCAGCGTGCCGCTCGGAATTCCGCCGCAGACGAGCACCATCGCATCCCACCTTCCTAAATCGGTCGGGATGGCGGTGGCCATCGATCGCTCGACCCGGATGGGCGTTGGATCGCAGGTTGCCCCGGACGCGATCGTCCTTTGCTCTTTCGGCGACGCCTCAGTCAACCACTCGACGGCGCAGGGCGCCTTCAACGCCGCCGGTTGGGCCGCCTTCCAGAAGCTGCCGGTGCCCATCGTCTTCGTCTGCGAGGACAACGGAATGGGAATCTCCGTACGCACCCCGACCGGATGGATCGAGGCGCGGATGAAGTCGATGCCTGGGGTGCACTATGTCTCGGCGGACGGCACCGACCTGAGCAGCGCCTGGCACACCTGCGCCGCCGCGATCGACCTTTGCCGATCCAGGCGGGTCCCGGTTTTCCTGCATCTGAGATGCGTGCGCGTCTGGGGCCACGCGGGAAGCGATGCGGACACCGAATACCGGAGCCCGGAGGAGATCCTGGCGGCGGAACAGCGCGATCCGGTCGCGATTTCCGCGCAGGTGCTCCTGGACGCCGGGGTGCTGAGCGGCGAGCAGCTTGGGACGATGATCAGCCAGGAGCAGGCGCGCGTGCTGGAGGCCTCGGCGAAGGCCGTCCGCCGGCCGAAGCTGACGACCCGGCAGGCGATCATGGAATCGATTGCGCCCTCCCGCCCCGAGCTGGTCGCTGCCGAAGCCAGGCGCACCGGCTACGCCCCGCTGCCGGAGGACGCGGATCGCCCTCGCCCACTGGGCCAGGCGATTCGCAGCGGGCTGTCGGACTTGATGCGCAAATACCCCGAGCTTCTGGTCTTCGGGGAGGACGTGGCGCAAAAAGGCGGCGTCTACGGAGTGACCCTGGGGCTGTGGCGCACTTTCGGGCCGGGCCGCGTGTTCAACACGCTGCTGGATGAACAGACGATCCTCGGCCTGGCGATCGGGGCCAGTCAGATCGGATTGCTTCCCGTCCCGGAGATTCAGTTCCTCGCCTATCTGCACAATGCGGAGGATCAGCTCCGGGGAGAGGCGGCCACCCTTTCCTTCTTCTCGCGGGGTCAGCTGAAAAACCCGATCGTGATCCGCCTGCCCGG
>Ga0070708_100000093_pt1 | contig 59081 bp, 51 predicted proteins | sample KBSK5503metaG_FD_65469 | JGI IMG/M metagenome (GOLD analysis project Ga0070708, IMG submission 65469) | Corn, switchgrass and miscanthus rhizosphere microbial communities from Kellogg Biological Station, Michigan, USA - KBS K5-50-3 metaG | ecosystem: Host-associated > Plants > Roots >... | reverse complement strand
GACGACGTCGAACGCCGGCCGATACGGACGCCGTTCCTGCGCCGCGAGATTCGTCCACGCGACGAGCGCCGGCACGATAAGCCGTCGCAGCGGGCGAAGGCGCGTGCCGATCGACAGTGTGAACTCAGTGGCCAAAGAGCTTTCCCAACAGCCCGTCGTTCACCGGCGTCGACGGTGGCTCCTCGCCGCGGCTCGCCGCTTCGAACGCCGCCGCGAATTCGATCGCGGTCTGATATCGGTCGTCCGCATATCGCGCCATCGCCTTGACGAGAACTCGCTCGACTTGCTCGGGCAAATTGAGATCGGGGCGCGCCTCGCGTAGCGGGATCGGCTCGCTCCGGAGCCGCGCAATCACCATCTCTTGCTGCGTACGTCCTTGAAACGGCAGCTTGCCGGTGAGCATCTCGTACGTCATCAGCCCGAGCGCATAGATGTCGCTGCGAGAGTCGATCGGCTTGCCGCGAAGTTGCTCGGGGCTCATGAATGCCGGAGTCCCGAGAATGATTCCGGTCGCGGTGAGCTTTCGCAGCTCGCCTTCGGCCTTACGCTCTTTGGCGAGCCCGAAATCCATCACGACCCCGTAGTCGGCTCCGTTGGGGCGTTTGCACACCATGACGTTCTCGGGTTTGAGATCGCGATGAATGATCTCGAGTCCGTGAGCGAGATGTACCCCCGCCGCGATATCGGTCACCAAGCGCGCCGCCTCGTCGAGCGGAATCTCGCCGAGCCGGTGCGTGCGATCCGACAAGATCTCGCCCTCGATGAAAGGCATCACGACGTAGACCAGTCCGTCGATGGTCTCACCCAGCTCGATGATGTGACAGATGTTCGGATGCGCGAGGCGCATACCGAAGCTCGCCTCGCGTCGCAGCCGCTCCATGGCGTTGGCGTCCTTCGAGAGCGCGGGCGACAGCACTTTGATCGCGCGGCGTTCTCTCGTCTCTCGATCGGTCGCCAAATAGACCGATGACATGCCGCCTTCGCCGACCTTTCGCACGATCTCGTATTGCGCGTCGAGCGTCTGTCCAGTCAGCGTCCGCGACGGTGCAGTTGGCGATGGACTGTCGGGTTGTTGGTCATGCGCCGGCAAGAGCCGCGTTCCGTCGCGCGAGCAGAAACGCGCTTCGGCGGCATAGGTCGCTCCACAGGTCGGGCAACGGTTCATCAGGTCTGCACTTGGTTACGGCCGCCGGACTTCGCGCGATAGAGCGCCTCGTCGGCCCTGGCGAACAGATCTTCGGTCGACGCGACCAGGGGCGAGGGGAACGTCGCGATGCCGATACTCACGGTCAAATGTACCGCGCGGCCCGCGCCAACGTCGAATGACTGCGCGCCGATTCGCTCGCGGAGACGTTCGGCGAACGCAACACCGCCTTCAGACACCGTCTCGGGAAGAATGACGACGAACTCTTCCCCGCCATACCGTGCCACGATGTCGACCTTGCGAATGGCTTCCTCGAGCAGCACTCCGATTTGGCGCAGCACGCTGTCGCCCGCCAGGTGTCCAGCCGTGTCGTTGATCTGCTTGAAATGGTCGAGGTCGAGCAACAGCAAGGTGAGCGAGGACTCATACCGGCGCGCGCGGTCGACCTCGGCGTTCAGACGATCGAGCAACGCGCGGCGGTTGAGAACGCGCGTAAGGGGATCGGTCGTCGCCAAGGCCTCGAGCCGGCGATTCTCGGCGCGCGTCGTCTCCAGCGCCTGAGCACGACGAATCGCGGCGACGGCGGCGCGAATGACCACCTCGCAAAACACCACGTCGTCCATCGTGAGATTTCGTTGCGACCGATCCGTTCGCAAGAACAGCACGCCCGAACGCACGCGATCGATCGCGAACGGGATCGTCGCTACCGAGCAGATGTCGATGATTCTGTTCTCACGCGCCGACAGAGCCCGCGCCTCCGCGTACATCGGGTGCGTGTGAGCATCCTCGACGAGCACGGGTCGGCCTGAGTCGAGCGCCGTTCGAATCTCGGGATACTCGTCGAGCTGCATCGTCGTATCGTGAATCGCCGCATCCTCGTACGCCGCCGCGACGGTGCCGAAGGAATCGTCCGCTCTGGCCAGGATGACGGCGCAGTGCGAGATTTCGAGCGCTTCCGCAACCCGCCGCGCCAGAATGCGATAGATCTCGGTGGCCGACACTTCGCCCGTGATCTCGTGCAGAATGTCGATGAGCCGCCGGTTGCTCACGGCATCGTCGCGCGCACGCCCCAGCTCGGCGGCGGTATCGCGCAACGCCATGCGCGCGGCGCGCAGTTGCCAACTCGCGCGCAGCTGCATTCGGACACGTCCCAGTAACTCGGGAACGCGAAACGGTTCACTCACGCAGTCGTCGGCACCCCACGGTGGCGCGCCGGCGCCGTTTTCGATCGAGGCCCACGGCGCCGTAACGATGACGCGCACATCATGCCAGCGTTCGTCGCTCCGAAGGTCCGCCAGCACCGCACCGTCCGGCTCGAGGACGTCGTCGTCGATCAGAATGAGATCGGGGACACTCCGGCTGATCGCCGCGAACAGTTCGTCGCGATTGGCGACCAAGGTGACCGCGTATCCCTGTTCCCGCAGGAGCCAGGACAGCGCTCCCGCGGTAACCGGGTTACCCTCGGCGATGACCACGTGCCCGGTCTCACCCGCCGAGGAGGTCACGAAGTCCATCCCACTCAATATTGCCGCCGCTCAAGACGGCGACTGTTGGTCCTCGTGGCGTGAACTTCCCTTCGAGCAAGGCCGCGACCGTGATCGCACCGCTAGGCTCTACAACGAGCTTCATGCGGTCGAGCAGCAATCGCATCGCGCGGCGCAACGCAGCGTCGTCGACGAGTACAACGTCATCCAGGTACCGTTGGTGATGCGCGAACGTCAGGGTCCCGATTTCAACCGCGAGAAGACCGTCGGCCAACCCACCACTGTGCTCCAGCTTGACGGGTTTCCCCGCGGCGCGCGCGCGCGTGAGCTTGGGCGCGCCGGTCGGCTCGACGCCGATGATCCGTGCGTTCGGAAGCCGGAGCTTGATCGCCGATGCGACACCGGCGCTGAATCCACCGCCGCCAACCGGCACCAGCACTGTCTCGACGTTCGGCAGGTCCTCGGCGATCTCGAGACCAACGGTGCCCTGCCCAGCGATGATCACCGAATGGTCATACGGTGGGACCAGCGTCGATCCTTCGCGCAGGACCAACTCTTCCGCGCCCGCCATGCGATCGGCGGTCGTCGTGCCCGCGAGGACGACGCGGGCGCCGAGACGCTCCGCACCGGTGCGCTTGGCCGCCGTTACGGTGGTCGGCATGACGACGGTCGCCGGAACACCGAAGAGTTTTGCCGCGAGCGCGACCGCTTGCGCGTGATTCCCCGACGACGGCGCGACGACGCCGCGATTGCGGATATCGGGATCCATGCGCGACAGGAAGTTGTATGCTCCGCGGAACTTGAACGCGCCGCCGCGCTGCAACATCTCGGGTTTGATCCAGACCGGACCACCAACGAGGTCGGTGAGGACGTCGGCGGGAAGCAGCGGCGTGCGGACCGCCACCGGCGCGAGAACTCGCGCGGCCGCCTCGAGGTCGCGAAGGGTAACGAGCTGCGTGTCCGTCAAGAGAATACCCGATTGCGGCCGGCGGTCTTGGCTTTGTAGAGCGCGGCGTCGGCTTCCTTGAGCAGCGCATCGGCCGACGTCGCATCGGCGCCACGACCCAGCGCGACACCGACCGAGATCGTCGTGCTCACCGGCGTGTCGGGCGGACCGAAGCTGTAGTCGTCGACGCACCGGCGCAGCCGCTCGGCGAAGGTCAGCGCGCCTTGCCACCCGGTGTCGGGCAGGAGAATCACGAACTCGTCGCCGCCGAAGCGAGCAACGGAGTCGGTGTCGCGCGCCGTGACCTTCATGATGCCAGCGAGCTGTTGGAGCACGATATCGCCGACCGGGTGGCCGAGCGAGTCATTGATTTCCTTGAAGCGGTCGAGATCGACGCCGACCACAGCAACGGTCGAGCCGCGGCGTCGAGCCTGCCGCAGATCGGAGCGCAGCCGCGCTTCGAGCGAGCGACGATTCATGCAGCCAGTGAGCGGATCGCTCCCGATTTGCTCGGCGAGCCGAGCGTGCATCGCCTGGAAGCTCCGCGCGAGCAGCGTGAGCTCGTCGGGCCAACGCTCGGCGCCCAATTGCGGAAGCGTCGCGACTTCGCCGCGCTCGACCACCTTGCAATACATGCGCAGCGCGTCCATGCGCTCGCGAAAACTTCCGAAGGTGTAAATCAGCACGCCGCTGATCAACGCGAACAGCGTCACGTTGAACACGACACCAACCGTCGGCGGGCGTGGACCGGGAACGAACGCGGGAACGCCCAGCGCAAACAACAGATACGCGGCGATGGTCAGCAGCGCAGCGAGCGTGCCTTGGGCGCGTCCGAAGTAAAACACGCCGAGCTGCATCGACAAAAAGCCGAGCAGCAGGATGCGATGGAACTGTTCCGGCGCGCTGGTGAGGTAGACAAATCCGGCAAGCGCGCCGATGTCGGCGGTCAGCAGTAACGACGGAATCCAGCTTTGCGCCGCGCGCGACGACGAGCGATCGAGCACCCAAGCCGTCGAAAACACGACGCCGATGTATCCTGTGGCCAGGACCGCCAACGGCGTGAGCGCGTCCTGCATCGTGGAGCTGTAGAGCAGCGACAGCAGCACCATCGCGCCGAGTGCGAGGTATCGCACCCAGCGCTGCCACAGCAGCACCTCGCGCCGAAGATTCGCTTGCTCGACGAGCAGCGCCTCCCCGAGCTCCACTGATACCATGGGGAGCTCCTGGGTGACCCTCATCGTTGCTTGACTGAGGGCCATCGGTTCGTCGTCTCGCTCAATGAGATTAGGAGAAGCCATGGACCGCGAAGCTGAGCTGATAACGTACAGCTAAGTTCGCCAGTCGGAAAGAATTGCAATGTGCAATGTTGCATGCACACAACAGAAATTGCGCGCGCGCGACGGGGGCCGGCGTCGTGCCGGCCCTGCGTTCGAAAGCGCTGGAAACGCTGGAGCTACTCCTCGTCTATCTCGGGGCCGACACCAGCCGGTTCTCCGGCATCCTCTCCGAGCTCGGTGTCATCATCTGGCACGACGCGAGCCACGTCCATCACGAGGTCATTCGCCTCGAGATTGACCAACTTGACGCCCTGCGTGTTGCGCCCGGCTACGCGGATTCCCTTCACGGGCATCCGGATGGCAATGCCCTGTTTTGTGATGAGCATCAGCTCATCGTCGGGCAGAACTTCCTTGATCGAGACCGCATCGCCCGTCTTGTCGGTGCGATGCACGGTGATGATTCCCTTGCCTCCCCGCCTTTGGACTCGGTACTCGTCAATGGGCGAACACTTGCCCATTCCTCGCTCGGTCACGACCAAGAGGTTGGCCTCGCGCTTGATGACGACCATGCCGATGAGCTCATCGCGCGCGCCGAGCTCGATCCCCTTCACGCCGGTCGTGTCGCGTCCCATCTCGCGCACGTCCTGCTCGTGGAAGCGAATCGACAACCCGTGCCGCGTGGCGAGGACGATGTCGTTCGTGCCCGTCGTCACCTGGACGTCGATCAGCTCATCGTCTTCCTCGACCTTGATCGCCTTGATGCCCGTGGCGCGCGGATTCGAGTATTGCGAGAGCGCCGTCTTCTTGACCGTGCCCTTCTTGGTCGCGAACAACAGGAACAAATCATCCGGGAACTCGCGCACCGTGACCATCGCCGAGACAGTCGTGTCAGGCGACACGTTGATCATGTTGACGATCGGTTTGCCCTTGGCCGCGCGTCCCGCTTGCGGGATTTCGTGGACCTTGAGCCAGAAGCAACGCCCGTCGTCGGTGAAGATGAGCACATAATCATGCGTCGACGCCACGAAGAGATGTTCGATGAAGTCTTCGTCTTTGAGCGTCGCTCCGTTATTCCCGCGGCCGCCGCGACGCTGCTTCTTGTACGTCGACGCCGACGTGCGCTTGATGTAGCCCGAATGAGAGATGGTGACGACCATCTCCTCTTCGGCGATCAAGTCTTCGATCGTGAATTCGCCTTCGTCGCTCGTGATCTCGGTGCGACGTTCGTCGCCGTATTTCTTGGAGATCTCCAGGAGCTCGTCCTTGAGCACTTTCATACGCGCCTCTTTCGAGGCGAGCAGCGCCCGGAGCTCCTTGATCAGCGCTTGGACTTCCTTGAGCTCCTCTTCCAGCTTCTCGATCTCGAGCCCGGTGAGCTTGGCGAGCCGCATGTTGAGGATCGCCTCGGACTGACGCTCCGAGAGCTTGAACCGCTTCTGCAATTGCGCGTTCGCCGTCGGCGTGTCCGCCGCTTTGCGAATGACCTTGATCACCTCGTCGATGTTGTCGACGGCAATCTTGAGGCCCTCGAGGATGTGCTCACGTTCCGCGGCTTTGTCGAGATCGTACTGCGTGCGGCGGACGATGACTTCATGCCGGTGCGCGATGTAGTGCTCGAGCACTTCCTTGAGCGGCATGACCTTCGGCACGAGGCTACCGGTGCGTGCGTCGGGCACCAGGGCCAACATGATGACGCCGAACGTCGACTGCATCGCGGTGTGCTTGTAGAGCTGGTTGAGCACGACGCGCGGAATCGCATCGCGCTTCAACTCGATCACTACACGCACGCCGTCGCGATCGGACTCGTTGCGGAGGTCGGAGATGCCCTCGAGCTTCTTGTCGCGAACGAGGTCGGCGATGTTCTCGACGAGCTTGTTCGGGTTGACCTGGTACGGCACCTCGGTGACGACGATCTGCGATTTGTTCGAAGACTCCTTCTCCTCGATGACCGCGCGCGCGCGCATGATGATGCGCCCGCGACCCGTGTCTTGATAATCGCGGATCCCCGCACGGCCGTAGATGTAGGCACCGGTTGGGAAGTCGGGGCCTTTGATGAATTTTCTGAGGTCGCCCGGCGTCGCGTCCGGGTTGTCGACCATATGGACGATCGCGCTGACGACTTCGCGCAAGTTGTGCGGCGGAATGTTCGTCGCCATACCCACGGCGATGCCCGACGAGCCATTGACGACGAGGTTCGGAATGCCCGCTGGCAGAACCGACGGCTCTTCGAGATTGTCGTCGAAGTTCGGGATGTAGTTGACGGTATTCTTATCGATGTCCGCCAACAATTCCATCGCGATCGGCATCAATCGCGATTCGGTGTACCGATACGCGGCCGCGTTGTCGCCGTCGACCGAACCGAAGTTGCCCTGCCCGTCGATCAGCGGATACCGGAGCGAAAACTCTTGCACCATGCGCACGAGCGCGTCGTAGACCGACGAGTCCCCATGCGGGTGGTATTTGCCAAGCACGTCGCCGACGACGGTCGCGCACTTCTTGTACGGACGTCCGGGGACAAGTCCGAGATCGTTCATCGCGTAAAGCACGCGGCGATGTACGGGCTTGAGTCCGTCGCGCACATCAGGCAGTGCACGCGAGACGATGACGCTCATCGAGTAGTTGATGAACGACTCTTTGATCTCGTCGTCGATGAGGCGCGGAAGGATCCGTTCGCGGTTGTTCGGAGCAGTCATTGGCGGGAAATTCTCGAGGCTGTTACAGACCTCGAAATGTATTCGCAAATGCGTCGCAAAGCAACTGCCGGGCTAGTTTGTAAATCGTTTACTGGCAGAAACTTAGATGGCGTCAGCCTGAGCCGTTCGTATACCGAATTCAGCCCCCGAACAAACGCCGGTAATCCTCACGGCGGCGGCTGGCGAGGCGGGCCGGACGATCGGCGATCGTTGGCCTCTTCAGCGGTCATTTCGGCATCGGCCGCGGCCTCCTCTTCACGCTCTCGCTCGAGCGATTCGTCACGCTCACGGCGGTAGCGCTCATACCACTGGCGCGTGATCTCGCCGGCCAGCTCGCGATTGCCAAGTCCGAACGACAGCGCCAGCGCGAAAGCGATCGCGCCAAACAAGATCGCGAACGCGGTCGTCACGATGTCGGTCGCGATGCCGAGCTCCTGCAACGCCATGAAGATCGCGAGCACCATCACGCCTCCACGGCCGATGCGCGCCAACGCACGGCCGCCGTGCACGGCACCGGCCGACGCGCCAATCAAACCACCGACGAATCCTCCGAGCACGATGCCGACGAGAATGATGACGATCGCCGCGATGACGCTCGGGATGTAGCTCACGAGCGTCGACACGACGTTGGCCAAGGAGTCGAGGCCGAGCGCGTTCGCCGCGAGCAGGATCACGGTGAACATCACCAACCAGAACACGAGGTTGGCGAGCACGCGCGTCGGATTGACGTGCGTTCCGGATCGTTCGACGGCCTGGATGACGCCGCCGCGCTGGAGCAGATGATTCAGCCGAACGCGGCGCAGTCCCCGTTCGGTCAACTTCTCCAGCACCTTTGCCAACAAGTACCCGGCGAAGAGAATGACAAGGGCACCGAGGAGCGCGGGGAGCGTCTGCCCTAAGACCTGAGCGACGCTGACCTGCAGGCGGTCGCCGAAGTTCGTGGTGTCCTGTTGCATAGGGGAGAATCTAGCTGGTTGCGGGTTAATTCCGCGTTCCGCGCTTCACATCGAAGATCACGCTGCGCTTGCACGTCGGACAGATCAGCCACTCACGTTTTCGCGCATAGCCAAGGCCAAACGAACCCCCGCCGATGCTGCGCACCGTCATCGTGGTCCCGTCGCGCGGGCACACGGCGGACGTTCCACGCGCGTGGTGCTCGCGAATCACGCGTTCCTCGTCGGGGTCGAAGCGCGCCGTCTCTTCGCTCACGACACTCGCACGACCACTTTGCCGAACTGCTTGCCGCTCTGCAGACGCTCGAATGCCGCGCGACCGTCGGCGAGCGAGTACACACTGTCGACCACCGGCAACAAACGTCCGGCCCGCAGCTCGTTTACCACGGCATCGAACTCGGCGTCGTTGCCCATGGTCGAACCAGAAATCGTCCATTGATTCCAGAATAGACGCCGCACATCCGTTTCGACGATCGGACCGGACGTCGCGCCGCACGTCACGAGCCGGCCTCGCCTGCCGAGGGCTCGGAGCGACTGGCTCCACGTCGCCGCCCCGACATTGTCGATCACGACGTCGACGCCGCGCTTGGCGGTGCGGTCGCGTATGAGCGCCGCCACGTCGCCCTCGTTCCGATTGAATATCTCGTCGGCTCCCATCGCTGACGCACGTCGTAGCTTGTCATCGCTGCTGGACACGGCCCACACGCGCGCGCCGATCTGTTTGCAGATCTGTAACGCGGCGAGGGCGACGCCGCCGCTGATGCCCCAGATCAGCACATTGTCGTCGGGCTGCACGCGCGCGCGCGACACGACCATGCGCCACGCGGTCAGCGTCGTCAAAGTGAACGCCGCGGCGTGTTCGACCGAGATGTCGCGCGACACTGTCCGCACGTTGACCGCGGGAACGACGATGTACTCGGCCATCGTCCCGGGAAGGTGCTCCCCGAGAAGTCGGAACCGGGGACAGAGCGGTTGCTCGCCCGCAAGGCAGTACTCACACGTGCGGTCGCTCAGGCCGGGATTCACGATCGCGAAGTCGCCGACCGACAACCCCGTAACATCGCGGCCGACCGAATCGACCAATCCGCATGCGTCCCCGCCGAGGATCCATGGCGGAGTGATCGTCACGCCCGGCAGACCGCCGACGACGAACAGATCAAGATGGTTGAGGGCGGCAGCGCGAACGTGGATGCGCACGTCGCCGGCGCCAAGCGCATCGGGTACCGGGAGGTCGTCGCGGAGCTCAACGCGATCCAATCCGCCGTGACCGGAGATCGTGAGTGCTTGCACGTGGAAGTGGGAGCCACCGTTATATTCAGGCCAGCGCTTTCAACCTAACGTCCTCGAATGACCGCCATCAAAGTCCCCCCGCTTGGAGAGTCCATCGTCGAGGCCACGGTGTCTCGTTGGCTGAAGAACGAGGGGGATGCGATCGCCGTTGGCGACACACTCGTCGAGCTCGAAACGGACAAGATCACGGTCGAGGTACCGGCCATGACCGCGGGCGTGTTGACGAAACGCGCGCATGCCGAGGGCGACGTGGTCAAGGTCGACGATCTGCTGGCCGAGATCGACGAGGGTGCGGTTGGCAAGGCGGCGGCGCCTGCTAGCGCCCCATCCGCGGCACCCGCCCCACCGTCGCAACCGGCGCCTGCATCGACGAATCAGCCCGCTTCGCCACCCGTTGCGGCGACAAGCACCACGGCGGCGGGCGAGGTGCGCGCGTCGCCCGCGGCACAACGCGTGGCGGCGGAGCGCGGCGTCGACCTGGCGACGGTTTCTGGAACGGGCCGCGGTGGCGTGGTGAGCAAGCCGGATGTGATCGAACGAGCCGCGGAACAGTCGCGCCCCGAGGTGGTTCGTCCCGCCCCGCCGTCCCCTGTACGGCCTGCGCCGGCCACACCGCCGCCCGCGCCGTCCGGCGACCGTGAGACGCGCGAGAAGATGACGACGCGACGGAAGCGGATCGCCGAGCATCTGCTCGAGTCGCAGCACGCGACGGCGCATCTGACGACGTTTAATGAAATTGACATGTCCGCCGTGATCGCGGTACGCGAGCGACTCAAGGAGCGCATCGAGAAGGAGCACGGCGTCAAGCTCTCGTTCATGCCGTTCTTCGTGAAGGCGGCGTGTCTCGCGCTCAAGACGTATCCCGTTGTGAACGCGCAGATCGACGGGGACTCGATCGTTTATAAGCATTATGTGAACATGGGCATCGCGGTCGCATCGGACGCGGGGCTCGTCGTTCCGAACATCAAGGACGCCGATCGCAAAGGGATGCTCGCCGTCGCGCGCGACATCACGGAGATTGCCAAGCGCGCGCGCGACGGCAAGCTCACGATGGATGATCTCACCGGCGGAACGTTCACGATTACGAACGGCGGCGTGTTCGGCTCACTCGTGTCGACGCCGATCCTCAACTATCCGCAGGTTGGCATCCTCGGGTTGCACAAGACGCAGGATCGGCCGATCGCCCTCAACGGCCAGGTCGTGATTCGACCGATGATGTACGTGGCCCTGTCGTACGATCATCGCGTGATCGATGGGCAGCACGCCGTTCTGTTCCTTGTGCGTGTGAAGGAATTATTGGAAGATCCGGCGTCGATGCTGGTCGATTGAACGGATAGTTTGGCGCGCACCCTGCTGTAGCCGATGGCCGGACACGGACGTGTCCGGCCTTTTTCGCGTCCACCATCTTCAAGACTGGAGAATCGCGTGAGATTCGCTCTACGATTGTTCCTATCGCTGTCGGTGCTCACTCTGGTCATCGCGCCGGTGACACACGCACAACGCCAAAACACCACGCTTGTCGAGCTCGGGATCGACGCGTCGTTCGCGCGGCAATCGTTTCACTCAGAGCCTGACCGGAACGGCCGCGAGGTGACGGTCAACGTCAACACGATCGACATTCCGTTGAGCGTCATACGCGCTGGATTCTTCATCACGCCGACCATCGCGATCGAGCCGGCGTTCGGTCTTCGCTACCAGAGTATTGGCGACGCGAACTCGAGCGAAACGATATTCGACATCGGATTACCGATTCATCTGTCAGAGAATCGGCGAGAGAATCAGATCTTCATTCGGCCGGTGGTTGGGCTGACCCACGTGTCAACCGACGAGTCCACGTCTGTCGGGGATGTGCACACGTCGGACACCCAGGTCAACTTCGGCGTTGGCTTGGGAATCAAGATACCATTGAGTGATCGATTCGCCGCGCGATTCGAGGCACAGTATCGACACGCCCCAAAGAGCGACGAACGATCGGCGTACAACCAGATCGCCGCGCTGGCTGGGATCTCGGTCTACGTTCGTTGACGCCGCAACTCGCGAGCGCGATGCATCATGACCGCGAGGACAGCGGGTTAGAATTCAGCTAGTCGCTTTCCCTCAAACCGTCATGGCAACTCCTGTTTCCGGCTCCGCGCCCTCAGTTTCCGCCGCCCCGATCCCCGCCGACGTCGTCATCATCGGCGGTGGTCCGGGTGGGTATGTCGCCGCCATTCGCGCCGCGCAGCTCGGACTGAACACCGTCTGCGTCGAGAAGGACAAGACACTGGGTGGAACCTGCGTGAACGTCGGCTGCATTCCATCGAAGGCATTGCTCACGTCGTCCGAGCATTATGAGTTTGCTCAACACTCGGCCGCGACGCACGGAATTGGCGTCGGGCAGCTCTCGCTCGACCTGGGGACGATGCTCAAACGAAAAGACGATGTCGTCGGCCAGAACACCAAAGGCATCGAGTTTTTGTTTCGGAAGAACAAGATCACCTGGGCAAAGGGGCGAGGAACATTGAAGGCGGGGAATGTGGTCGAAGTTTCGGCGGGCGGCGGCGCGGCGGGCCCCCCCGCTGAGAATATCACCTCCTATCAAGCAAAGAACGTCATCATCGCCACCGGCTCCGTACCGATCGAGCTCCCTTTCCTCCCGTTCGACGAAGACCGCATCCTCTCCAACGTCGGCGCCCTCAAGATCCCGCACGTTCCCAAGCATCTCATCGTCATCGGCGGCGGCGTCGTCGGGCTCGAGCTCGGCTCCGTCTGGAAACGACTCGGGGCCAAGGTCACCGTGATCGAGCTGTTGCCCACCATTCTCCCGGGCATGGACGACGACGTCATCAAAGAAGCCGATCGCGCGCTCCGCAAACAGGGACTCGAGATCCGCACCAATACCCGGGTCACCAACGGTGGCCGCACCGAGAGCGGCGCGTTCGTCATCGTGGAACACGACGGAAAGCCGGAGCGCATCGAGGGAGATTACGTCCTCGTCTCCGTCGGCCGTCGTCCGTCAACGGCCGGCATCGACACCAAAGCCCTCGGCCTCAACGTCGGACGACGCGGCGAGATCCTCGTCGACGACCAGATGCGCACCAACCTTCCGAATGTGTTCGCCATTGGCGATTGCGTGCCCGGACCAATGCTCGCGCACAAAGCCGAGGACGAGGGAGTGATCGCCGCCGAGGTGATCGCCGGCAAGCCGGTACACATGCACTACAAGTCGATCCCGAATGTCGTTTATACGTGGCCGGAGATCGCCGCCGTCGGCCTCACCGAACGGCAAGTGAAGGAGAGTGGCCGTGAGTATCGGACCGGAAAGTTTCCGTTCTCCGCCAACGGTCGCGCGCGTTCGCTGGGAGACACGACCGGATTCGTGAAGTTCATCGCCGATGCGAAGACCGACGAGCTACTCGGCGCGCACATGATCGGACCAAACGTCTCGGAGACGATCGCCGAAGTCGTGCTGGCGTTCGAGTATCGCGGTTCATCGGAAGACATTGGCGTCACCGTGCACGCGCATCCGACCCTGAGCGAGGTCACGAAGGAAGCGGCGCTTGCCACACTCGGCCGGGCGCTGCACATCTAATCGTGCCTGGTTATTTCGAGCTCGACCCGCGATCACTCCTGCCCGAGGATGCCCAGGGCACGCGAATTCTGCTCATGGGCGCGCTCGGCGTGACACCCTACATCGACCGCGCGCTCGAGGTGTTGACGTTCGCCGAGCGCGGCAACGATCCCGAACATCGAGGCATGGTGATCGCGCGCGACGGGACGGTGGCAGGGCTCGCGCTCTTTGGCGTGATCGCGGGGACGGCCGGCGGCGCTCGCCTGCACACCGCCGCCCTCGCACCAGGCGTGCAGGCCGACGACGTCGGCGGACGGCTCATGCGCGCCGTGAGCGACGCGTCGCGAGCGGGGGGCGCGCGGTATCTGCTCGCCGAGATGCCGGACGATCCCGCCCTCGGGACCGTGCTCGCGTTGCTGCGAGAGCACGGGTTTCGTGAGGAGGCGCGCGTGCCGGACTTCTACCGTGAGGGCGTTGCGCTCACGTTCCTGCGTCTCGACTTGTAGAAGCTCGGACTCACCCGAGCGCGACGTAGTATTAGAGAGTTATTGAATGCCGCCGCGTCCGCGCATCCCGGCCATGTCCACGTAGCCCGCCGGGATCTCAAAGACACTTGCCGGGACGGAGCCTTTCTCCACCGACGTGACTTCCAGGTCGACGCCTCCATCGGCCGACCAGACCTTGAGCGGAAACCCAGGTTTGTCGCCGAACGCCCGGGCCCACCCCGGCGGTGCTGAGTTGCCACGTCGTCCCATGCCGCCGAACCCGCCGGGAAAGACAAATTTGCCTATGGATTGGGTGATGCATGCTCGACTGACCTTGCCGCTGCCCTGCGTGATCTCATAGTCGTCGCAATCGAGACCGGCAATCTTCTCGCTCGTTCCAAGTTTCTTGATGTCAACCTTCTCATCAGACCGCGGCGACATCTTGGACATATCCATCACGGTCTTTATCCCCTTCGCGTCGCCCATTCCGGGCATCGCCGGCATGCCGGGCGGCATAGGCATGAGCGCCGTCAGCGTGTTGGTCGTTGCGTCGTAGATCGACCGCATTTCCATTCCAGCCATGGGGCCTGCCGATGCCGGCATCGACATGATGCTCACTTCCTTGTCTCCTTTCATCACCATCGTCATCGTCATTGGCTCTGACCTGCCGTCAGCGCTCGACATCTTCATGTGGATCGTTCCCTCGAACTGCGCGGCCAACGGTGCGGACGGAATAGCGCAGACGAGCATCAATACGGCGACTCGACGCATCGGAATGTCCTCGGTGGAAACGATGACTTACGGCCGGACGGCGCCCGCCTGCAGCGTTCCCGGTTTTAGATATCTGTCATACCATGCCAAGTAGCGTTGCAGCCGGTCGTAGTTGAAGCTCGGGAGCGATAGGCCGTGGTGCTGGTTGGGATAGACGATCAATTCCGTCGGCACGTCGAGGCTCCGCAGCGCCTGGTACATCTGCTCGCCCCCGATCACCGGGACGTTGAAATCCTTCTCGCCGCCGAGGAAGAGCGTCGGCGTCTTGATGCGATCGGCGTGGAAGAACGGATATGAAAGTTTGATCCACAGCTCTTGCGACTTCCACGGTGGCCCCAGCTCGTTCTCGTATTGATAGATGTACTGATCGGACCCGTACATCGAGAGCTGCAGAGCGCTGCCGGCACCGGAGATCGCCGCCTTGAAGCGATTCGTCGTGGCGATCGTGTAATCGGTGAGAATCCCGCCGTAGCTCCATCCACCGATGCCCAAGCGGTCGGGGTCCGCAATGCCGGTCGAGACCGCGTAATCGACACCGGCCAAGAGGTCGACGACTTCCTTGTTGCCCCAGTCGGCGAAGATCGCTTGTTGGTATTTCTCGCCGCGGCCATTGCTGCCGCGATAGTTCACGTTCAACACCGCATATCCGTTGGCCGCGAACAGCTCGCGCTCGAGGCTGAACGAATGTTGATCTTGGCCGTTCGGACCGCCGTGGATACGGAGCAGCAACGGATATTTTTGACCGGCGACGTAGCCGAGAGGCTTGACGAGCAATCCGTGTACATCGGTGCCGTCCTTCACCTTGAACTGGATGTCTTCCGTCGTCGCGAGCTGCACGTCGGCGAGCCACGCGTCGTTCTGGTGTGAGAGTTGGCGGAGCACGCCGTTCTCTACCGCGAAGACTTCGGACGGTTGTGTAGCCGTGCCCTCGAGCACGGCCATTTTGCCGTCGCTCGTCATCGACATCGAGCCGATGACTCGACGTCCGTCGACGAGTTTCTGCACCGCACCGCCGGCGACGGCGATCTTGCCGATGTGGCGGGCGCGATCGTCGGTGTAGAGGAACAGAATCGACTTGCCGTCGGCGGTGAAACGCGGCGATGACACGGGACGGTCCAGCGATTCAGTCAGGATTCGCGGCACGCCGCCGCCGACCGGAACCACGGTGAGACGCTCTTCGTTGTACGCACTGTACTTCGCCTCGCTGCCGCGCAAGTAGGCGATCGTCGAGCCGTCGGGGCTCCAAGCGAGCGGACCGCTATCGGGCCCGTCGAATGTCGTGAGGGCGTTCGGCGCGGCGCCGGCGCGTGCTTCGACCACGAAGACGTCGGAGTTGGTCGAGCGATCGAGATCGCCGGCGACACGCTTGCTCTCGAATGCAATCGATTTACTATCCGGCGACCACGCCGGGTCGCTCTCCTCGTACAGCCCGGGCGTGAGAATCGTCGCCTTCCGGGTGTCGAGATCGAACACATACAGGTGGGTGCGGGTCGAATCGAGGTAGCCGCTGGCGTCGCTCTTGAAGTGGTAGCGATCGAGAACGATTGGCTTGGGCTTCTTGTTCGCCGAGTCGGGCTCTGGCGCCGCGTCGTTCATGACGAGCGCGATGCGCTTGCTGTCCGGCGACCATTCGTATGTTCGAATACCGGTTTTGAGCTCGGTGACCCGCTTCGCCTCGCCACCCTGACGATCGAGCAACCAGAGTTGAGATCCCTTGCCGCCCTGACGTGACGAGAGGAATGACAGGTAGCGGCCGTCGGGACTCCAGCGGGGTGAACTTTCGCCGTCGGGCGACGACGTGACTTGAATCGTCTGGCCCCCGTCCCAACTCGTCATCCAAATGTCGCTATCGCTCTTGTCTTTGGCGGAATCCGTCACGGTCACGACGTACGCAACCCATTTCCCCTCGGGCGAGATCTGCGGATCGCCGACGTTCTTGAGCCGGTACATATCGCCGATGCGAATTGGACGCTTGGCGGTCGACGACTGCGAATTCGCGAGCGCGGCGCTACACAGTGCAAAGGCAAATGCGATTCGAACGGAACGCATCGAACTTTTTCTCCAGCGACGAATGATGTGAAACCTGCCGAAGTTTGCGCGAAGGCAAGCGTTCTGTCTACCGGCGAGCGGCGTCAAACTTTGCCGACGGTCGCCTTGATTCGATCGAGCATGAACTGCTCGAGACGCCCGGTGGTCCCGCACGGAATGCGATCGGAGCTTCCACCGGCCACATCCTGGCCCATTGGCACGAACGTCACTTGCACCGTGGTTCCGCCTTTCCCGTCGGTGAGCACATCGGTGAGCAGCGAGATGTATATCCGATAGCTCGACGCCTTCGGTCCGGTCATCCCGCTGCCGCAATCGACGAAGTCGGTCATCGACTTGCCGGCGATCTGACGCGACTTGTAGAAGTTCTGATTGCCGATCTGGTGGGCCGACGGATTTTCCACCGTGACCGGAATCTCCCAATCGCCGTAGACTTTTTTCACCGCGAGCCAGACGGCCGCCGGCGGCGCCGCAATCGTCGTCACGCTCGCTCGCGGACGCTCGGCGAGCAACACTCCGGTCTCGGGTGAGGAATAGATCGCAGCTTGTTTAGGTGTGCTGTTGCTGGTCTCAACCGTATTGCCCCCGCTGGCACAGCCGCAGACCAGAAGCAGAACAAGGGCGCGACGCATGGGCGTTCCACTGAAGGGGTGTCGGCACAAGATGGGACGCGCGCACAGCCTTGAACAGCCCCTCAACCGATCGCGGCGAGCACCACGGGAAGCATCGCCTGGACCCATGCGGCATACATCCGAGCGGACGGATGTAGCATGTCGCGTCCAACGAGAGCCGCTTCGTCGGCCGCGCGGCGTGAGATCGGTGTGATGTCAACATACCGCGCTCCGACGCGGGCCGATTCGTCGCGATTCACTTCATTGAACGCGTCGATGTCGCGCGCGATGCGGACGCGATCTCGTCCGTCGGCAAACGGTGTCGCGCCCCAGTCGGGAATCGAGACGACAATCACATGCGTGGCACGACCGCCGGCGAATCCGATCGCGCGCGCGAGTAGAGCGCGGAATTGCGCACGGTATTCGTCGGCGCCGCGGTCCCTGTACTGGTTGTTCACACCGATGAGGAGGGTGACGAGATTGAACGTTCCCGCAGGAGGCGCGTCGGTGATTCCGGCGGAAAGCTCGTCGGTGGTCCACCCAGTGTGGGCGACGATCGTCGGCGTGGCGACAGCCAGTCCGCGAGCGCGAAGCATGGCGGCGAGTTGCATCGGCCAACGTTCTTCGACCGTTACCCCTTCGCCGACGGTGTAGGAGTCGCCAAGCGCCAGAATTCGTATCTCAGCGGCCGGCGGCGTGTGCGTGGCGATCACGGTGTGACGTAGCCGTTGAACACGAGATCGGCATAGGTGCGAATCTCGCCCGCGGCAACGACACGCAGAAACGTATCGATCGGCTCGATCATCGACGTGCTGATGTTACTCACGCCCGGCACGAACAGCGGATGCGTCATTCCGAATCGCCCGAAGTAGCTGCGTATGATGACGCTGGTGCTGTCGTGCGGCAGCGCCTTGACGTTTTTGGCGTAGATGTCGAACCCGCCGTCGCGCGTGAGCAGGTACTGCTCGACGTTCGAGAGATAAAACGCCGAGACGTTCAGCGAGTGCTCGGCGGCGTACGCTCCGATCGACCTGACCGCCTTCTCACCGGCCACGTTGCCCACAACGGGAACGATGCGGTTGGCGAGTTGCAGCGAACGCACGAACTGAAACGCCTCTTCGTCGGCGAGATAGCTGATGGCGTGGCCTGCGCGATCGGTCGCGATCATAAGCTGACCGAACGTCGGATAATCCATGCGGTTGTTGCGGCCGAGGCTGGAGTAGCGCGTCTCCAAGCCGTCGGCGATGAATTCGGCGCGATAGCGGTCGATCATCTGGCGATCGTGCGCGTCGAGGGCTACGCCGAATTTCGTGATGCGCTCATTCGTTGCCTTGCGGGTCGACGCGACGGCCTGGGAATCGGTGCGGGTCTGATTGAGGTACGCGACGATGAATCCGATCGGACGACCTGTCCACGCGTTCACGTCGGCTGGCACGGGTTTGCCGAAAAGGAGACATAAATACTCAAACCGGTTGTGCGACATCTCGAACAAGGCCTTGAAGAGCAGATGTTCGAGCATGTTGTCGCGCCGAATATCGAGCATGAACGCGATCGACGGCCGAATGAGCGCGACGTACGAGAAATTCTGATCGGGCCCGACGCCGATGTACGCGCCGCCATGAACGCCAACCTTCGTCAGCTGGCTGGCGACTTGGAGGTACGACGCCTCGTTCGAGATGATGTTGTCTGAATCGAAAACGCCGCCGGTCTCGGAGAGACGAGCGACGAGCGCGGCGAAGGACGAGTCGGAGAGGCGCTGCGCCTGCGCGGCGAGCGCGCCGAAAAGCGTGAGCGACGCCGCAACGAGCCACGCGCGGCGCGAGCGCGTGCTACGCCGAATCGCGACGAGGACTCCTGTGTTCATCGGCACCGGCGGGATGCGTCATGACGATGCGGAGTTGCGAAAGAAATGCCGCCGGTCCAGCACCGTCCGGAAGTGCGGACAGTGCGCGGAGCACATCGCTTTGGTTGACGGCAAGCCCGGCACTGATCGTGTTCGGGTCGACGCCTACACGTTCGAATTCTTTGAGCAGATGTGCGAATCGTTCCGCTTGTGACATGCGTCCCTCGGGTAACCGACCACACTGCATGACGTTCGGACAACCCGGTGTCGCTGTTCGTTGAGCCCGCTGCGCAAACTGCGTTCCGTAGGACGAGTTCGGAAGGGGGTAACCCCCCAAAATGAGAATGGCCGGCCCACAAGGGCCGGCCATTCAGCTGCTGCGACATCGGAATCTTGGCGCGGCCGAGCGTGCTAGCGCATCACCACGACTGCGACCGCCGTTGCGGCGGCGGCGACAACCACAAGGGCTGCGGCTGCACCGAGTGCCATGGCCGGTGTGAGCACGAACTCGCGACGCCACCACGGAGTGATGACCTGCGGAGCCGTCTGCGGCAAGGCTTCCATGATCCGCGCTTCGAGATACGTCGGCGTGTGCATGCGGCGCCGACGATCGACGTCAACGTTGATCTGCTTCCAGAATTCGACGTCACGCGCCGTGTCACCCTTGCGCACGCTCGCCTCCGGTAATTCGCCATCTAACCACGCGTGCACTGCCGGCGCGAGCACGCGGACATGATCCTGATGACCTAGCGGGACTTCCCGATCGGCGAGCGGACGCTCCTTCTCAGTGCGTCGCACCTGCCGGTGGTGGCCGTCGAACCCGCCGAGGCCGTCGTCGGAGCGGAGATCGTCTACCATTAGGAATACTTTTCCTCTAAGAGTGCTTGGAGAGCTTCACGCGCGCGATGTACGCGCATCTTCAGCGCCCCGACCGTGGTACCGAGCAAATCGGCCATCTCTTCGTACGAGCGGCCTTCGACGTGCTTCATAACGAACGCCTCGCGCAGTGACGCAGGGAGCGTCGACAGCGCGCGATCCAGATCACTCCGCAATTCGGTGCGATCCAGCTCTTCGTCCGGGGTCGCGTAAGACGACGGTTGATCGTCTTCGTCGTAACTCAGGTGCGACCGACGGATGTTCTTCAGCCAATCCTTGCAACCATTGGCAACGATTCTGAACACCCAAGCATCGAAGCGTCCGCGAACTTCCGCGAGGTGCTGATACGCTTTGATGAAGCTCAGCTGCAGGATGTCTTCAGCAACGTCCGGACTCCCCGTCATGCACAAGGCATGACGGTAGAGCGGGTCACTGTAGCGCTGAATCAGAGTCTTGAACGCGTCTCGATTCCCCCCGAGGACGCGTTGAATGATGAGTTGATCGGTGTTATCCAGATCAACTACGCTCTGATCCGCCCGCTGGGCTGCCTCCGTCGTCTTCACGACAACAGAGTAACGCACTTTCCGCGCTTCGGACAGTGCGCGCGGCGTAGGCTTTTGCTCAGTAAGGGTTGCCACGTTGGTAAGACGAAAAGGCCTGGTTCGAGGTAACACCCCGACGGCAATTCGGTCATCTTATCGCACGACCCGCCCGAATGCGGCCCAGCCGAGGCGCCGGATCTCGTCGCCATGTTCGTCCAAACCCGGCGGCGGAAAACGCACGAGCCCACCAATGCTCGATGGCATGCCCATCACCGCGGAGGCAGTCGTGTCCTGAAGCGCCTCGAGCACGGACTTCACCACTCCGTTCGGCACACCGGCCGCGTCCAGCTTCTCGCGCCACTCGCCCGAAGGTTTGGTCGAAAGCTGCTCCGTAAATGCGGAGACGATTCGCTCGCGTTGCGCGACACGGCCGGCGTTGACAGCGAGCGACGGATCGGCGGCGAGATCGGCGAGACCGATTGCTCGCGCGCACGCAACCCATTGCGCGTCGGTGCCGACAGCGACGACCATCGGTTTGTCGGCCGTCCGAAAAAGCTGATATGGAACGAGGTTCGGGTGCGCATTGCCCCACCGCGCCGCGTCCTGGCCCGACAGCAATGCGTTCTGCGCTACGTTGACCAACGCGGCGCGCGCGCTGTCGACCAGCGAGATCACGACGCGCTTGCCCGCTCCTGTTCGAAAACGCTGAACGAGCGCGCCGAGAATCGCGATCGCCGCGTCCTTGCCGGCGATGACGTCCGCGAGGGCAACGCCCGTCTTCATCGGATCGCCCCCCGGCTCGCCGTTGATCGCCATCCACCCGCACTCTGCCTGCGTGACGAAGTCGTAGCCCGGGCGACCAACGTCCGCGCCGAAGCCGGTGATCGTGCACCACACGAGCTCCGGCCGGCGCGAGAGCCAGTCGCCGGGCGACCGGCCCTTTCGCTCCAGGGTTCCCGGCCGAAAGTTGTCGACCACAACGTCCGCCTCACCGAGTAGATGCTCGATGAGCGAACGGTCGCGGTCGAGGTCGGCTGCGAGCCCAAGCTTGTTGCGGTTGATGCTCAGGTAGTACCCGCTGCGACCAGCGGCGTCGAAGGGCGGCCCCCATCCGCGCGTTTCGTCGCCCGTACCCGGGCGCTCGACCTTTATGACGTTCGCGCCGAGGTCGCCAAGCAACATTGTGCACAAAGGACCGGCCAAAACCCGGGTTAAGTCCAGCACTTTCACGTCGTCGAGCATGAACTGTCGCTATTATGCTTGTAAGGTAGGGTCTGTGTGCCACGTCGTCTGTCGCAAAGTGCGAGACCCAGCGTCCATGTCGCCGCGTGCTGACCCCGCCTTGCGTAGCTGCTGTAAAATCATATACTTCCGCCACCAAAATACCTCGGGCCGCGCGAAGATAGCGCGTCCAGATGCCCGCGACAACGCGTTCCCGCCTACATTCGCCCCCTCGCGCTACCACATATGGTGGACAAGCCTCAGTCTAGCGACGGTATCGCAACTCCTGGCTCCTCGCCGACTTCCGTTCCCGCGACGACGATTCCACCGCGCCGTGGGCCGGGGCACCGCGGCGCGGACATGCGCGACACCGTCGCCGAGATGGCCGAGCGCGCACAGCTGATCAGTCAGGAAGCGGGAAGCAAGGTGGCGGCTGCAATGAAGGATGTGATCAGCGCGGGCGCCGGCATCGCTGGATTCGCCATCGAGAGCGCCCGCGACCTCGTCCAGTACATGGTCCGCCGCGGGCAGATGACTCCCGAGGAAGCCGACAAGCTCATCCGAGAAGCCGAAGCCGCGCATGAGAAGCGGCCGGCGAGCGAAAAGGTCCGTCCCACCGCCTCCAAGATCGCGGCTGAACGCGCCGCAGTGGCCAAGGCGGAAGCAGCCGCGCGAGCCGCAGCGCAAGCCGCCGCCATGCCGCCGTTCCGACCCGTGGTGCGTCCGCCGGCTGCTCAGCCAGCGCCAGAACTTGAAAAGACGAAACCGGCGGCCAAGGGCGCGGACAAATCCCACGTGAAGGCCGCAAGCAAAGGCGCAGCGAGGCCATCGGCGACGTCGAAGGCCGCAAAGCACGACGCCAGAGCCGCGAAAACGCACGCGAAGCCGGCGAAGGCCGCCAAGCCGACAAAGCCGGCCAAGGCCACGAAAACGTCCAAGCCTGTGAAGAAAGGCGGCAAGCGCTAGCGCAGTCCGCTCTCAGTGCGCCGCTGAGAGAGGATGTGCTCGAGCAGTCCGCGCATCGCGTCAGGATCGCGCACCGTGAACTCGGCCGACGTGTCCGGCGCGGCGGAGTAGTCACCAACTCGAACCGTTGCGCATCGTGGCTGCGCACGACGCACCTCGCGAAACATGTCTTCGTCGGTGCGATCGTCTCCGGCACAGAGCAGCGATGCTCCGTGATCGAGCGCGCCGAGTGCGCCGGCGAGTTCCACGGCGGCGGTTCCCTTGTCGACATCGATCGGCGGCCTGAGCTCGAGGACTTCCTTTCCGGTCGTCACGCGTAATCCGAGATCGCGCGCAATTTCGTTGACCTCAACGGTGAGTGGCGGCACGACGTCGGGATTCGCGAGGCGATAATGCACGCTCAGCGTCCAGCGCTTGTCCTCGACGATGACGCCGGGAATGTCGCGCGCGACGTCGAGTGCGCGGCGCGCGGCAACGGCGACTCGATCGGCAAACTGCGCAGCCTCCGGTCGAACGACCGGACTTCCCAATGGTGGCGCGATCTCGATGCCATGATTTCCGATGATCCACGTGTCGTCGAGGCAGATCAGCCGGCGAGAATCGAGCGCGCTTCGCCCGGACACCGCAACGACGTACACGCCGGGTGTGCGCGCGAGCGCGTCGACCACGAGACGCGTGGCCGCGGGCACCACCGCATCGGCCGGCCGGCCGGCGATCGGCGCGAGTGTGCCGTCGATGTCGAGTAGGAGAAGGAGGGGATTGCCGCTGAGGCGCTCCATCAGCGTCGGCGGCATCGGCAACGCCGGTATCGTCACGAGATCAAACCACAGCGTGCAGCGGTTGCTGCGCTCCCATGATCTCGCTCGAACGCGCGAGGATGGAGTCGAGCCAATCGAAGATCGTAGAGTTGTGGAGCTGGCGACGCATACGGTGCATGCGTCGCCTTCGTTCCTCGGGCGACATCTCGAGACCGGTGCGAATCGCGGCGACGAATCCGTCGACGTTGAATGGATTCATCAGCAACGCGCCCTCGATCTCCTCGGCCGAACCGGTGAAGCGACTGAGAACGAGCACGCCGCGCTCGTCGAGTTGGCATGCGACGAACTCTTTGGCCACGAGATTCATTCCATCCTGCAGCGACGAGACGATGCACAGATCCGCCGATCGATAGACCGCGGCCAAGAGATCCGAATCGACGTTCTCGTTGATCAATACGATCGGTGTCCACTCGGGCGTACCAAACCGTTCGTTGATCGACATCACCGCTTGCGTCACATCGCGCTCGAGCGCGTTGTACGCCGGCAAATCGGTCCGCGACGGCGTGCAGACGAAAATGAACGTAAAACGCTCACGAAGCTCAGGCGATTCGGTCCACATCGTGTCGAGCGCGCGGATGCGTTCCGGAATGCCCTTGGTGTAGTCGATGCGGTCGACGCACACTCCAAGCTGTCGCGTGCCCTTTGCGTACCGTCCGCGGAGCGTCGCGACGAGCGCGCGGCTTTCGTCCGACGCAGCCATTGTCTCGAAACGCTCGACGTCGATGCTGATCGGAAAGGCGCCCACGTGGACGACGCGGTCGCGAAAGGTCACCGTCTGGTGGACGTGATCGACGCGCGCCTCGGCGACGAATCTGTCGACGCAGTCGAGGAAGTTCACGGCGTAGCGATCGATCTGGAACTCGACGAGATCGTTGCCGAGCATTCCGCGGAGGACGGCTTCGTGGGTTCCGGCCGGGAGCAGGCGGAGGATGTCCGCAGGTGGAAAGGGGATGTGCCAGAATTGGTGAATGAACAACGATGGCCGCATCGCGCGGAGAAATTCCGACGCGAGCGCAAAGTGATAGTCCTGGATCCACGCCATAGCGCGTCCGGTGCATCGCTCGGCTTCGTCGGCGACGGCGTGCGCGAAGCGCAGGTTGACCGTGCGATAGCGTTCCCAATACTCAGTGCGGAACTCAAAATGTTGGATGAGCATGTGGCACAGCGGCCACAACGCGCTGTTCGAGAACCCGTGGTAGTAACCGTTGAGGTCCGCGTCGTCGAGCCACACGCGGCGAACGGTGTAGCACTCCTCTCCCGGTGGTACCGCGACGCGGCCCGTCTCGTCGGACACGTCGTGGTCCGCGGTGCCCGAGCCCCACGCGACCCACGTTCCGTGCGTGCGTCGCATTGTGGGATCAAGCGCGGTGACGAGACCTCCGGCGGGTTGCTTGATCTCGATTCCCGCCGGACCGCGCATGTGCTCGTACGGCTCGCGGTTGGAGACGAGAATGAACTTGCAATCGTTCAGCCAGTGAGTGATGTCGACCATGGGCCAGGTATGAGCTAGCAACAGCCATGCCCGGTGCGGTCGAGCGGCGATTGCGCGATTGGCGATTCGAAGCACTGGGAATACGTTTAGCCCACACTTTCTCCGCTATTCAATGACAGCACTCACGCGATCGTTGTCGAGCTGAGTGTCGGACCGCATCGTTACCCGTGCGCCGACGCGCATCGACTTCGGCGGCGGTTGGACCGACGTGCCGCCGTACTCCGACGAGATGGGCGGCTTCGTGTGCAACGTTGCCATCTCGCGATACGCGACCGTCACGATCTTGCGCGACGAAGACAGCGGTGGCGCGAACGAAACGAGCGCCGTTGACCTGGCGATTGCGACCGCGGCGGCGCGTCGTTTTCGCGCCGATCATGTCACGATTCGAGTGCGGAGCGATTTCCCAATCGGTGCCGGCCTGGGTGGATCGTCGGCGGCCGGAGTGGCAACCGTGGCGGCGCTCGCCGCCGCGCGTGGCGAGACGATGACACCGACGGCCATCGCCGAACTCAGCCGCGAAATCGAGATCGGCGATCTCGGCATCGCCGGCGGCCGGCAGGATCATTACGCCGCGGCGTATGGCGGAGCGCTCGGCTTGCGCTTCTCCGCCAGCCACGTCGACGTCTCTCGGATCGCGCTCGACGCGAAAACGCGCGCCGAGATCGAGCAGCGGTGCCTTGTCGTGTACACGGGCCAGAGCCGAGTTTCCGGCGAGACGATCAAAGCGGTGCTCGGAGCGTACCGTGACCGTGAGCCGCGAGTGCTCAGCGCGCTGCTAGCGATGCGCGCCACCGCTGAGCAGATGGCCGACGCGCTGGCGGCGGGCGACGTCGACCGCCTCGCACGTTTGGTCGACGAGCAATGGACGCATCAACGCTCGCTCGATCCGGCGATTCCAACACCGTTGATTGACGAGATCATCGCCCGAGCGCACGACGCTGGTGCGATCGGTGCCAAAGCGCTCGGCGCGTCGGGCGGTGGATGTGTGCTCGTCATCGCCGGCAAGGGTCGAGTCGACGAGGTGCGCAGCGTCGTGGCATCGCTCGGGGAAGTGATGCCCTTCTCCATCGCGATGAACGGAGTCGAACGATGCGCATAGCGCGTGGTGACGCTGTCGCGCTGACGCGCGAGCTCGTTCGGATCGATTCGCGAAATCCGTCGCTCGTCGCGGGCGCGCCGGGTGAGGCTGCGATCGCAACCGCGCTAGCCGCTGTTCTGAACGAGTGGGGATTCCGGGTGGAGAGGCACGATGCGGCAGCCGGACGTCCAAACGTCATCGCGCGCGTTGGCGTGGCGGGCTCGCGCAGTGTGATGTTCAACGGTCATCTCGACGTCGTCGGCATCGAAGGCATGACGCATTCGGCGTGGGGCGACGACTCTCGGAACAGCGCGCGCATTTACGGTCGCGGCTCGTCCGACATGAAGTCCGGCGTCGCGGCGATGTGCGCGGCCGCGGCACGGGCTGTCGACGCCGGGCTCGAGGGAGAGATCATTGTCACTGCGGTGGCCGATGAGGAGTACGAGAGCATCGGCACGCGCGCGATACTCGAGCGCGGTGTTCGCGCCGATGCGGCCATCGTCGCCGAGCCGACGCAGCTTGCGATCATGCCAGCGCATTTGGGTTTCGTGTGGATCGACATCACGACGCATGGTCGCGCGGCTCACGGGAGCCGCTGGGATCTCGGTGTCGATGCCATTCGTCACGCCGGCCTCATTCTGGCGGAGATCGATCGCCTCGACGCCGACGAGTTGCCGAAACGCGGACATCCGCTGCTCGGCCGGCCGTCGGTGCACGCGTCGCTCATCGAGGGAGGGACTGGAATGTCGACCTATCCCGACCGGTGCACGGTGCGAATCGAGCGGCGCACGATCCCGGGCGAGACGCCGGAGGGTGTTCGTCGCGAGTTGGAGAACGCGTGCGCCGTTGTTGCCGCGCGCCGGCCAAGCGTTCGCGCCGATGTTGCCGTTACGTTTTCTCAAGCGCCGAGTGACGTGGCCGTCGACGCGCCGATCGTGCGAGCGCTGGGCGACGCGATCAGCGGTCGCGGCGAGGCGGTGCGGGTCGAAGGCATGACCGCGTGGACCGACGCGGCGTTGCTCAACGCCGCCGGGATTCCTGCGATCTGTTTTGGCCCGGGCGACATACGACTCGCGCACGCGGCCGAAGAATATGTGCTCATCGATGAGATCGAGCGCGCGACGGAAATCATGTCGCGCTTGGCGACACACTGGTGTGGAGGACACGATATAGCATGGCGCAGTTGAATCATGAGCAGTACGACGCGTTGGAGCGGGCCGTCGCGAACGGCACGCGCGTCGTCGTTCGGCGAAGCGGAGGGCGCGAGTACATCGTGATCCCGCTCAGTATCAAGGTGCGGGACGGTCGCGAAACGGTCGAAGCGCGCAATCCGACGACAGGACATGCCCTGACGATTTTCCTCGACGATGTCGACGGGGTCGAGGTCATTCCATGAGTGCGAAACGCGCGGCCGCCGAGCCGACACCCAAATTACCGATGATCGCCATTTACGCCGACGAGTCCTGCCTCGGGAACGGGCGCGAAGGTAGTAACCCGGGCGGTGCGGCGGGCGTCATGGAGTATGTACACACCGAGTCCGGGAATCTCACACGCTGGGATTATTGGATCTCCGAGCCGGCGACGACAAACAATCGAATGGCGCTCCGAAGCGTGATCGAGGCGTTCCGGGCGCTATCACGGAAGGGGGTACGATTTCGCGTGACCTTCACGAGTGATTCGCAGTATCTCGTGAAGGGAATGCGTGAGTGGGTCTTTAGTTGGATGGCACGAGGGTGGAAGAAGAAGACCGGCCCCATTCTGAATCTGGAATTGTGGATCGAGGCGGTCGACGCGGTGCGCGGGCATCAGGTGGATTGGCAGTGGGTGCGCGGACACGAAGGACATCCGCAGAACGAATACGCCAACCATCTGGCGACCACCGCGGCTCGGGAGTTGACGAGCTCCAACGGCCTCGTGGCGTCCAAGTTCGACGAATGGTTGGCCGAGGAGCGCAAAGAGGGTCGTATTGTCGTGGAGCCTCAAGCCTTCCCTGAGAGCGAGCGTTTTCGATCAGTGAGACCGTATCCAACCGCGGGGCCGCCGACGGTGATCACTTGACATCCGCATTGCGGATGAGGAGAGAGTCGACTTATGTGGAAGCTGCTCTTCGCACTGATCATTGGAATCTCGATGGGGTATTATTGGGGTTATGGCGAAGGTTCGAACGGGAAACCGTCGATCATTGCGCGAGGTCTCGATCACTTTGGCACCTCGAAGTTGAAGGCGGCGCAGGAGGCGCGGGAAAAACGAGTCGAGGATGCGAGTAGGCCATAACACAGCAAGGCGGAGGATTGAGGGTGGAGGATAGAAGCCTTCGCGGCGCGCAGCGCCGCACACCCGCCTCCACCCTCCACCCTCAACCCTCCACCCTGCCTCTTCGTGGATGATCTCGATCGGATGTTCCGCCACTTGGTGCGGACGATTCGCTCTCGCTTCCCACAGTATCTCTCGCAACCGTTCGATGTCTCGGAGCTGCATCAGACGATTCTTCCGTACCGGCTCAATCGGCGGGAGCTTGCGCTCGAGTCGAACGAGGACTATGAGATCACGCTGACCGAGCTCTTGTCGGGTGCGCGTGACTACTTGATCGTCGATGACTTGATGCGCGACGCGCTCCGCGCGGAATTGAGCTCGGTGAATCCCGATCCAACGGCATTCAAGCAATTCTCGAATTCGCGAGTCGCGATCTCGCCCAATGCGCTTCGAAGTCTCGCCGTCGGTCCCGGCGACGATCCGGCGACCGCGACCGCCACGGGTGCGCCCAGTGCAAGTGCCGTATCCGAACGAGCGGTGAGACCAGCGCCGCCCCCTCCGACAGCGGCACCGGCGCCAGCGCCACCATTACCCCAAGCCACGTCGACAAGAGCCTCGTCAGGCACGCCGAGGGCTTCCCGACCGAGCGCGCCGCTTCAATCGATCCCGGCGACGCCGCGAGCGTCGAACCCGGCGCTGCAGAGCGTGGGCACACGGACCGTCGTGCCGCAACCGGACGACCACTGTCGCTCGTGCGGTGAATCGCTTCCGGTCGGTCGCCCGATCACGTTCTGTCCGCATTGCGGCCAAAACCTCACGACGATGAACTGCCCGGCGTGCGGATCCGAGCTCGAGTTGGGCTGGAAGTTTTGTCCAGCCTGTGGGCGACCAGCCGCCTCGCCATAGCGTCGAGCTCGCGTCCGCACACCGCACCGCATCTTGCAATGGAGTCGGTCCGACCTGAGCGGTGTACGACAGTCATGCGGAAACCACGACTTCACAGACCTCTGCGGCGAATCGGAGTTGCGCTTGCGCCGCTGGTAATTGCGACCCTTTCGGCGTCGACGAGCGCGTCGGCGCAAGCTGGAACGCAGGCGCGGCCTGGATGGCAAATCAAGACGGCGGAACACGTCGACCTGTGGTTGCATGGGTTCGCGCTACTCACGAGCGACACCGGCCACGTCCCGTTCTTCGCGCGCGGCTACAAGCAGGAGATCACCGCGCTCAAGCGGCAGAAGAGCGTTCTCAGCCAACTCGATGCGAACCGTCAGGAATTGTCGGCGCGCTTTGCCGCCAACCCGGCGCTCACGAACGGGCAGTTCCTCGCGATGTACTTCCCATCGTTCCAGGAAATCGTGAATGCCACAGATTTGTTCATTCGCTCATCGGGCAATCCGCGTGCGGCGAGCGATCCGCAGATGCAGCAAGAGATCGCGATCCTCGCCGCAACCTTCTCGTCGCCGGCGGATCGCAATTGGTTGCGTCTCTTCGTGCAGAGCTTGCAGGATGAGAACACGCGATTCTTCCATGGCTACTGGACCGGCGAGCAGCAGGCACGCGGCGGCGCGTTCGCGCAGTTCAATCAGCAATGGATTTCACAGTACTATCCCAAGCTCTCACGCTTCCTCAACAACACCCAGCAGGCTGCCGGCGATTTGATCCTCTCCATCCCGCTCGGCGGCGAAGGTCGAACCGTCAACGACGGGAAGCAGTCGAACGCCATCGCCGTCGAGTATCCAAAAACGCCCGAGGCGGCGGTGGAGCCGCTGTACGTGTTCGTGCACGAGGCAGTCGCGCGGCTCGTCGAAGAGGCGATCACCGACAACACCACACCGGCCGAGCAACGGTCCGGTGCAACGATTGGTTATTCCGGTAACGGTGCGGTCCGCGGAGGCGCGATTCTTCTGCAGCGGGTGGCGCCGGACCTCGTCGCGGGCTATATGCGTTTCTATCTACAAACACTCGGCAAGCCGGCGCCGCCGGGCGACGCCACCGCCGACTTCACCGTCGGGTTCCCGATGCCCCAAGCCATTCTCAGCGCGGTGACGAAGCAGATCGACGTCGTGTTGGGCGGGATCTGACGGGGGTTGAAACCGTAGGGCGTAGCATCAGTAGTTTCTAGATATGTCCGATCCATCCCCGTCCAACCTTCCTGCCGCGAGGCTTGACCGCGCTTCGCTCGAGCGCGTTCTGGCGCGCGCCGCCGAACTTCAGGGCACGAGCGGCGATCCGGTCGAAGAATTCACCGAGGAGCAGCTGCTCGATCTCGGTCGCGAGGTCGGTCTGTCGCCCCAGAACCTGCGACAAGCGCTCGCTGAAGAGCGCACGCGATCCGTCGCGCCAGAGGATGAGCACGGGATCGGCGCGAGCCTCTTTGGCCCGAGCCGCGTTCGCGCGTCGAGAACGGTCGCCGGAAATGCCACCGACATTCTCGCCTCGATCGATGCGTGGATGCAGCGGCAAGAGCTGCTCATCGTGAAGCGGCATCACCAGGATCGAATCGTCTGGGAGCCGCGCCGCGATTTCGTCGTCGGAATCCGACGCGCGCTCAGGGTGGGCGGCCGCGACTACGCACTATCGCGCGCGTTCGAGGTCTCGGCGACCGTGATCGCGGTCGACGACACCCGCGTGCACGTTGGGCTCGACGCGGATTTCCGAAGTCACCGTGCGGCGTCAGTTCGACAGGCGGTCGGATCGTCCCTCGCCGGCGCGGCAACGACCGCGTCGCTGTTCGTGATCGGAGTGACGGCGGTGATCGCAGCCGCGCCGCTCGTCATCGTGCCGGCGATCGGCATTGCCGGCGCCCGCGCGCTTCAGTCCCGCATCGTGACGCGCGCCCAGCTTTCGCTTGAACAGCTTCTCGACAAGTTGGAGCGCGGCGAGTTCGGCCGGCGCGCGACGGACTCATTGCTCGGCGCGATCGTCGCCGCCGCGACGGCGATTCCTCCACGACGGTTCTAGAACGGCGAATCATCGCCGCAAAGCGCGCGTCCTCAACCTAGGCCGCCTCACTTCGTGCCCGGTGGAAAATGGCCTTCGCCACATGCTCGGCGTCCCTCGCGACACCGTGGATCATGGTCGACGACAACGCGAAGAGAAAATGCAAACCCACGAAATACAGGCCAGGCTCGGTCGCCACGACGCCGCGCTCGTGCATCGGCGCTCCCGAGGGCCCGAACACAGGCAAATCGATCCAGGAGAAGCCAGGATGAAAGCCCGTACACCAGACGACGTTCGCCACGTCGAGCACGCGGCCGTCTTCCAACACCGGCAGACCATTTTTCACGCCGGCTGTTCTCGGCTCGCGCTTCACACCGGCCGCCGCCAAGTCCTTGGGCTTGACACGTATCAGCGGACCGCCGTGCGACACGGCAGTCGGGCGGACCTTGCGACCGATCGGCGTGTTGAGCGTAATGATTCGATGAAACACGACACGAAGGACGATCGGCGCGAGCACATGTCTCCCCGGCAACCCGTCGATGCGAAACGGAACGTGGCCGGTGTCGCGACCCGAGACCCATGTTGGATGCCCATGACGCGCCGCTTCGAGCGCGATCTCCGCGCCTGAGTTGCCGGCGCCGACGATCAGCAGGCCGCCTGCGGCCAACTGGCCCGGGTTGTGGTACTCGCACGAATGAAGTTGGACAATCGACGGGTCGAGCTCGCGCGCGAAGTCGGGGACGCGACGTTTTTGGAAATCGGCCATGGCGATCACCACCTGATCGGCCTCGATTTCCCCAACGTCAGTCTCGACGAGGAACTTGCCTCCCCGCTTCGACACGCGATTGACTCGTACGCCTGTTCGGACGGGCAGCTTGAAATGTCGCGCGTAGTTCTCGAGGTAGTCGGCCATTTGGTCCTTCGTCGGGAAGGAATGCATCGGTGCCGGGAAACGCATTCCGACCAGCCCGTCGTAACGCGCGGGAGTGAAGAGTCGAAGCGAATCCCACCGCCTGCGCCACGTGTCGCCGATCCGCGCATTCGCCTCGAGGATCACGAATGGCAAGCCCCGTCGCGCCAGATGATATCCGACCGACAACCCCGACTGACCGGCGCCGACGATGACTGTCTGAATCTTTTCCGATTCGCGCACGTTGTTCACCTTTTCGTTAGCCGACGACCACGCCGTCGACGCGTCGCGTGCGATCGACGAGCGCGGTCATCGCGCGATTGCTCAGCACCCCGAGCATGCTGAGCACCGTAAGCGACTTCACCTCGGCGCGAGAGATCTTCACCACTTCGCGTCTGGCGAGCGCTCCGGGTCTCTTCGCGAGGTCGCGGAGCGTCGCGTACGCGAAGAGCAACGGGAGCGCGCACGCGATTCGGATCGCTACCGCTCGCCGGGGAATTGCCAGAAGGTAGGCCGTTGCTTCGTCGAGATCGCGCCATGCCAGATCCATCAGCGGCGCCAACGCCGCCTGGTTCTGCTGGGCGCGATCGAGCGCGAGAATCGTGGTTTGTGCGCTCCCATGGTGGCGCAGCAGTTCCTCCGGGATGTAGATCGCGTTCTCGTGCTCGGCATCGCGCGCCACGTCCTTCAAGATGTTGACCGTCTGCAACGCTTCGGCGAACGCCTGGCAGCGATCGCGGAGCATCCGATACCGGCGCGCTCCAATGCTCGGCACGTACTCGTGCCACAGGTCGGTGAGGAGGAAGCCGACGGTTCCGGCAACGTAGTAGCAGTATTCCTTGTACTCGTTGAGACTCTGGATGCGGATGCCGTTCGGATAGGCGAGCACGAACTTCCGCATTCCGCCGATCATCTCGCCCACCCAATGGTGCACGTGCTGGCGAGTGGACGCGGGCAGCGCGCGAAACGCCGTGAAGACGAGATCGGCGTGGCGAACGAGACGGAGGTGGCGAGCGTCACCCTGCAACGATTCCGCTCGAGCCGCCAGCTCGGTCGGCGCCTTCGCATCGTCGAAGCATGCGGTCAAGAGGTCGAGCAGTGCCGCTTTTTCGGCGGCGGGGAGCAGGGGCTCGTCCTCGATCGTGTCGGCGATTCGGCAAATGAGGTATGCGTATCGCACCGCTGCACCGAGCTCGCCGGGGATCAATCGAATGCTGAGCGCGAAGGTGCGCGACACGTCCGGAAAGATTTCCCGACAGAAAGCCTGCGCGCGTTGTAATTCGTCCGGTCGGGCCATTCGCTCCTGCGTCCGTCGCGTGGATCGAGTTCGGTTAGACTATATCGTGAATGCACCGGGAAGATAACCCAAGAAGATGACAGGGCTCGCGCCTCCGCCTCGATTTCGCGGCGTCTTCCGCGCCGACGACGATGCGCGCGCCGTCTACTCCGAGGCAGCCGGTATCGCGCGGGCAATGCCGCGCGCCGTCGCGCTTCCGGTGGATGTCGAGGATCTCTCGAGGCTGGTGCGTTGGGCGTCGTCGTCGGGCACGCCGCTGATTCCGCGTGGATCGGGGAGCAGCATGCCGGGCGGTGCGGTTGGCGACGGCGTGATCGTCGACCTGAGCGGCTGGCGCGGAATCGGCGACGTGAACGTCGCGACGCGCACGATCCGCGTCGGTCCAGGTGCTCTCCGCGCCGAGGTCGACCGCGCAGCGCGGGAACATGGGCTGCGATTTCCTCCCGATCCGTCGAGCAGCGCGTTTTGCACGATGGGCGGAATGGCGTCGACGAACGCGGCCGGCTCGCACTCGATGCACTTTGGCGCGACGCGGCGTTGGGTTCGCGCGATCGATTGCGTGTTCGACGACGGCGGTCGCGCCGAGGTGCGTCGTGGATCGCCGATCGCGGCGAATGTTCCGGCGCTGGCGCGATTCGTAAGCGTGAGCGGACGGCTCGTCGCCTTGGAAGCACGAGCGCCTTCAGTTCACGAGGGAGTGATCAAGGACTCGTCGGGTTACGGACTCGCGGCATATGCCAGCTCGTCGGACCTCGTCGATCTGCTCGTCGGGAGCGAGGGGACGCTCGCGCTGTTCGTCGAGCTCGAGCTCGATCTGATTCCTATCGCGGGAGCGACGAGCAGCGTCCTCGGCGCCTTCGCCTCACTCGAGGAGGCGGTCGTCGCGGCCGGTCGCGCGCGGGCGGTGGGTGCGGTCGCGTGCGAGTTGCTCGATCGCACCTTCCTCGACGTCGCGGCGTCCGGCGGCGCGCCGAGGCAAGTCCCGCCGGAAACGGAATCGGCGCTGCTGGCAGAAGTCGAAGGTGACGACTTGAAGTCGGCGAAGGCAGCGGCAGATGCCGTCGAAGAGATTTTTCAACGGGCGGGCGCGACGACGGTCCGCGTCGCGCTCGACCAGCACACCGAGACGGAGCTCTGGGAGCTTCGTCACGCGGCAAGTCCGATTCTCGCCCGGCTCGATCCCGATCTGCGCTCGATGCAGTTCGTCGAGGATTGCGCGGTGCCGCCCGACAAGCTGCCGGCGTACGTGCGGGGCGTGCGCGGGATCCTCGCCGCCAACGACACGCGCGGCGTGATCTTCGGACACGCGGGCGACTCACACGCGCACGTCAACGCGCTCGTCGACGTGAGGCGCGCCGACTGGCGCGAGCGCGTCCAGCGGATTCTCGACGGCGTGACGTCGCTCGCGTCGACCTTGGGCGGGACGCTGACGGGCGAACACGGCGACGGGCGCCTGCGCACGCCGCTCATGCCGCGCGTCTGGTCGCGCGACGTGCTCGACCGATTTCGCGAGGTGAAGACCGCGTTCGATCCGCGAAACATCTTCAACCCGGGTGTGAAGGTCGCGCTTCCGGGTGAGCGCGCACTCGACGCGATCAAGTATGATCCGGCGCTCGCAGCCCTTCCGAGTCGCGCTCGCTCGGTGCTGGACCGCGTCGATCGAGATCGCGCCTACGCTCGTCTCCGGCTCGACCTCCTCGACGAAGCGACGTGAGGCGAGCGACAGCGGATCGCGACTTGTCGCGCGAGCCACGATCCCGTTGATTTCGCGCTTGCTCGTCTCGCCGTCTGCCCTCGCCTCAGCTCTCGAATCTCTCGATCTCGCGATCCGATATGGCCGCCCCGACCTCGACGACCCGCTACTACACCGAGCCTGTTCTCACGCTCGTCTCGCGCCCGAACTTCGCGGCACCCGAGCATCTGCCCGTGAACTGGATTGGCGAGAGCACCGACGGCGAGCGACTCGCGGAATTCGCCGGACGGCTCTGTTACATGAGCCAGCACAATCCGGCAAAGCGAGAGACGCGTGAGTATCTCGAGAACATTAAGAAGCAGGGCCACGGCAGCGTGCTGGAGCACGCGAACTACACGATTCTCCTCGAGGGCGTGAGCCGATCGCTCACGCACGAGCTGGTGCGGCACCGCGCCGGGTTCGCCTATTCTCAGCTCTCACAGCGCTACGTCGACGAGTCGGTGGCCAACTTCGTCGTACCGCCGGCGATCCTCGGCGATGACGCGCTCGAGGCGACGTGGCGATCGCAGATGGAAGGCGCGCAAGCGGCCTACGTGCAGCTCGTGGCGCAGCTCATGGAGCGATATGGCTGGATCGCCGACAAGGTCCACCGTCGGAAGATGGCGCGAGAGGCGTCACGCGCCGTGTTGCCGAATGCGACCGAGACGAAAATCGTCGTCACGGGGAATGCGCGCGCCTGGCGGACGATGCTGGAGCTCCGCTCGAGCGAGGGCGCGGAGTTGGAGATTCGCCGGATGGCGGTGGCGGTGCTTCGTCTTCTCCAGCGAGAGGCGCCGGGATTTTTTTCCGATTTCGAGTTTTATGTGGCGGAGGATCGGCGAGAGGCGGCGCGGATCGCCTATCACAAGGTGTAACAGGCTGTCAGCCTGAGGGAGCGAAGCGAACGAAGGATCTGTTTTCCGTTCGCGCCGATTCGAGGAACAGATCCTTCGCTTCGCTCAGGATGACAGGTCGACGACGTCGCCGATCGCCAAAAGAAAATCATTGCGCGAAAAAATCCGCGTTCGTATTTTGCGCCACGATCACAAATGGCATTTGTCTTGCCCCGGATGTTGGCGAATGAGAACGCGGCAATTTTTTTGAAGCTCGAGGATTCTGGCGGCGCCACGCCAACCGACGATTAACCGAGACTGGATGACGCGCATCGGCTTCGCGTACAACCAAAAACCTGAGCCGAACGTAGGGCTGGTGAGCGCGACCTCCTCGGAGCCTCGCTCGGAGGAAGAGCCTCCCAGTATCGACGACGCGTACGCGGAGTGGGACTCCGCCGAAACGATCGACGCCGTCGCTTCCGCCCTCTCCGCCTACGGAGACGTCATCCGCCTCGAAGCGACCGAAGAATTCCCCGAGCGCCTCCGCGCCGAACGCCCCGACATCGTCTTCAACATCGCCGAAGGACTCCGCGGCTCCAACCGCGAGGGTCACGTCCCGGCGATCTGTGAATTCTTCGACATCGCCTACTCCGGCAGCGATCCGTTCACGCTCGCGCTCTGCCTCCACAAGGCACGCACGAAGGACGTCCTCAGCGTCAACGGGATTCCGAACGCGGCGTTCACGCTGATCGAATCCGAGCGGTCGCTCGACGCGTGGCTCTCCGCTTCGCGTCGGACGCCGCTCGCTAGCCCCAGCGCGCCGCTCTTCCTCAAGCCGGTACAAGAAGGCTCATCCAAGGGTATCACCGAGCGGAATCTCGTCCGCAGCAACGACGAGCTCGAGGCACAGGCGAGATTCCTTCTCGCCACCTACGCGCAGCCCGTCATTGCCGAAGCGTTTCTTCCCGGCGCAGAGTTCACCTGCGGTGTCCTCGGGAACGGCGACGGCGCTCGGGTGCTTCCTCTCGTCGGAATGAATTTCGCCTCTCTCCCCGATGGTGCGCTGCCGATCTATGGCTACGAAGCCAAGTGGATATGGGACACGCCGAACGATCCGCTCGAGATCTTCGAGTGCCCCGCCCGCATCGACCCGCGTCTCCAGTCTGCGATCGAAGACGTCGTCCTCCGCGCCTATTGTGTGCTCGGCTGCCGTGATTGGTCGCGCATCGACGTCCGCCTCGACGCCGCCGGCGTCCCAAACATCGTCGAAGTGAATCCGCTGCCGGGAATTCTTCCCAACCCGGAAGACAATTCCTGTCTCCCCAAAGCCGCGCGCGCGGCCGGCATTGGCTACGACGAGCTCATTCAGACCGCGCTCCTCGCCGCCGCCGAGCGAAATCGCGTGTCGTTGCGCGCCACGCGTCGACCGGTTCTCGCTGCGCAGGAAGTCGCGTGAAGGTCGCCATCCTCTTCGACGGCGCGTCGGCGTACGCGACAAAGCCCGACCAGCTCATCCTCGGCACCGTCGAAGCGATCGAGAAGGCGCTCGTGTCGGAAGGCAACGAGGTCGGCTACATCCCGGTCTACCAGGACGGGAAGTGGATCGAGAAGATGCGTCGCGGGAAATTCGATCTCGCCTTCAACATGTGCGAGGGCATCGACGGGATCGCGACGCTCGAGTCAGCGGTCATTTCGGTGCTCGAGCTCTTCAAGATTCCCTTCACCGGCGCGTCGAGCTACACGACCGCGGTCTGTCTCCGCAAGCACGTCATCAACGGGCTGCTCGCGAAAGCCGGACTTCCGATTCCGCGATTCGCCGCGATTCGTCGCGGCGACCCGCTGGTGAGCGTCGGATTCCCGGCGATTGTGAAACCGGCGGCCGAAGACGCGTCGCTTGGCGTCGAGCAGCGGTCGGTGGTGCGCAATACGCGCCAGCTCGCCGCACGCGTCGACGCGATGCTTGAGCTGTGGGACGAAGTCCTCATCCAGCGCTACGTCGAAGGTCGCGAGGTCAACGTCGGCATACTCGGTGACACCGTCCTGCCGATCGCCGAGATCGACTTCGGTAAGATGCCCGCCGGTCGTTGGCGGATCGTGACGTATCAGTCCAAGTGGTCCACCGGCAGCGTCGAAGACGTCGGCGCCGAGCCGCGCTGTCCGGCGCGACTGTCGGCCAAGGTCGCGACCGAGACGAGACGCGTCGCGCTGAGAGCGTGGAAGCTGGCTGGCGGATTCGGCTACGGTCGCGTGGACATGCGCATCGACGCCAACGGGCAACCGTGGATCCTCGAGGTCAACGCCAATCCAGACATCGCGCCCGACGCCGGGCTCGCGCGCATGGCGCGCGTGGCGGGATCAGAATATCCGGCGCTCATCCGCGACATCTGCGAGTTGGCGCTCGCCAAGGCGAGAGAGGTGCCGGCGTCGGACGAATGGATCCTCGCGCAGAGATTGTCGGGCGTCGAGAACGCGCGCCCGGAGCTCGACTTGTTTGCTGTCACCCAGGAGTAAGGTGTCGGTGAAACTCGGAGCCCTGCAAAAGGGGCATCGAAACCGAATTCGGGAAATACTCGACGCGACGTCCGTCTTTCGCGATGAGGAAGTGCGGGTCGCGCTCGAGTTGTTCGACGAGACCTTCGCCGCGGGACCGGCGCGCGCGCCGTACGATCCGGGCGACGGCGTGGCGAACTATGAGTTCGTTGGGTCGTTCTCGCGCGAAGGTCAGCTCGTCGGATATGTCTGTTACGGAGCGACCCCGGGAACGGATCGGACCTACGATCTCTACTGGATCGCGATGCATCCGGAATTTCAAGGCGAAGGCGGCGGCTCGCAGTTGCTCGGAGAGGTCGAGCGGCGTCTTCGGCAACGGGAAGCGCGGTTGCTCGTGGTCGAGACGTCGTCGCGCGACGACTACGCGCCGACGCGGCACTTTTATGAAGCGCACGATTACGATCGCGCAGCGAGTTTGGCCGATTACTACGCGCCAGGCGATCACCGAGTGATTTACACCAAGCGTCTCAGTGATTCTTAGCAGTCCAACGATGTTCAGGCTGTTCCGGGCAGTCCAACACCGACCACACGCGGAGTAGTCCCGCATGAGTGACTGGCAGAAGAGTCTCCACGAGAGCGTCGATACCCTCGACAAGCTCGCCAAGAAGTACGGCGACGACGTCATCGACGTCGAGGCGCTGGAGCCGGCGTTCGACAATTTCCAGATGCGGATCACGCCGAACGTCCTGGCGACGATCAAGGAAGTCGGCGATCCGATGTGGCAACAATACGTGCCCACGACGCAGGAGCTCGACATCGTCGACGGCGTGATCGACTCGCTCGACGAAGACGGCGACTCGCCGGTGCCGAACATCACGCATCGTTATCCCGACCGCGTGCTGTTCCTCGTGAGCCCGATCTGCGCGACCTACTGCCGCTTCTGCACCCGGCGCCGTAAGGTTGGCGACCCGGAGAAGATTCCGCTCAATCAATACGACTCGGCGTTCGACTACATCCGGAATCATCCGGAAGTGCGCGACGTGATCCTCTCGGGCGGCGATCCGATGATGCTCTCCGACCGCCGGCTCGAGTACATCTTCCAGAAGCTCCGCGAGATCCCGCACGTCGAGATCATCCGGATCGGCAGCCGCATCACGTCGCACCTGCCGTCGCGCATCACGCCCGAGTTCTGCGAGATGGTGCAGAAGTACCATCCCATCTACATGAACACGCACTTCAACCATCCGGCGGAGTTGACGCCCGAGACAGTGGCTGCCCTCGGGCGGCTGGCGAGCGCCGGTATTCCGCTCGGCTGTCAGACCGTGCTGCTGCGTGGCGTGAACGACGACCCGATGATCATGAAGGAGTTGATGCAGAAGCTCCTCAAGGCGCGGGTGCGGCCGTACTACATCTATATGGCTGACCAGGTGGCCGGCGGCGAGCACTTCCGCACGACGGTCGAGAAGGGTTTAGAAATCATCAAAGCGCTGCGCGGCTGGACCTCGGGGCTCGCGGTCCCGCACTTCGTGATCGATGCGCCAGGCGGTGGCGGGAAAGTCCCACTCCTACCGGAGTACGTCGAGGAGATCAACGAGGACGAGGTGATTTTCCGGAACTACGCGGGCGAGCGATACGTCTACAAGCAGCCGCGCCAGCCGGCGATCTCGGTGCCGGACATCGGCCATGCCGCCGCCGCGGAGTCGGACGTGGTGCCGATTCAGGTCGGGAAGAAGTCGCGCAAGAAGACCGTGGCGCGGAAGCGAAAGACGGGCACCTGAATTAGCTGTCATCCTGAGCGCAGCCCGCGCTGTCATCCTGAGCGAGGCGAAGGATCTGCTGTCGAAGTCAAACAGCAGATCCTTCGTCGTTTTTTCACTCCTCAGGATGACGGCCGAAAATGGAGTCTGACCCCCAATTTGCTTTTTGCGCCGGGCCGCGCTCAAACGATGTTGTCTGAGGCTGCAGTCAAATCAGCGCCGCCGGCGGTCCCGCGGGAGTCACGAACGTCTCAGCAAGATCAGCGCGGCCCGGGAAACGCGCCCGATAGTCGGCGCGCAGACGTGCGGCGAGCGCCTCGGCCTCGCGGCACGGCGCGAGCGCCCACACGCTTCCTCCAAAACCGGCGCCAAACGCCGATGCCGCCACCGCGCCGAGCTCGCGTGCCCGGCGGGCGAGAAACACCGTCTCGGGGATCTGATTGTGCAGCATGCGCTCGGCGTTCTGCATCGAACGGTCGACGAGTGCGCCAAGGTCCGACAAGCGCCCGGACGCCAGCGCGTCTCCCGCCGCCGGTATGATTTCCTCGCTCTCGATCGCGAATTGCCGAACGCGCTCGACCAACGTTTCGGCGCTGGCGTCGGCCCGAGCTCCATGCATCGCGCGGACCAGCGGCTCGATATCGCCGTTCGTCGAGCGAAGCGCATCGCCCAACGTCGCGTCGGTCCGCTCACTCGTCTGTCGCCAGCGGTCGGTCGCCGCACGCGCCAACGTCGCGAGACGATTGTATGACTCGAGCGCCGCGCCCGTCTTTTCGGCGATCACACCGCTCGTCGCGATCACGAACACGTGGTCCGCGGGGAGCTCCACCGTCCGCTCGTAACGAACCGGGCAGAACGAGTACTGGACGAGCGCATCCCGTCGCGCGCAGAGGATCGCTGTGTGATCTTCGCTCCCGCCGAACGTCCCGACACCTCGTTCGCCAGCGAGGGTTCGGTAGTCCAGGCCATTCTCGACCGCACCGAGATACTCGGCGAGCGCCTCCGGCCCGTCGATCGCATTCACGTATTCTGCGCGCGTCTCGAGCTCATTGAGCTTCGACAAAACAAGAAACGTCGCGACCACCAACGCGCTCGAACTGCTGATCCCCGCCGCAATCGGAAGATCGCTCTCGAACGCCATGTCGACACCGGCGAGCGGCGGCGGAAAGTTCGCGCCCACACGGCGGGCTACCGTGAGCGGATAGTTGCTCCAGTGCCCGGCCTTGCTCTCAGTGCGGGCATCGAGCGCGCCCTCGACGATTTCTCCCGTCCGCGCATCACGGATTCTCACGCGATGGTCGGCGCGCGATGACGCGACGACGCAAAACCCCCGTTCGATCGCGCAGAGCAAACTCCGTCCACCCGCATAATCCGTGTGCTTGCCGAGAACTTCGATTCGCCCCGGAACCCAGAAACGGATCGGCGGCCCGGCATCGGGACTCATCTCTCTCAGTCCGGCGCTCGCGTGCTCGAACAACGCCCGCTTGCGATCGGTCTCCGCCGCGCTGAGCCCGATCGTCTCCAACCGTTCGCGGGTCGATGTCAGAGTACGACCTCGACCGCTCGTAGCCGCTCGGCAACGGCGGGAATGTCGGCTCGGTGCGACAGATCGAGCACTGGCGCATCGATCGGCAGCGCGCGAATCCGCGCGCCGAGAACATGGACGGAGAGGCGGACCGCTATCGGCAACTCGAGCTCACCGCGCGGCGACGGCTTCACGTCGCGACACGCACGGAAGATCTCGGCACTGAACCGCCACACGTTCATGCTCACTGGCGCGCCGCGGTGCGCCGCAAACGTCGCATCGTCGGGTTTCTCGATGATGTCGGTCAGATAGCCGCGGTCGTCGACCTCGAGCAATGCGTACCGAGCGATCCGCTCCGGTGAGATGCCACCGCGCACGAGACCCTCGCCCGAAAACGCCAGCGTCGCCGGTTCTTGCGCTGCCCGCAGCATTCTGAGCCCGTCGACTGGATAGTAGTTGTCGGCGTTGAGCACCACGAACGGCTCACCCACGACGAACTCCTCGGCGGCGAGAAGTGCGTCGGCCGTGCCGATGGGCGCCGCTTGCACGGCGAAGGTGACGCGTAGCCGTGAGAGCGCGACACTGCTCTCGTATCGCTCGCGCACGACGATGTCGCGCGGATTCACGACAATGCAGACGTCGGTGAATCCCGCGTCGGCGAGCGACGCGAGCACATAGTCGAGGAACGGGCGACCGACCGGGATCATCGCCTTGGCGCCGGCCGCGGCTACCGCGGCCTGTTCGGCCGAGAGTGTGGTCTCAGCATCGCCGGCCTGCATTCGTGTTCCCAGCCCGGCAGCGAGGATCACTGCCTTCGTGACCGGTCGCGCCGCCGCGCTCGACGACGTCTCACCACCAGCGAGCGCCACGTCGGCGGAAAAAAGTCGAGGAATCAGTCGAACTAGCACGATCCCGCTCGCGATGAACAGCACGATCCAAGCGACGGCTGCCGCGGTCCGCCCATAGATCACACTTCCGGTGCCGAACAATCCCGCATAGACGAAGGCGACGCCGGCAGTCCAGCCCAACAGCATATGCGGAAAGCTGTCACCAGACGGCGGGAGATCGGTCTCGCGACGAACGGCGTTCCAACCGGGACCGGCCGGCCGCGTCAACTCGTAAAAGCGCCTGAGCGTCGCCGTGTCGGAGGGCTTGGTGAAAAGCGTTACCGCCACCCAGACAATCGTCGTCGCCGCGACAGTAGTAATGAGCGCGACGTAATCAGGAATCGCCGCGCCGTTCTTCTTGGCGATGAAGAACCCGAGCGACAGGACAAACGACGAGATCATCGCTGAGATTTCGCTCCAGGCGTTGATCCGCCACCAGAACCAGCGCAGGAGATAGATGAGACCCGTCCCGGCTCCCACCGAGAGCAACAGCTGGAACGCCTCGCCGGCCGTCGACAGAGCGAGCGTGAACACGCCGCACGCGACCATCAGCAACGCCGTCACCAGTCGCGACACCCATAAGTAGTGCCGATCGGCGCGGCCGCGCGCGACAAAGCGTTGATAGAAGTCGAGCACCAAGTACGAGGTACCCCAGTTGAGATGCGTCTCGATCGTCGATGCGTAGGCTGCGAACAGCGCCGCCAACATCATTCCGAGGGCGCCGTGCGGGAGCAACGTGAGCATCGCCGGATAGGCGAGGTCGTTGCCGATCAGTTCCGGCGCCACGCGCGGAAACGCGCGGTGAATGTCGGCCAATGTCGGAAACACCAGCATCGAGCAAAGCGCGACGATGATCCACGGCCACGGACGCAATGCGTAATGTGCGACGTTGAACCAGAGCGTTGCGCCGAGTGCGTGTCGCTCGTTCTTCGATGCAAGAATGCGCTGCGCGATGTAGCTCCCGCCGCCCGGCTCGGCGCCGGGATACCAGACGGCCCACCACTGGACCGTCAGCGGAATGACGAGAACGGTGAGCGTGAGGCCGGTGTCGCTGAAGTCGGGGAGCAGCGACAGCTTATGCGGATCAGTCTTGCGAATCAGTTCCGACAGACCGCCGACCGCTGGATGGTGCAGCGCATAATACGCCGCGATGATCACGCCGGTCATCTTCACGATGAACTGCGTGAGGTCGGTCGCCAACACGCCCCACAAACCGGTGAATGCCGCGACGATCACGCACACGCCCCCTGCGACGGTGATCGTCTGGAAGCGGCTCCATCCCAACAACAGGCTACCGATTTTGACGGCGGCCAGCGTGACGGTCGACATGATCATCACGTTGAAGAACAGACCCAGGTACACCGCGCGGAATCCGCGCACCATGGCCGCCGACCGACCCGAGTATCGCAGCTCATAAAACTCGAGATCGGTCAGCACGCGCGAGCGTCGCCAGAGCTGCGCGTAGAAGAACACCGTCGCCATGCCGGTGAGCAGGAACGCCCACCACACCCAGTTGTACGACACGCCGTGCGACCGCACGAAGTCGGTCACGAGGTTCGGCGTATCGGTGCTGAACGTCGTCGCCACCATCGACGTGCCGACCAACCACCAGGGCGCGGACTGTCCCGACGTGAAGTATTCGGCCGTGCTCGTCCGCGCGCGCCGCACGTAGAACACAGCGGGAAGAAAGAGGACGACCAACAAGACCGCGACGACGAGCCAGTCGAGCTGATTGAGCTGCATGCCCAATCCTACACCGAATTGGGGTCAGACTCCATTTCGGCGAAATTGGCGAAATTGGGGTCAGACTCCATTTCGGCGGCGCGGTTTCGACGGCGCCCTTGCGGCAAGGGACCAGCGCGACGCCCGGCTCGCCGCGAGACGTCATCCCGGAAACGACGACCGCCGAGTGCCCACCCGCCCCCGGTGGCCCGGCGAATTGCATTCAGCGTTGGTTTGTCGATGTCTGTGCTGCACAACGCGCGATAGGCTCGTCGACGGCTCACATCATCGCTGCCGAGCTCTCGATACTCGTCATGGACTGTGACGAGCGGATCGCGCACGCCCAGGGCGTTGGCCCGATAGCTCGACCATAGATAATCCTCCGGATCCCCGACCATCCCTGCCCGTACCGGATTCCGCTCGATGTAGCGGTAACACGCGAAGAGGTAGCGATCGCTGTCGATCGCAGTCGCACGGTAGCGCCCCTCCCACAGGGTGCCCGTTCGTTCGTACCTCCGATTGAAGAACTTGACGTAACGGCACCCGACGGACTGCATAGCACGACTGATTCCCGTCGGGCTGGTTGGCGTCATAAGGAGGTGGACATGATTCGTCATGAAGACGTAGGCGTGGATCGCGCAGCCGTGCCGATCGCACGCCGTTCTGAGAACCGCGCGGAAGCGCGCATAGTCGGCGCTCTGGATGAAAAGCGCCGACCGATTGTTGCCGCGCTGCATAACATGTTGCGGCTGGCCCGGTAGGGCATAGCGTGGGAGACGGGCCATGCGAGCCTCTCGCAATTGGGTGTGGCTTCCGAGAGCGTCAAGCTCTCATCGGCATGATAGCCCCACGGTGCCGCGGCACCCGGACGATGCGATTGCAGGTCGTATGAAAAAACGAATGCGGCCCTGGCCGAACTAAATGGAGTCTGACCCCAATTCGAAATGGAGTCTGACCCCAATTCGAAATGGAGTCTGACCCCAATTCCTTGACCCCAAATTCCTACGCGGGATCGGCCTCCAGCGTGACCACCTCGAACGGCTCCAGGTCGAAGACATGATCGCTGCCGGCTCGCAGCGGAACCGGCGCGCGAGAGCGGTCCTCGCTCCACGGACTTCGCCCGGTGTATGACCGCGCGGCGCCGTCGGGCAACTCGAACACCCGCTCCACGTCGACCGCGATCGACTGCGGCTTGTCGCTCGGATTGCGCAGCGAGAGAATCCCGCCGCGCAGCGACCACGCCGCGTGACCGTACACCTCGAGTCGCCGCGGATCGCCGCCGATCCAATGTGTGTCCACGAGGATGTCCGCATTCCGCCGCGACCAATTCGCCGCGTCGGCGAGCGTGTCCCAGTTGCGCTGTGTCACTAGCGACGGCGTCACGTACATCTCTTGGAGCTGCGTCCCGGTGCCGAAGTACGAGCGAATCTCGTCCGTGAAATCGCCGCTCGGATCGGTGTCGAGCTTGTTGGCGCGTTTGGCATAAATCAGCCCATGCAGCATCAACGCGTTGAGCGGAAAGAGCGACCCGCGGCTTACCACCCCGCCGAACGTGTCGCCATCGCGATAGGTGATCCACTGCTGACGATTGCTGCCGACGCCGGCGAAGTCATGATCCTCGCCGCCACGCCAGATCGAATCAGCGTAGCGAAGCCAGAACGGCGACGGATACGTCCCGGTCGTGAGATTTACATAGAGATCCGGCTTCTCGGCGCGAAGCTCATCGATCAGTGTGATTGCCGCGTCGAAGTCGCTGTCGAACGAGCTTCCCGGGAACGCGCTCGACGCGTTGCCCGTGCCGTCGATCTTGAATTGATTCACACCGTAACGGCGGATCATCGTCAGGCATGTTTCTCTGAAGCGCGCATAGTACTTCGGCCCAGAGAGCGCAAAGCCTCCTTTGTTCGTCTCGAAACCTTGCGCCTCGCCGTTGGCGATACGTTCCGCCTTCGGCTTGCCATAGCCACCCCACGGCGACATCCACACGCCGGGCGCCGTGCCGTAGCGCGCCGCGGCTTCGCGCAGCGGCGTGAACCCATTCGGGAAACCCGAGTGAAAACCCCACAACGTCGCGGCGTCGTCCCAGCCGTCGTCGAACAAGAAAGAGCTCAGCACGACGCCGCGCTTTCGCACCAGCTCGGTGCCGAATGCGTCGATCACCGCCAGCGCTTCGGGTTCGCTGTATTTGGAGAAGTACCCGATGTCATACCACGAGTTGTAATGCAGGAACGTCCGATACGGGTGCGCGCGTTCCCGCTCGACGTACCGAAGAAAGTCGCGACGGAGTTGGCCCGGCCGCGTCACACCAATCACCGACGACACGGCAAACGGGGCGCCTGGACGCAGCGGCAGCTCGCGAGTCAACACGCATCGTGCGCGATCGCCGTCGACGCTGCTCGCCGACAACGGGTGCTCGAAGCCCACGTACCACGTTCCGGCCACGATCGGGCTTCCCTTCACCGTGCCGCTCACCGTCGCGCCGCCGACACGAACATCGATCAGAGAAATCTCCCGAACGCCAAGTGGCTCGCCGAGCGCCTCGAGCAGGGTTTCTTGTCGCACGTAGGGTGATCCATCGCGCAACACGGCTCGCCACGTCGCACGCAATCGGTTCGCTTCGTCTTGCAGCACGACGGTTAGTTGTCGCCCAGCTTGGCGCTCGGCCAGTCGTGAGACCAGCCGCGACGCACCACTTCGGGCGGAAAGCGGCTCGGCCAGAGGTCCTCGCACGATGCGCATGCGGTCCGAGGTGAGCGTGCTCCCGTCGGCGAGCGCCAGCGCGAATACCGCGGGCGCGACAGTGAGATCTCGCCCAGCGCGTTCATCTCGGACGTGAAGCGCGCGCAACGTACCGTTCGCGACACTCCAACTCGCCGCTATCGCATCGTTGGAGAGTTCGAGCTCGCTACCGTCCGCGCGAAGGCGTGCGTCGAGCGCGCCAAACGGTGATGCCGACTCCCGAATACCACGGCGGGGCACGCAGCCACCAAGGACCGCGAGCCCCGCGCCCAGCTCGATCGTGCGCTCGAGGAATTCACGCCGGCTGACGCCACCAGACCACCTGCCGTCGCGGCGTTCCATCGCTCAGTGCGCGACGAGCTCCTCTTCCTTCTCCTTCGCCGACTCCTCGATGATCTTTTGCTGCACCTCGTGCGGCGCCTCCTCGTATCCCTTGAACCGGCGCCGGAACGTGGCGCGACCCTGCGTCATCGAGGAGATCGAGCTCGCGTAATTGTGGAGCTCAGCCTGCGGCACGATCGCGCGAATGACCGTGCCAACGCTATCGCTCGGTTCTGTGCCCAAAATGTGTCCCCGGCGCGACGAAAGATCGCCCAAGACGTCGCCCATGTAGTCGTCGGGCGTCGTGATTTCGAGCTCGTCGAGCGGCTCGAGCAATGTCGGCTTGCACTTGGGCGCGACGCTCTTGAACGCCAGAATGCCGGCCATCTTGAACGACATTTCGTTTGAGTCGACCGTGTGATACGATCCGTCGAACAGCTCGGCGCGGAAATCGACCAGCGGATAGCCGGCCAGCACGCCGCGCACCGACGCTTCCTGAATTCCTCGATCGACCGCGGGGATGAAGTTGCGCGGAATCGACCCGCCGACGATCTGATCGACGAAGTTGTAGCCTGCGCCGCGCGGCTGGGGCGCGAATCGCACCCAGCAATCGCCGAACTGACCGCGTCCGCCCGACTGTTTCTTGTGACGCCCTTGGCCCTCACCCTTCCCCTTGAGCGTCTCACGATAGGCGATCTTGGGTTTCGAGAGCTCCGCCCCCACGCCGAACTTGCGCTTCAGCTTCCCAAGCGCGACCTCGAGGTGTCGCTCGCCCAACCCCGACACGATCGTCTCGTGTGTCTCGGCGTTGTAGTGCACCTCGAACGTCGGATCTTCGTCGTGCAGCCGGTGCAACCCTGCTTGCAGCTTTTCTTCGTCGGCGCGGTTGGGCGCGTGGACCGCCATCTGCACCACACCTTCCGGGAATTCGATCTGCGGTAAGCGCACCGGATGCGCGCGCGACGACAGCGTGTCGTTCGTGTGGGTATTCCGAAGCTTGGCGACGCAGCCGATGTCACCGGCGTGCAGTCGTTGAATCTCCGCGCGCTCCTTGCCCTGCGACACCGAGAGATGATTCAACTTTTCGGTGACGCTCCGCGTCGCGTTGTACAGTTCGTCGCCATTGTTGATCGTGCCGGAGAAGAGGCGGAAGTACGTCACGTCTCCCACGTGCGGCTCGGACATCGTCTTGAACACGTGGGCGACGCACGGACCGTCGTCCTTGGCGTGGATCTCCACAGGCACGTCGCCCTCTGCGCCTTTGAACGCGTGGACTTCTTCCATCTCGTACGCGTTCGGCATCACCTCGACGATCGTGCTCAACACGGCCTGCATACCATAATTCAGCTCGCCCGACGCGCAGAAGAGCGGGAACAGCTCCATGCGCTTCATCGCCTCCTTCATTCCGGTGATCGCCTCGTCGCGCGAGATCTCACCGCCCTCGAGGTAATGCTCGAGCAACGAATCGTCGGTCGCCGAGATGGACTCGATCAGCTCGTTGTAGTAGCGATCGAAGAGGGGTTTCGCTTCGTCGGGGATTTCGGTCTCCGTGTACTCCCCGGTCTTCACGCCGCGCTTGAACTGATGCGCCTTCTTTGTGAAGAGGTTGACCACGCCATGGAACTCCGGCCCTTCGCCAATCGGGACTTCGACCGGAATGACCTTGTTGGTAAGTCGCGTCTTGATCTGCTGATAGATGCGATCGAAGTTGGCGTGCTCTTTGTCCATCATCGAGACGACGAACATCACCGGATCGCGCCGCGCGACGGCGTCGCGGAACATGCGCTCCGTGCCGACTTCGACACCCGACGTCGCCGGAACGACGACCAGCGCCCCATCGGCTGCGGCGAGTCCAGCAACCGCGTCACCGTGGAAGTCGAGATACCCTGGTGTGTCGATGAGATTGATCTTCGTGTCCTGCCATTCGGCGTAGGCGGGACCAAGGTTGATCGAGTAGCCGCGCTCGATCTCTTCAGGCGAATAATCGGTAAGGGCGGTACCGTCTTTGACCGATCCGTGCCGCTTCGAGCTTCCTGACACGAAGGCGAGCGCATCGACCAGACTGGTCTTGCCGCTCGCCCCGTGTCCCACCACCGCGATGTTGCGGATTTCCGATCCTTTGTACTCCCTCATAAGCATGACTCCGTGCGCGAAGGGCAGTGACGGCTGGTACCGCCGTTACGACAAAGTACCGATTCGCGGAGCTGCATTCAGCCACGCGCGCAGGGTGTCATCACCGATCGAATCATCGAGGCTCGGAAAATCCACGACGAGTGCCCGTCCGGTTTGGCGGCGGTCGCTGATGCAGGCAAAAACGATGGCATCGCCGATATGCACGGCGGTCCATAGTCTCCCCTTGTCATCGGCGATCACGCGCGCACCACCCGACGGGCGCTGGTTTGCGTCGCGAGTCGATTGAGTCGTCATTGGCTCCTCACTCTGCTTTTGGGAGAGTGACCCCGGTTGGCGAGGGAGTCAAGGGGAAAGGCACTGACACGGCCGTTGAGGTTGCCTGATAGCGGCTGGCGTCGCGCGTCTAAGCCTTGCCGAGCCCGCGGGTGAGGGTGAGATGCGGCCCGAAAAAATGCGGGGCGGCCATTGGCCGCCCCGCATTCACTCTAGCTCTGACGATTCAGGTTTCTTCGCTCAGTCTCCTTCGGTTTCGAACGCCAGTCCATCCGCCTCTCGAAGCCGCTCCATGACCGACTCGAGCGGTGCGAACACCGGTGCGGTGATTCCAACGATCGGGCCAATCGAAATCGTGATCGCCCTGCGAGCACCTTCTGGCCAATCGGGCATCGAGAGCCCGGCAACCAGCCTGCGAATCAATTGTCCGCACTCGAGCAACAACTGCTTCGCCGTCGAGTGCAACGTCTCGAGTGGAATTTCGAGATCCTTCGTTACCAGCTGCCCTGTGGAATCCCTCCAGGCAGCGTCCCCTACCGCCCCGCGCTCGGGCCAGACACCGAGATGCCTAATCGAGTCAGTGCGTCCGTCATTCGTGCGATGAGATTCGACGGCTGCAGCGAGCGCCAGCGCCAGCGACTCCGGGTTCGGCTCCCCATACAACGTCACGATGTCGCGCGACGGCCGCTCAGACGAATGCAACGGCGATGGGACGGAGTTCACATGCGCCAGCACCGGCGAGTGATCGGGGTTCTCCTCGAGCATTACGAGGATGTCCATACCCCCCTCCTGAAAAAGATACTGCTCCACCTGCACTACTCCCTCGACGATCTTTGATGCGCCAGAGTTTCAACTCCGTTCAACTCCGACGAACACCGCGGCTCGTCAATAAGTCCAACCCAACGATCGCGGCATTGTTCCTTTGTACAACCGTGGCGCACGCTGATCCGTCACATGCGGCTCACGTCGCTGCCCGATCGTGCATTTCGCGATAGTGGAAAGGCAAAGCGCATGCCCACTACCAGTGACAATGCGTACACGAGCGCGAGGACAATTTGATCGCCGAGCTGTAATACATTGGCGACTCCACCACCGGTCGAGAAAGTCACAACGCGCGACGCTAAGAGCTCGCTAACGGCGATTACGATCGCCGCGACGACGTCGCGCAGTCGCGCGCGTCGTACGAGAAATACAAAGGCGATGCTCCACAGGAACGCGCTTGTGACATGTAACACAACCCCCACGATCACGAGGCTGGCGTTCCCGGCGCTCACCGTTCGGTGAACGAGCGCCGCGCCGATCGACGCGAACGGTAGCGCGACGCTGCCGAGTCGATGGCCTATGGCGACCAACGCGCCGGTCGTCGCGGCCGCCGCTATGCTGCCGGTGGCGACGCCGGGAGAGGTGGGTTGCGTTGGCACGATGCAAAGCAAGCGACGCGTGCTGCTGGACTCAAGTAGGCATAGAGGCGTATCTTGGGCCGGCAATGCAAGAGGTTCCCCCACCCGCCACGATCCTCGTCGTGGAAGACAACCCCGAGCTCGTCGCCTTACTCCGGCGCGTGCTGGGCGACGAAGGATTCAAGGTCCGTTCTGCGCGCGACGGCGAATCCGGCTTGGCGAGCGCGCTCGATAACCAACCCGATCTCCTTATCCTCGACGTCGGCTTGCCGAAGCGGAACGGGCTCGAGGTCGTACGGGAGTTGCGTCGCAAGGGTGTGAACGCGCCCACGCTCATGCTCACCGCGCGTGCCCAGGTTGTCGATCGTGTGACTGGACTCGAGGCAGGCGCCGATGACTACCTCGTCAAACCGTTCGATTCGGACGAGCTGGTTGCCCGCGTCCGCGCGCTGCTCCGCCGCTCCGCCGCGCGCGGTTACATTCCTCCGCTTCGCGTCGGCGATCTCGTGCTCGATCCAGTCACGCGCGAGGTGCATCGCGCTGACCGGCAGATCATTCTGACGCACCGCGAATTCGAGCTGCTCGATTACTTGATGCGACACGCGCGCACGCCGGTGAGCCGCGCCGAGCTCGCGAGTCAGGTCTGGCGACAGACGTCGGCCGACGTCGAGGAAACGAACATCGTCGACGTCTACATCGCCTACCTGCGAAAAAAGCTCGACCTCGAACTCGAAGAACCGATGCTGCGGACCGTGCGGGGAATCGGCTACGTGCTTCGACCGCCATCCGACGACGTGTGATCCGGTGATCCATGAAACACAAAAGGCCTCGGCGATTGCCGAGGCCTTTTGACGATTCTCTTTCAGAGTTTACTGCTCGATTATCGGTCCGCCGTCGTCGACACAGTCCGGATCATCGGGCGACGGATCGCACGGGAGTCCAGTCGTGATGTTGTAGCCGCTGAAGTGCTTGATGCGGCGCCACACCTGGCCCGTCGTCAAGTTGACGTGCGTGACCAGGCTGTAATCGAACGCAGCATCGGTTTTGCCGGCCGAGCTCAAGTCGGGGGCATAGTAGATCCCCAGGAAGTGAAGGGCCGACGGATTCGCGGCGAAATAATCGCTGAATGTCGTCAAGATGCCCGCGTACACTCCGGTCGAGATTCGAACTTCCTGCTTTGGACTGAACCGGAGCGCCGGCTGGAAATCAATCGACAAGCCGTGACTCGTGAATCCGTAGGTGGCCGTCACGGTGATTGATTGGTCATCATCCAGCGTCTTGCACGGCTGGTCCCACGTTCCCGGACCGTAGGTGCTCCTGTCAGGATCGCAAACGGAGTTCGCCGGAAAGACGATCGTGTAGATACCGTCGCCGATCGAATATTTTCCGCCATCCGACGTCAACGTGAACGTCGTCGTGCGATAGCTACTGAACCACGTCGACGGGCTAATGTCGAGCGTCGGCACACCGCCTGGCGACAGCACGCGCGTCGACGCATCACGAGGGCTAGTCGCGGAGTCGGAGCAGCCGGCAACGGCCGCTACAACAACGCCCACAACTAGAATTCGGAGAGGTCCACGCATGTTGCACCGCAAAAGAAGAGGGGACGACAACGAGTGATCTGGATGTGACGATGAAACGAGCTCGAAGATACGATTGAGAACTATTTAACGCCAGCGGACATAAGGGGATGTGAGAAGTATCACCGGCGGATGAGTGCGTCATAACGTCTTGTCATCTCGGCGTATCCAAGCCGCTTTACACGCTCGCCGTACCGTCTGATGGACGATTTGACTCGTTCTGGATCAATCTCAAAAAGCGCATCAGCACAGCTCGCTGTGAGCCAGGCCGCGCAGTACAGATCGGACGATTCCGCCAAAGCGACCGCCGACTCGAACGTTTCGAGAGCCTGTTCGTGCTCGCCTTCTCGAACCGCCATTCGTACGACGAAGGCCTCCACGAGTTCCCGATTCTGAAACCAGTCCGGTCGGCTCCCCATCCTGACGTTGAGCGCGTTGAGAGTTCGCCGCGCCGCGTCGATCCGATCGAGCTCCAAAAAGCAAATTCCAATTCCGGCAAGCGCGCCGATTTCGATGTCCGATTGGCCAATCCGCTGGGCGAGCGGACTGGTTGCCTCATACAACTCGACCGCCGATTCCCATTGTCCGAGCTCGCGCTCGACGTGTGCCATGTTGTAGAGCGCGCCGAGCTGGAATTCGCTGTGCTTTACCGCCGCGAATAGCCCAAGCGCTTCCCCGAACAGTTCTCTCGCGCGGTCATAATCGCCAACCTTCTGTGACAAGACGCCGAGATTCACGGCCGCGACCCCCCAAATGTCCGGCATCCCGCCCGACCGAGCGATCGCGATCGCTCGACCATACGCGTCGACCGCCTCGTCGAGCCGCGCCTCGAATTGCGCGGCAATCCCAAGGTTTCCGTAACTCCGGGCCTGACCCCGCACATCGCCCACGGTCTCGAAAATCTGAATCGCGCGCGAGTACGCCGCGTAGGCGCGGCTCGGCGACTCGCTCACCACCGTGTTCCCAAGGCGGTTCAGCGCGTCCGCGAGAAGCCCGCAATCGCCAAAGGTCTCTGCCGTCTCGACGCATTGCGTCGCGAGTCGCTCCGCGGTGCGTTGCTCACCAAGCCGACTGTGCGTCTGCGACGCCATCATTAGTAACGCCACACGTTCGCGATCGAACCCGAGTCGATCCGCCTCCGCTTCGAGGACCAGCAACGCGTCGAGCGTCACGCGCGCCGGCTGACCCAACTCCATCCGCGCCCGCTCTCGCATCCGCTTGAGTGTGAGCGCTCGTCGCTCTTCCCCCTGCCCCGCGAACCATTCGATCGCCAGATCGCACAGCTCCTCGACCTCGTCGAACCGGCCACCCGTCTCCGCCAATTGCGCGAGCGCCACGCGGATCTCCGCTAGCTCGGCCGGAGTCGTCGCATTGCGTCCAGAGAGTTGCAGATACGAGCCAGCCGCGGCGTTCGCGTACACACGCTCCGCGTCTTTCGCCGCCACCTGTCCCCACCGATACGCCTCGGCCGCGTCGCCCGCGGCGTCGAAGTGTAGGGCGATCTCGCCGGGCCGATCGGGACGACGCTTCGCTAGCGCGCGTCCCACTCGTTGGTGCAGCTGTCGCCGCTGCTCGCGCGCCAGCGGATCGACCAGCACCTGGGCAATCTCGTCATGCGCGAACGCGTATGACCCTTCTCTCCGCTCGAGACTCGGTCGCAGCAATCCGGCTGTCAGCGCCTCGGAGAGCGCCAGCTTTACCGCCGGCTCGCTTCCGGCACCGGCGGCGACTACGAGCTCGACGTCGAATTCACGACCGATCACCGCCGCCGTCGCCAGCACCGCCTGCGTACTCGAGGAGAACCGGCTCAACCGCTGCGCGATCAGCCCAGCGCGGCTCGGCGGCAGCCGAAGCTCAGACACTGGCGTCCACTCCCATCGCATACCGTTGTGCCAGATCGCACCCTGCTCGACCAATGCGCGCAGCGATTGCGCGATGAACAAGGGGTTTCCTTCGGTGTGCCGATAGAGAAAGGCGAGGAACTCGCGGCCCACCTGCTGGCGATGGAATGCGGCCTCCAACCATTGCTTGACTTCCTCGCGGGTGAGACGAGAGAGGGTCAGCTCGCGCACGATGTTGTGCCGTTTCAGCATCTGCCGATGCGGCGACGTATCAAACGCCGAGTCGGGGCGGTGCGCCAGGCAAATCATCAGACGATCCGTATCGAGATGCGTCAACACATGCTCGAGCGCGTCCCAGGACGTCGCGTCCGCCCACTGCATCTCGTCGAGCACGATGACGAGCGGACGTGCCGCCGCCAGTGAGCGCACGTAGTCGGCGAGCTCGCCGAGCAATCGGTATTGGCTTCCCGTGTGCTCGACTCCGTCGTACGTCCCAAGCGACGGCTCCAGGTTGTGGAGCTCGTGCCACTGCCGCTCCGGCGACGACGGAAAACGATTCGTCGCTGCGAGCAAGGCGCGCCATACTCCGTACGGCTTGCCGATCGAAAGATTCGACGACGATGCCATGGCGAACATCCCGCCGCGCAGCCGGACCTCGGACTCGAGCTGACGGAGCAGAGTCGCCGTCCCGGTTCCCGTCTCGCCGAACACCGAGACGACGCGCGGATGTCCCGCGCATGCTTCGTCAAGCCATTTGCTCAGCGACGCCATCTCTTCGACGCGTCCGGCGAGCCGGTCGATCGCCAGCGGCCGGTGCAGCGCGTCTCGGTGCGGGAGCGGTGCGGCTGCGGCGCCGTCGCGTCCTTGTGCGCGGATCCTGACCAGTGCGCCGAGCGCGGCGGTCGATACGCCTTCGTAGGTCGTGCTGTGCTCGGGCGCCGCCGCGGCGCCGATCGAGAGCGTCACCTGACCCTGGCCGTTGGCGAACGTGTGCGTGCGCACCACGGCACACAGTCGCTCGCCGATCGACCGCGCGTCCTCGGCGTTGGTATTGGCCAGCATGACGACCACCCGGTCGCCGATCATCCCGAGCGAATCGTCGTCTCGCAGGCTGTGGCGCACGATCTCGCGGACGACGTCCATCGCCGAGCTGGTCAGCGAGGCCGCTCCGTTCGTCGCGTCGCTCGGATCGACCTCGATGACCATGATCGACGTCGGATGCGACGGAACGGCCGCGGCTACGGCCGCTTGCGCGGCGGAAACGAAGTCGTCGGGTGAGGTATAAAAGTGGAGCACGACGGGGAACCTACCTCGAAAAAAGCGTCCACCGCGCGGGGCGCCGGGCTGGGCTCAACCGTAGGATCGCGGCCCGACGCGGCGCAAGGCCAATCGCGCCAACATACTTAACGCCTGGGTAACCAGGCACGTCTACCAGGCAGTCACTCTCCCGCAATGGACCTCTGCTCATGCGCACTTATAACGTCGTTGCGTTGCTGTTCGTGGCCGCCGCGTGCGGCGCCCAGGCGACCAAACCCGTCGGTCCCTCGCCGGCCGCGAGTCAATCGCAGGAGCTGTTGCCCGACGAACAGGTCCAGCAAGCGCTCAATCGTCTGACCTTCGGCGCGCGTCCAGGTGATGCAGAGAAGGTACGCAGGATGGGCGTCGACAACTGGATCGATCTGCAGCTACATCCGGAGCGCATCGACGACGCGAACGCCGATCAACTCGTGGCTCACTACTCGATCTTCAACATGAAGACGAGCGACATCGTTCGCGACTACAACGTCGTGCAGCAGCTCCAACGTCAGGTCAAGCGGACCGACGCGGGCGACACGACGATGAGCAAGGCGCAGACGCGACAAGAGATTCTCGGCCAGAATCCGCAGCTCGCCGCGGCGGCTCGGCAGGCACAGCAGCTCACGGGCGAAGTGCAGTCTGCCAAGCTCGCGCGGGCTATCACGAGCGACCGCCAGCTCGACGAAGTCATGGTCGACTTCTGGGAGAATCACTTCAGCGTCTTCGCCGGCAAGGGACAGACACGTCTCTTCTTGGCCCAGTACGATCACGACGTCATCCGCCCACACGCGCTCGGCAAATTCCGCGACTTACTCGGCGCCGTGGCCAAGAGTCCGGCGATGCTGTTCTTCCTCGACAACTGGCAGAGCGCCGCCGACAGCACACAGCCCACGCTCGCCGCGCGCCCTGGTGGCCGTGGCGGACTTCGGCCCGGCATCATTGCGCGTCGTCCCGGACGAGGAGGACTCGGCGGTTTTGGTGGCCTCGGTGGTGGCCGGCAACTTCCGCCCGCCGCCCAGGAACGCTTGAAAAACGCCACGCCCGAAGAGCGTCAACAGATCATGCAGCGGTTGCAGCAGCAGGCCAAGCGCGGCCTCAATGAGAACTACGCTCGCGAGCTCATGGAGCTCCACACGCTTGGCGTCGACGGCGGCTATACACAGAAAGACGTGCAGGAAGTCGCTCGCGTGCTGACTGGTTGGACGTTCAACCGGCAGACCGGCGAATTCGTGTTCAATCCGGCAATCCACGACGCCGGCGAGAAGACAATTCTGGGTCACAAGTTCCCCGCCGGCCACGGCGAGGAAGAGGGCGAGCAGGTACTCGACCTGTTGGCTCGCGCACCGGCGACCGCGCATTTCGTCACGACCAAGTTGGCGCGCCATTTCGTGAGCGACGATCCGCCCAAGGCGCTCGTAGACCGGTGTGCCAACACCTTCTCCAAGAGCGATGGAGACATTCGCGAAACGGTCGGCTGCATCGTCACGTCGCCCGAGTTCTTCAGCCGCGCCGCGTATCGCGCGAAAGTAAAGACGCCATTCGAGCTCGTGGCCAGCGCGCTACGCGCCGTGAACGCACAACCCGACACGACGCCGCGTACCGCACAGATCGTGGCGCGCCTTGGCCAGCCGATCTTCGGCCGGCAGACGCCCGATGGTTGGCCCGATCACGGCGATGCGTGGATGAACACCGGCGCGATCCTCAACCGAATCAACTTCGGTTTGAGTTTGGCGGCCGGTCAGGTTCCCGACGCGCCACTCAACAACTGGCCGGACTACGCGTCGCTCAGCACGCAACCGCGAGCGCAGCAGGTGGACGGCGTTATCAAGTCGATGCTTGGCGGACAAGCGTCCACCGAGACGCGACAGGTATTGATGAGCGGCGAGAATCCTATGTTGTCCAAGTCCGCGAACGACGTGAACGGCATGGCGATCCTCGACGACAGCGCATCGATGATGATGGGCGGGCGTGGTGCCCAGAAGCCGATCAAGGGTGAACAAGGGAAAGGATTCCCGCGCGGCCGCGGGGCGCAGATCCCCGGGTTTGGGCGACCGGTGAACCTGCAAGGGCTGTCGCAAGTAGTTGGGCTTGCATTGGGGGCTCCCGAGTTTCAACGGAGATAGAACGTCATCCTGAGCGAAACTTTCCCGTCATCCTGAGCGAAACTTTCCCGTCATCCTGAGCGAAGGGAAGGATCTGCTGGCAGCAACCGCGTTCAGAGAAGCAGATCCTTCGTCGCTTCGCTCCTCAGGATGACAACAAGATGAGGATATTGGTATGAACCGAAGAGTGTTCATGAAGTCCGGCGCGATGGCGCTGGCGACGATGGGGCTCAACCCCACGTTCCTTCGCCGAACCGTGTTCGCGCAGGATTTGCTCAAGGGCGCCGCGCTGAACGGCAGCGCGCGCGGGAAGGTCTTGGTCGTGTTGTTCCAGCGCGGCGCGGCCGACGCGTTGAACGTGGTCGTGCCGCACGGCGAACGAGCCTACTACACGATGCGTCCCGCGATCGCCATTCCCCGCCCCGCCTCGGGCGCGGCGGCGACGGCCATCGATCTCGATGGATTCTTCGGTCTGCACCCGTCGCTCTCGCCGTTCAAGCGGCTGTGGGACGACGGCATCCTCGCTACGGTTCATGCCGTCGGTAGTCCGAGCAACACGCGCTCGCACTTCGACGCGCAGGACTACATGGAGAGTGGGACGCCCGACAACAAGGGCACGCGCGACGGGTGGCTCAATCGCTATCTCGCCGTCAAAGGCACCTGCGACGAATGCAAGCTCCACGACGGCAGCTCGGCGAAGACTTCACCCTTCCGCGCCGTCGCGATGACGCCGCAGACGCCGCGCATCCTCGAAGGGTCGGCGCCGAGTGTGGCGATGAACAGTGTGGACGAGTTCACTATTCGAACGAACGGCTCGCAGGCCGATCGCATCGAAGCGCTCTATCGCACCGGCAGCGCCGACGTCGTGCACGCGGCGGGTGGCGAAATGTTCGAGGCCATGAAGATGCTCAAGGCGGCGAACCCGCAGCAGTACACGCCACAGAACAACGCCGACTATCCGCGC